>Ga0315291_10001326_pt1 | contig 33102 bp, 24 predicted proteins | sample YL17G12_20_MG_FD_203070 | JGI IMG/M metagenome (GOLD analysis project Ga0315291, IMG submission 203070) | Sediment microbial communities from Yellowstone Lake, YNP, Wyoming, USA - YL17G12_20 | ecosystem: Environmental > Aquatic > Freshwater > Lake > Sediment | place: USA: Wyoming | collected...
GCGCTGCGCGCTCGGAGGGTTGCCAGGCCGCTGCGCGTCGGCCCAGCAGCGCCTGGACGAGGCCGACCGCCATGGCGGCGTTGGCAAGCGTGAGCGAGAATGGAACGCTCACCCAGGCCGGCGAGCGCGGCCTCGCCGACAGCAGCCATCCAGCCAGCGCAAGGCAATAGAAGACCCCCTGCAGGAATGCGAAGCCTGCGTAGATTGGGTGAACGCGCGCCAGCAGCAGACTGGTGACCAGTAGGATCGCCCACCATGCGGGAGTGAGCCACCGCGCGACCTTGTGGCTGAAAAGCGCCCACGCGACCTGGGGAAAGCGGAGGGGGTTGAGCAGCCGGCGGTGCTTCCACAATGCTACGGCGCCTCCGATCTGGATGCGGACGCGCCGCCGGAACTCGGCCCTGGCGGACAGGGTGGTCGGTATCAAGGCGCGAGCGGCCGGCTCGCTCACGACGCGTTTTCCACCGAGCACCACCGACAGCGGCACCGCAAAATCCTCGATCAACTCAGCGCCGACCTGCGCCCTCAGGCTGCGCCGCACAGCGTAGAAGCAGCCGCTGGCGCCTACCATCGAGCCGACCGCCGTCTCCAGTCGGCGCACCCACATGTCGTAGCGCACATAGAGGTTTTCCCCCTGTGCGGCAGGGTGACTGATCGAGATCACACTGACGTCCTCGCCGCTCACCAGTCCCACTTGCGGGTCGGCGAAGGGACGGACGATCGCGCGCAGAGCGTCGCGCGCCAGCAGGGCGCTGGCATCGGACAGCACCACAACCTCGCCCTTCGCTTGCGCGATGGCCAGGGTTTGCGCCGCCGTCTTACCAACCCGGTAAGGGCTGCGCACCAGCCGCACGCCCTGGCCTGCATAGCGGGCAACAATAGAATCGGTCTCGTCGGTCGAGGCATCGGACGCCACCAGCACCTCCAGCCGGTCTGCCGGGTAGTCCAGAGACAGGCTGTTGTCGAGTTTGCCGGCAATACTTGCCGCCTCGTTGTGCGCGGTGATGATGAGCGACACCGACGGCGTGATATCGGCCTTCTGCGCCAGCCGGGGGCGAAGGCGCGCCAGCGCCGCCAGCAGCAGGGGATAGACGGCGTAGGTATAGGCCATCGCCGCCATCGCCAGCCAGAAGGTCCAGGCCGCTATGTCAGTCGCGCTCAGCCGATGCCTCCTTGATCAGGGCGTCGCGCCCCGGTGCAGAAGCCGCCGCGGGATGGGTGTCGCGCCTCGTGCAGCCTTCATGGCATGTGCGCGATGATCCTAGGACCCAGCAGGTTAGTGAGACCCACCGGCAGCCGCCTCCACAAGGTCGCTGCCAGCCGCAGGCCCCTGTCCTCGGCGAAACCTGACGGGGCCTTGACGCCGTCCCGGCAGTAGTAATGCCAGTAGAGCTGGAGGGCGCGCGCCCCCCACTTGAGCTTGAACCGGTAGGGCCCCGAATCGATTGTGGAGCGACCGAAGTCGAATCGCCGGCAACCGGCGTCACACGCCATCTTTATCGCCTGCCAGTACAGCAGGTCATTGGGGGCGAGACTGAAGTACGGGCGCAAGGCTGACACCCACGGGACGTACGCGGTGGAACCGATGCGCAGCCACACCGCGCCGGCCACCGCAGTCTGATCGCGCCAGACCGTAATCAGCCGGGCGCGCTCGCCGAAGTGCCGGAAGGTATTAGAGAACAGCCTGGGCGGAGGCGCCGGAGATCCCAGATCGCGCATGTTGCGTGCATATGCCCCGTAGAACGCATCGAGCTGCTCGCCGTCATCCCACTTCACCGTCAGGCCGCTTTTCTGCGCTTTTCGCACGCGGTTCCTCACCACCGAGGCCAGGCCTTTCCACACCGACTCCGCATCCTCGGCCAGGTCGAGCACGACCTTAGCCTTGTCCGTCCTGGTGGGCACGCCGCCGCCAGCCTGCTCGAGCATGCGCATCTCGACATACGCCGCCGATTCCTTTTCCCCCAGTCGCTTGGCGGCGTCCAGCAGCTCGGCCCGGTGTGCGGGCGAAGCCGCGAGCGGCCCGCCGCAATCCAGGAACGGCATCGACAGGAGACAAGCCCCCATGCGCCATACCCGGACCGAGAACAGCGGCAGCACCCCCGCCATGCCCCCCTCGTCCTCCAGCACCAGGTAGCGCTGCCCGTAGCCGTACGTATCCACAAAGATGCGCTGCCAGGCGATGTCATGCTCCAGGCAGGCGTCCCCGTGCTGGTTGACGAACTCCTGCCAGGCGCTGTCGTCACTGCTCTGGTGTAGCTTTACTCGCACAGCAGGCTATCCACCATCGTGCGGGAATCATCGCTGCTTGCGCACGCACGCCGGCGGCCGGCCGTTACCAGCAGCGCCTCCTCCAGCACGGCCGCATCCGTTTCCCAGTTGTATCGCCCCTCGGCAGCCCGTCTCCCGGCTGCTCCGCAGGCTGCGCGTGCGGCGGGATCGGCAAAGCGGGCAATCGCCGCCGCCATCGCGTCTGCCGAACCGGCTGCAAACACCAGCCCTGCGCCGGTTTCCTCCATGATCCGTTTCGCCGGCTTCACGTCGGCACACACGACCGGCAGACCCAGGTTCATGTACTCGAACATCTTGTTGCTAATGGTCGTATCGTTAAGCTCATTCGGTGGGAACGGACAGATGCCGACATCCGCCTCCGACGCAAGCCCAAGGGCCTGCGCCTGGGGTATCCAGCCCCGGAACTCGACCGCGCGCTGAATGCCAAGCTCGCCCGCGAGCCGCCGCAGGCGCCGTTCTTGCTGTGGTTTGCCGCGCCCGATGATGCGCAGGCGCACGGGCAGCCCCTGCTCGCGCGCGCCGGCGACCGCATGCAGCGCCGTGTCGAGGCCGCGGCTCTGGTGGACCTCGCCGAGGTACGCGAGCAGCAGCGAATCCTGCCGCCGGGCGCGCGGCTTTGCAGGGAGCGACTCGCGCGGCAACAGCCTGGGCGTGTTCATCACCACGCTGACGCGCGCCGGGTCGACTCCCAGCTTGGTCACCAGGCGGTCCCGCATTTCCTGCACCACTACCAGCACGTGATCCGCCCGACCCACCGCCAGACGCTCGACGATGCGCGATCCCGCGGGGTGGCGCAGGAGCGCGTTCTGCAAATTCCATCCCTCCCGCTCCCGCCATTCGCGCAGCAGGCTGGGCCAGTTCTCTGCCAGGTCGAGCACGACGGGGACCCTGGCGGAATGTCCGGCCGCGATGGCCGCCGGCGCCACGTGTAGGTCGCGCACCACCAGCAGGTCAAATGGTCGGCGGGACAGCAGCGCGCGCGTGGCGTAAAACCACAGCGGGTTGAGCGGGGACGGCAGGCCCACGGCGAGCTGCAGGGGCCTGGCCCAGGCCGGCAAGCGGCGCAAGCGGTGTAAGACAACCCCGTGGCTGTACTCAAGGTTGGCGCGACGATCGTGGTTGGCGCAAAGCAAGTGCACCTCATGCCCTCGCTCGTGCAGGGAGGTGACCATCTTCTCGACGCGCACCTCCCACGGATACGTGCTGGCGTACAGCCACAGGATTCTCATATTGCCTGTGGCCCGCCGATCATCACGCTCTCCAGCGGCCCCGGCGGATCGCACCAGGCTGCCGCTGCTTGCGCGCTCGTTCATGGTGCACCCGCCAATAGCGGACGGCGCCCGTGCACGACGTCACTGTACAGCGCCTCCAGCCTACGCGACTGCGCATCGAAGCCAAAGTGGCATGCCACGCGTTCCCGGCCGGCCTCGCCCATGCGCTGCCGCTCATGCGGGGCCGCCCGAAGCAGCTCCGACAGGGCTTCGGCAAGCGCGCGCGGGCTTGCAGGCGCCACGAGCATCCCGGTCTCGCCATCCACCACCAGCTCGGGCACTCCTCCCACCGCCGTCGCGACCACCGGCAGGCCCATCGCCATGGCCTCCATCACGGCGTTGGGCAGGCCCTCCGTGAGCGAGGGCAGCGCAAAGGCGTCGGCCTCTCTCAGCAGCGCTGCCACCTTGGCGCGGTGCCCCATGAAATGCACCCGCTCGCTCAGGCCCGCCGCGTTCGCCGCCGCGGCGAGGCGGTGGCGCTCAACGCCGTCGCCAATCAACACAAAGTGAGCGTCCACCCTCCCATCGCGCATCAGCCGCGCAGCCTCTATCAGGTGCATGTGCGCCTTCTCGCGACTCAGTCGCCCCACCGATACCACCAGCGCCTCGCGTTGACCCAGCCCCAGTTCGGCTCGGACCGACTGACCGGTCTCGCGTCGCAGGCCCGCCGCGTCGACCGCGTTGTGCACCACCGCGGCGCGGTGCCCGGGCACGCCCAACCGCAGCGCCTGCTGGCGACCCGCCTCGGACACCGCGACCACCGCATCCATGTAGCGCAGGAGCCGGCGGTCGAGCCGGTCGTAGAGCCTGACCCGCCACGTCTCCCCAGTCCAGCCGCGCACCCAGCCCACGATCGGCACCCCGGCTCGGCGGGCTGTGATGAGCCCCAGAAAGTGCGGCTTGTCGCCATGAGCACATAAGAGGCTGATGCCCATGCTGCGTATGAGCCTCACCACTTCGCCGACCGATGCCCAGTCGAACGGACCCCCGTCCGCGCGCCACCAGGCGCCGGCGCCCAGAGCCGCTGCTCGCTCGGCGAGCGCGCAGGCGTCGCGGCCCTGGTTGAGGGCGTAGACGATGACATCAAAGCGCGTCCGGTCCACGGTCTGAAGATGCCCCAGCACCTGCCTTTCCGGCCCGCCGATGCCTCTGGTGGGCAGAAGGTGCAGGACCCGCAAGGGCTGGTCGCCGGACGGCTCCCGCGGCGCAGGCGCGCCAGAGTAGCGCGCCCGATCACCTGCCCGTGCGTCTGCCGCGGCGCAGCGGTCCAGCGCGCGGCCCACCTGGTCGCAAGGCCTAGCCTCGTCCAGGTCCAGGCCGGGAGTCAGCGCCTGGCTCACCTCGCGCTCAGGACCACCCGGAGTCACTCAGCACCTCCCGATAAAGCCTCTCGTACTTCTGTCCCATACTTCGCACATCGAAAGCCTCGGCCTTGCGGCGGGCCGCGGCACCCAGTCGCTGCGCCAGGTCAGGGTCGCCCCGGATGGCTGTGATGGCCGCCGACAGGGCGGAAGCGTCGCCAGGCGGAACCATCAGACCCGTTTCGCCGTGGCGCACGAGGTCGGACGGCCCTCCGCTGGCGGTGACCACGACCGGCAAACCGGCCGCCATCGCCTCGATGGTGGCGATGGACAAGCCCTCGGACAGCGAGGGCAGCGCGAAGCAGTCCAGCGCGCCCAGGATGCGGGGAACGTCATCTCGGAAGCCCATGAAGCGCACTCGCTCCGCGATCCCGAGGTCGGCCGCACGTGCTTCGAGTTGCCCTCGCAACGGCCCTTCCCCCACCAATAGCAGGCACGCGTTGGGCATGGACTCGGCCAGCCACGCCATCGCCTCTAGCAGGAACAGGTGCCCCTTGACCGCGCGAAGCCCGCCCACTGCGCCCACGACCCAGGCATCGGCTACGCCCAGCTCCTCGCGAATCGCCCGTCGCTGCGAGTCGTTGTCGGACAGGAACTGCTCCAGCGCAACCCCGTTGTGGATGGTTACCACGTGGGAGGCCGCGACCCCGCAGGCGTTGACCAGCTCCCCGCGCAAGAAATCGGAAACCGCGACGACGCGACTGGCCAGGCGCCCGATGACGCGGTTGGCCAGCCGGCGGCGCGCGCCCTGCAGGTCGCCAAGCCCGTGGTAGGTTGCGATAAACGGCACGCGGGCGAGCCGGGCGGCCACGCACGCGTTGAGGTTCATAGTGAACAGATGAGCGTGAAGGAGATTCACGCGCTCGCGCCTGATAATCCCCATGATCTGGCCGACCAGCCGCCAGTCGAGCCGCCGGCCGCGCCTCATGATGTTGACCGCAATACCGGCGGCTTGCAGCCTCTCAGCCAGCCACGCGCGCCTTCCGACGCCGGCCACGACCCGGTAGCCGCGCAGCGACAGATGCCTGGCCACTTCCAGCAGCACCGTTTCGGCGCCGCCGGCGCCGCCGGTTTCGATGAGCTGCAGGATCCCGGCGCGTTCGCCCGCCGGCTCCACACAGTCATCGCCACATGATGCAGTCATCGGCGCGCTCCCACAGCCCTTTTCATGACCTCGCGCATCAGGCCACCCGCGTACGCTGCGGCGTCCCCCAGCGCTGGCAGCGGGTCATCCACGCGCTCCAGCTCGAGGCGAACCATGGCGCCCGTTCGTACGAACTCCCAGGCCTCGCGCCAGCGCGCAAGCGGAGCCATGCCGTTCACCGGCTGGCGCCCTCGCATCACCCATACCAGGCGGTCGAGGTCGCCGATCAACCACCGATTTCTCAGCCCGACACGGTATTGCGTGACCGACGCAACGTCGCCGTCTTGCGCCATCCGATACAGGAGATAAGGGAAATCGACCCCGGCCTGTATCGCCAGCTCCAGGGAGCCCCAGAACCGCGCGTTGATCTCCATCAGCTTGGGAATCTGATCGCGCGTATCGTGCCTGAATTCGACCATCGCGACGCCGTGCCAGCGGAGCGCGCGCAGCAGCTCCACCGCGGAATCGCGCGCCACCGGATGCGGCTCACAGCTCTCGCTGAGCACGCTCACGCCCCCCCACGGCGGGTTCTCTCGAATCCTGCGGTGCGCGAACAGCGCGCGCACTTCTCCCCGGTTGGCAAGGACGAACACGGCGCAGCCGTAGCCGGGGACGCATTCCTGAATCAGCGGCTGCGGATCCAGCGGCCGCGTCCGGTCATACAAGCCGATAAGCTCCAGCGGCGTTGCCGCATAGGCGCGAGCGCCGGGTCGCCAGCGCCCGTTCATCTGCACCCGCGACCGCCGCGTCTTGACCACGACCGGGTAGCTGAGCCGGGGTGCGAGTCTCTCCACGTCTTCTCGGCGCCGGACAAAATGGGTCTGCGGCATCGGCACGCCGTGGGCGGCGGCCAAGCGCAGCAGAGAAGCCTTGTCGGAGATCAGCTCGAGCGCCTCCGTGCCCGGCAAGCAACCGACGGACCGCGCGGGAAACCGCCCGCGGGCGCCGGTCAGTATGCCCAGGGCGACGTCGGTGGTCGGAAAGATGAGATCGCCGCGCCCCTGTGTGCATGCTTGGTCAACTGCGGCCGCGAAGCCCTCGGGATAGAGGGCCGGCGACGGATGCCGGACCCGGCCCCGAGCATAGCGCGATAAGGCGCCCAGGGCGCTCCATGTGCTCGCGCCCACCCAGACCGGGATGCCGCGCTTGCCCAGCGATCGCGCGATCGCCACCGCGCTGCGCGTGTCGCCCTCGACCACGAGAACCGATGCCGGGGTGCTGGGAGTCATGGATGCCGTTCCGTTGCCGCCAGGCCGCCGCTCGAATCGTCGCACTTGTGTCGGCCGCGCGCGCCTCGTCCGCCCGGCGCGCGGAGCCGACGGTTTGCCATCTGCGCCAGGCCGCGGAACCCGCCTGCGGCCTGGCAAACGAACAACGCCCGCGAGAATCCGCCGTTGATGCCGTGTGCCATCCGCTCGTCGGCTGCGATCCGCGGCAGGCGGAGCGGATCGGCGTTGGCGCGGGCGAGGCCAGGCTGTGTCGAGCAGGCAAGCGAGTACCCGGCTTGGCGCACCATCGCCTCCGCTCGCTCGTCCGTGGCGCCGTCGGGATAGCAGAATGCCGTGGCGGTGATGCCCAGGTGCCGTTGGATGTCGGCCCGTGATCCGACCAGCTCATCCAGCACGCGCTCCGGGGCTTCCGCGGTCAGGATCGCGTGCGTTCGGGTGTGAGATCCTACCAGTACCCCGCCCTCATGCATCTCACGCAGCTCGTCCCACGTGAGCCAGGGGTCCTTCATCGCGGGGCAGCCCAGGGGCGCCGCGAGGTCGGCGACGATTCGCTCCCTCTTTGTGGCGGGCATGCGCTTGAGCGCCGAGACCAGGGACTCGGTCACGCGCGGTGTGTAGGTTCGCGCTGGCGGCGGCTGCCCGGCGCCGGCAAGCGCATCGCCTACCAGGTCCCATCGGCCGCGGCGCAGCGCCTCGTCGATGACGCGCGCCGCTTGCCGCGTCCACAACGGCCGCTCGGTGCCGACGTAGCCCGTGGCGACAAAGATGGTTGCCGGGATATTGAGTTCGCGCAGGATCGGATACGCGTTGGTATAGCTGTCCCGCCAGCCGTCGTCGAAGGTTATCGCGCAGGCCCTGGGAGGAAGAGCGCCGCGCGCAAGGCGCGCCACAGCTTGGTCCAGCGCCAGCGGCCGGTAGCGCTGGGCGATGAACCGCATATGAGCCGCGAACGTCTCGACTGTGGTCACCAGCCCCGGATCGGGCTCCGCGGCGACCTCCGCACCGCGCAGCACGCGATGATACGTGAGGATGGCGCAGCCTGCGCCGTGCAGGCGGTCGGTTAGCCAGCACAGCGCGCGGAGCCCGCCGCCGTAGTAGCCGAGGCCAGCGATCGTCGCCTTCACCATTTGCCGCACGCTAGACATACTGTGGTTGACCCATGCTCACGTCATGTCCCTCGCCAGGCGCGGCGTCGCGCCCGCGAAAGCGGCCTGGGGCGTCACCGCCTGCTCGGCGTACCCGGCGTCCGCCAGCGCGGCATGCTTGAGCGCTACCGCGATGCCGGCGATCAGGTAGAGGTGCGGATAGTACAGGGTAGTCACGAAGAAGCTGGTCGCCAGGAATCCGATCAGGCTCGCGTCTATTCCGTTAGCGACATTGCGATACCAGCGCTCGGCGTCGCCGCCGACTTGCTCCGCTGCGCGCCGCGTCCGGCGGTTATCGCCGAAAATGAACAAGACGAGCAGAGCGTACACGAACAGCCCAAGCAGCCCCATCTCGGCGCTCGCCTGCAGTACGACGTTGTGCACGGTGAGCCAGTTCTGCTGCCCCGGCGGGCTGTAGGCTAAGGCGCGCGCGGTGCTGAAGTTACCGATGCCGACCCCGGTCAGCGGCCGGTTGGTCAGCATCTCCCGGGCGGCACGCCACGCCTCAATGCGGCCCAGCGCCGAGGGGTCTTGTTCGTAGTCGGCGATCGAGAGAACCTGCTGGTGATATGACGGAGGGGACAGATACCACCATCCCACCAGCAGCGAAGCGACGAGCGCGAAACCGACCGCTTTGCGCGGGGTCTTCAACCACATGACGATTGCGAGAACCGCCAAGCTCAGCGCGCCGGCTCTTGCGCCGGTGGCCACCAGGGATGCGACGAACAGCCCCGCCAGCAGGAACGCTCCCACGCTGAGGATCTTGGACCGCTCCGCGAAGACCAGGAACACGGCGAAGGGCAGCACCACCGCAAGCGCCACGGCGAAGTCCACGCTGTTGCCAAGGAAGGAATCGGTGCCGGTGCCGAGCCGGATCAGAGTGGCGCTCGAGCTGGTAAGCTTGGAGGCCGTGAGCTGGCTGAAACCGAGCCAGGCGTTGAGCAGCACCAGGCTCCACAGCAGGAGGCGAACTTTGCGCCGGTCCGTGGCGAGGTTGACGATCAGGAAGAAGACCACCACCTGCTTGCTCAGATCGACCAGGGTCCGAAACGCCTGGCCGCGCCAGTAAGCACCGAGCAGCGACAACGCGCCGACCGCGAGAATCGCAGCCATCACCGCGTGCTGGCGGTCGCCCACGACCGGCGCCTTGCGCAGCACCACCGTCCGCAGCGCCCACGCCAACGCCACCCAAAGGGTCAGCAGACGCGGCAGATGCAGAAGCGCCAGCGCGGGAACGACTTGCTGGAGACGCAAGAACTCCAGAACCAGCACCGCGACCAGCCCCCAGAACGGCTCGCGCAGAGTTATAATGGCGACTCCAAGCGCCGCGACAACGCCGACGAGGATGATCGGCGGCACGCCGAGCAAGACCAGGCCCAGCGTCAGTCCCAACGCAGCGCCAATCGCCATGACCGCGCGTTGTGGTTCCCGGCGCCGTGTCCTCTCCTCAGCCAGCGTCACGCCCTCGCCCATTACACCTCCCGCTCGCGGCGTCTGCCGCACAGAATGGGCGACGTCCTCGCGGCGCAGCGTGTGCGAGCCGCAGCGGCCAGGCGTCGAACGAGGGCGGCCGACCGCCATGCGGCCCGCGCCCAGCGGTTGGGCCAGACTTCGAGGCGCGAGTTCCTACGGACGGCCGTCGTCCACCGCTCCTTGTACTCCGAGCGCCCGCGCATGAAGTCGAATTCGCGCGCCCCTTCCTCGATTGCCGTTTTCACCGCTAGCCCGATCATGGCCGTGCCCACGCTTCGCTGTCCCCAAGCGGGGTCGAAGCCCCCCTGATAGTAGTAGTAGGTGTCGCCGTAGCGGAACGCGTACAGAGCCGCGACTGGCGCGGCGCCATGATGAAGCACGAACAACCTCAGCCGCCCTTCCGCCAGCAGGGCTCGCGAAACCCGGTCGTGAAACTCGGCGAACCGGGGATCGATCCAATTGCCGCGTCCGGCCTTCGTCGCCCACCGCATCTCGTGCAGGCGCGCAAGCGCCTCCATCGCAGCCGCGCGCTCCTGCTCAGTGGCCACGAGCTGAAGGCGACAGCCGTCGCCTTCGAGCAAGCGCCGGATGTAGTACGGGACGTGCTTGCGCAGGCGCGCCCCGAGCTTGGCGAGGCAGTCATCCCACGACTCGGGCAGCGCGAGGTACGGGCACCCGCTAGCATCCTCGCGCTGCACGCAGTATCCTAGAGACCGTGCGCACGACTCGACAGCTCCTGCGGCCGCCATGGTCTGCGGAACCTCGCTCAATTCGAGCGCCCATCCATGGCCGTACCGCTTGAACGCGCTCATCAGTTCAACGCACACCTGGTCTTCGCGGCCCTGCGCCAGGAGAAAACCCACGTAGTCGGAGACCCCACCGCCGAGCGGTTCGAGCGCCCACCCCACGGTGCGACCCATCAGCCTCCGGGGACGCGCACACAGAGCAGCTGCGCCCACCAGCTCTCCGCCATCACCGCGAGCGACCACAATCCGCAACTCCCGCCCGTCGCCGTAGACCCGCCACCAATTGTGCAGCCAGGGGAACGTCGAGAACACGGTGGCACCCGCGCAGTGCGCGGCGAGGCCGCCCCATTCGTCGGCCAGCGTTGCGAAGCCGGCCTCGGTCGTTATCTCTGCCACAGAGATCATCCGCCGTCACCTGGGGGAGCGGCGTCGGCTCCCGGGAACGCCAATGTGAACGCGAAGTCCCACCGGCGGTGCCATCCCATCGAGATGCGCCGCAGAGCGAAACGGTCTGTCCGCGGCCCGTTGGCGCCGTGCGTGGAACCGCAGGCTGCGGTGAACTCCTGTGCGACTATGGCGCGAGCGTTGTCATCAAACAGGCCAAAGGGATAAGAGAACAGATCGACCGGCCTTCGCAGGATTTGCTGGAGGCGACGCTTTGCGCCGACGATCTCGGCGCGCTGCTCAACGACATCGAGCAAAGCGAGGTTAGGATGATGAATCGTGTGCGCGCCGATGGTGATGCCGTTGCGGGACAACTCGCGTATATGTTCCCAACGCATCCACACGTTCGGGGCCGTCTCCCGCAACGTCACGTTGAGCCGGCGCGCCAACTGGGCGAGGATAGCGGGGTGGGCTAAGGAAGCTACGTGTTTCATTGCCTCGGTCAGGGTCGTGAGGGATGCCAGTCGGTCCTGTCGCGTGCCGAGAGGCAGTGATACTTCGCGCCGTAGCCGGTTGTTATTCAACTGCGGAAGTCGCCTCACGTCCACCGCTGGCTCACGCGTGGTCATGATGAGCCGCGACAGGTGAGCCCACCACGGCAGCTCATCCGTATCCGCGTACCCGGTCGACACGAATGCGGTTGCTGGCACATCGTACCTGCGCAGCACGGGGTAGGCATGGGCGTAGACATCCATGTATCCGTCATCGAATGTCAGGCAGACGGCCCGCTTGGGAAGGGGTTCGCCGCCGATCAAACGTCTCGTCGCCTGAGCGAGGTCCATCACCCGCCAGCGCGAGGCGAGAAACCTTATGTGGGATTCGAATTCGTCGGCGCGCACCCCGCCCTCAAATGGATTGTCGTGCGGCTTGGAGCCTGCTGCGCTTATGTGGTGGTAGGTTAGGATCACCAGTCGGTCGTCCCCAGTGCTCGCGCAGGCGCGCTCCAGAAGCGGCAGGAGGCCAGCTCGCCACGCACCCCACTTCAAGCCCTGCTTCGCCAGCCGGGTCAGCCGGCACGCTCCCGGGAAGACGTGACTGCTGCTCGGCGCCGGCGTCACGACCTCCCCCTTCCCACGCTCTTCGGTTGGGTGTCGACGGTCACACGTGCTTTCCCCTCGCCCGCGTCTCCTGCGGCGTGAGACGCGTGCGGTTCGGCCGCTGCGGCGGAGGTCGCCGCGACCTCGTAAAGGTGATATGGCCCATGACGCGCTATCTCGCGTGCGCCAGACATACTCAGGGCGCTGCCTCGACTGCACCCCTCATGGAGGATGATATAGGAGCCGTCGAATTCCCTCGCCAGGTCGTCAAGCGGTGCACTGACCAGCGGATAAAACGAAGACAGACGGTTCATCGCCTGCGAGCTGTAGTGACGGAGCACGCTCCTGCCCGTGAAGTAGGCGACGGGGCTGGCTAAGGCCATGGGGACGCAGACAATGCCGTCGCGCGGCAACCCGCGTACGTCATCGAGCATCGCCCACAGGTCGTCGCTGATGCGGGCCGCCCCACCCCGGTGAATGCGTTGCCAATGCGCTGCTGTCTCCCGTATGGCGATGACTGCGAGCAGCCCCATTCCGGCGTGGACATACCACGGCGCTGTCCGAAGCTGCGTCACGTAGCCTGCGGCCACCGCCGAAACCGGCAAGGCGATGTGCGCCAGGTAGCGGTACCCTTGCCCCAGGAACCGCAGCGGCCTTACGTAAGTGGTCACAAGGAACGCGGCATAGACGATCCCGGCCCACCAGAGCAAGGGCGCGATCTTATCGGTGTCCCAGCGGCTGAAGTAGGCGATGGGCACCGCGCAGATGTATGGAGTGTTACGGATGAGCCCGTACGCGCTCGTTACGCCAGCGCGCCAGAGTGGCGCTCGCTCCCTGGACGCGCGCGGCCCGAGCAGGAGCTTTAGCGGATCCGCGTCGTCGCGCCGCAGCACGTGTTGTCGCCAGAATCGCAGTTCCGCCAGGTGTCCGCGAAGCACGCGCAGGTACAGACCCCTTGACAGCACGATCGCCAACAGCAGGCCGCCGCCGAGCACGCCAATGTAAGCGAGACTGCGCATCGCAAGAGACATCAGGGCCAGCAGGAAGATCAGGGTCTGGGTGCTCATGCGATGCGTGAGGGCCGCCGCCGCGACCGCCAACATCGCGCACGCGGCCCACGGCCAACCGCCTGTGCGATCGAATACAATAGTCGCGATCGCGGTGATCGAAACGAAGAGCGCTCCCGCGGACCTCGGGCTGAGCTCGCTGCTTTCGCTGAGTGGGATGGGCATGGCCAGGTAGACCGCGCAGGCGACGGCCCCAGCGGCCCAGTTCTGCCAGAGCCAGGCTGCTGCGGCAAAGATCACCACGGCGTGTATCACGTCGGTCGCTGGCGACATCGCCCACTGATATCGCTCGGCAAATGGCCGCGGAAGAAAAGAGAGCAGCCGCGACAGGGCGGGAGGGTAGTCATACGTGTCGCCCACCAGGAACCCCTCGACGCGGACAGGTATCCCTCGTTGAGTGCGCATGACGTCGGCGAGCTTGAGGTGAAACCAGGTGTCAATGCCCTGGTACACGCGGCCCCAGCGCGGCCCGGAGCGAACCGCGAACGTAACCCCAGCGGCCACCAGGGCCGATAGCAACCCCATGGCCAGGCCGGATAATGTCATCGCGTCAAGCATGGTGACCACAGGTTACGGCAATTGCCTGGCATAACGCACGCGGCCCCAGACTACTGCGACCGCCTGGCGCCCCGCGCGCGTCGCCTTGCGCAGTTCGTCCTGCTGATAGAAGCCGAGCACATAGAGCAGCCCGGGGTAAAGGGCAAGCAGCCCCGCGCGCGCCGCCGTGGAGGCGGCCACCGATTCGATGTGCAGCCAGGTGCTTGCCCAGTAGATGAGGGCCGCCGCCGCCACCAGCTTCGCCAGGCGCGGGAACTCGAAGGGAATGCGATACAGCCGCTGCCCGAAGGCGTACGCCATCACCGCCAGCACGCCGAACGACCCCAGCGTCGCCCATGCCGCGCCCATCATGCCGTAGCGGGGCACCAGCAGCAGGTTGAGCAGCAGATTGGCGCCGGCGGCGGATCCCACGGCGATAGCGCGGAAGACGGTGCGCTTGCTCAGATGGATTCCGGTCTCGAAGAACTGCGATGCAGCCAGGCACAGCAGCCCCGCCAGCACGATCGGCACCACGGTGTGAGCAGCTAGGAACTTGGGCGTGGCGACGACCTTGAGGGCGTCCTTGACCACGAGCGACACGCCCAGCGCGAACACCGTGGCCACGCCGAAGAAGTACGTGAACAACCGCGCGTATATCTGCGGCGCATCCTCCCGCCGGGCGATGGCGAACATCGCCGCCCCCCAGATCAACCCGAAGGGCTCCATCACCAGCAGCGGCAGCATCATCGCGAAGCGGTAGCCCAGCGCATAGATCCCGACCTGGTTGAGGTCCGTCATGCGCTGCAGGAAGAACCGGTCGGCGAAGTGGAGCACGAACATCGAAAGGCTCGCCGGCACCAGTGGCCCGCCGTAGGCCGCCATCTCGCCGAACTTGGCGCGCGACAGTCCAAGGCGCACGCTCCGCAGCGTACCGCCAACCAGCCCCACTGATGACACGAACGCGACGATGAGCCCGCTCAGCAGCACCCCCAGCACGCTCATTCGCAAGACCACCACGAACACGATGTTGAGCGCGAGCCCCAGCACCAGCCGCCCCAGCGCCACGCCCCCGTACAGCCCCGACCGGCGCAGCGCACGCAGGTAGGCCAGCGGCACGATCAAGGTGATGCCGAAGAAATTGGTGAGAATCATCACCGCGACCAGGCGCGCGTAACCGGGCTTGCCCAGAACCACGCGCGCCAGCCACGCCGTCTGGGTCAAGAGCAAGAGTGTCGCCCCCACGCCGAGCGTGAGGATCGCTATCAGCGCCGTACTCACGACCTCGCGCCGGTCGTCCTCACTGTCGTACTGGAAATAGAACCGCAGCACTGCGCCGCTGAAACCAATGGCCAGGATGATGCTGATGACGTTGGAGGCGAGCTGAAGCAGCTCCAGCACCCCGTAGTCGCGCGGGGACAGGCAGCGCGTGTACACCGGGATCATCAGGAAGCCGATCAGGCTGCTGGTCACGCTGGCTGCGCCGTAGACCAAAGCGTGCCGGAACACGCCCCTGATCTCGCCGTACATTGACGGCTGTTGTGCTATCGTCTCTCCATTAGCCATTGGGCATGGTGAAGGTGGAGGGCGCCGTAACTAGCCGCCGCCCGGAATCGCATCCGTTCGACCTGGCCCTCCGGCTGGGACCTGACGCGCCATCTGCGCCTTACGGCAGGGCGGCGGCGGCCCGCTGCTTCGGTATCTTTCGCGCCACCGGCAGCAAGAACGGTGCCAGGCCTGAGCCACGGGCTCCCGAACACGTGTGCTGTACCTCGGCGGTCCCGGCGAAAGCGGCCGCCGCGCGCATCCCTGCCCTCGGCCGGTGAGGATGTCCAATCTTCTGGCGCATCAACACACGCTGCTCTCGTCCACCCCCGTTCTCTGGTAGCATGGTCGGAGCAAGAAATGTGCCAGGGTTAGCGTGTCGTGGTAATGGGCGGCCGCACCTGTCTCGGCAGACTGAGCGACCACCGCGTCGGCTGGGGCGACTATTGAGCTTCGCGGAATGACTTCACAGCCTGAATCGCTGTTTGCGAGCGAAAAATCCCGCTTTGGGCCGTGAATCCAATACGCGGGCCTCAATAGGCTGTCCGGAAGCCACGGCCTTTCAGCCGTTCCATCGCTTCTCCGGCGCCGTTTCCGTGCTGGTGGTCGGCGATGTCGCCGTCCGGAAGCCGAGCTCCGGCCCTGGGCGGGGCGGCCCTCGCCGTGCCCCTAAACCCTCCGGGCCAGTGGCTCTGTCATCCCGTTGGGATGGCAACGCCATCCCAGAGGGAGGTGGCGGCCTCAAAGAGGTCTAGCCACCGATCGGGCTTGCCGCCACTCTTCGTGCGCCGGGTACACCCGATGGCACCAGGAATAGCCGGGCGGTAAGGCGAATCCCCGAACCAGGCGGTAACGATTACTCGACAGGAGGTTAGCCGTGTTCAAGTTCAGGACGCATGGAGTGCTGGCCGCGGCGCTGGTGATACTGGCGTCGGTTGCGGCGCTCGGCGGCTGCGCCGCCGCGCCCGCACAGGCGGTCGCGCCGGACCAGATGCTGATGCAGTACGTGAACGCGCCGGACCCGGCCTACAAGTGGGAGAAGGGCCCGGTGCGGGACGTGGCCGGGATTACGATCAGCGACATCGTGCTGACGTCCCAAGTCTGGCGCGGCATCACATGGCAACATCTGCTGCGCATCTACACGCCGGCCGACGTCAAGCACCCGGGCTGGATGACGCTGTTAATTGCCGGCGGCTCGGGGAAGCCGGAACCGGGGCAACAGAAAGGAGACGATCAGCTCGGCGTCATATTCGCCAACGCAATGCAGGCGCCGGTGGCAGTGCTCACCTTGGTGCCCAACCAGCCGCTGTTTGGGGGCATGACGGAAGATGCGATCATCTCCTACACCTACCAACAGTACATCAAGGACGGCGACCCCACGTGGCCGCTGCTCTTCCCCATGACCAAGAGCGCGGTGCGGGCCCTCGACACCCTCCAGGCCTATGCCAAGCAGGAGTGGCAGCAGAATATCGACAGTTTCATGGTAATGGGCGCCTCCAAGCGCGGCTGGACGACCTGGCTGACCGCGGTTGCCGACCCCAAGCGCGTCAAGGCGATCGCCCCCATGGTGATAGACACCCTCAACTTCGCGGCGCAGTTCCCCTACGCCCTCGAGCTGTGGGGGCGCTACAGCGAACAGGTCACCGACTACACGGACAAGGGATTGACGGAGGTGTTTGACCAGCCGCGCGGGAAGGCGGTGTGGGAGGCGGTCGATCCATACACCTTCCGCCAGCGGCTGACCTTGCCCAAGCTGATGGTGCTGGGGGCCAATGATCCTTACTGGCCGACCGGCGCGCTCAACCTCTACTGGGACGGCCTGGTGGGGCCCAAGTACATCCTCTATGCGCCCAACAGCGGGCACGGGCTGGACGATCGCCAGCGGGTGTTCAACACCATCAGCGCCTTCTTCCGCACCGAAGCCGGCGGCCAATCCATGCCCAGCATGTCCTGGCAGGGGAAGCAGGCCGACGGCGCCCTGACCCTCACTGTGACGGCCCCTGCCGCGAAGGACGCCCGCGCGTGGGTGGTGGAGTCGGACAACCTGGACTTCCGGCCGCACCAGTGGAAATCGGCCCCCATGCAGCGCCGTGACGACGTGTTCACGCTCACCATCGAGCGGCCGCAGGACAAGAACATCGCCGCCTACGGCGAGGCCGATTTCGAGGCTCAGGGTCAGCCCTACACGCTGTCCACGCAGACTTACATAGTGCGCAAGTAGGGTATGCTGCTTCGGGGGTTCGCGCCCCGTGCAGCTTCGATGATCCGCGTCGGCGCCCCGATGGCGCCGGCGCGGTTTTCCGGCGCGGCTGCGCCTGCCTGGTAGCACATCGCCGACCCGCATGGCGAGAAAGCGAACACGTTCGCGGCACAAGCCTGCTCTGCGGCGGCAGGAGCGCGCTTGTCGCGGCGAGAATAGGAGAGGCGCTGTGCGCGCCGCGCCCGCGCGCCGGCCCCGGAGCTGCGAATGCCATGATCGTCAAGGCACAGGCGCCCAACAGAGTCCTCGACTTCGGCGGCTGGACCGACACCTGGTTTGCCGGCTCCGGCAGCGTTCTCAACTTCGCCGTCAGCCTTTACGCGCAGGTCATCATCGCCACCCGCGCGCGCCCGGGGGTCAGCATCACCGCCCAAGACTTCGGCGAGATCATCGACATCGCCGAGCCCGGAGCCGAGCCTTACAACGGCAAGCACGATCTGCTCAAGGCGGCAGTGAACGTCATGGGCATAGACAAGCTCGATGCCTACGTCTATGCGGACGTTCCCGCCGGGTGCGGCACCGGCTCCTCGGCGGCGATCTCGGTGGCGCTCATCGGCGCCCTGAGCCTGCTCACCGGCGAGTACCACCGGCCCGAGCAGATCGCCCGCCTGGCGCACGAGCTGGAGACCAAGGAGCTGGGCATCCAGAGCGGGGTGCAGGATCAGATCGCCGCCGCCACGGGCGGGATCGGCTACCATACCATCGCCCCCTATCCGCACTTCACCACCTCCCTGGTGCGCGTGACTCCTGAGACCGCGTGGGAACTGGAAAGCCGGCTGCTCCTCGTGTACACCGGCGAGCGGCACCTCTCGGGCGCGGTGCACGAGAAAGTGATCGCCGATTATCAGGCGGGTAAGCCCGGCACCCGCAAGGCGATGGACACACTCAAGACGACGCCGCAGCTCGCGGCGTCCGCCCTTTGGAAGGCCGATTTCGTCAAGTTTGCCGAGATCATGAACCTCAATAACGCCGCGCAAAAGGCGCTCCACGCCGAGATCACCACCGAGCACATCGAGCGCATCGAGGAGGTTGCGCGGCCGGCGGGCGCCATCGGCTTCAAGATCAACGGCGCGGGCGGCGGCGGCAGCGTCACCGTGCTGTGCGACACGCGCCGGCGCCGCGACGTCGAGGAGGCGATCAGGGGCGCGGGCTTCCAGTTGCTGCCGTGCCGCTTCGATTGGGACGGCCTGCGCACGTGGGTCGCGCTGCGGTGATCCAGGGCTGCTAACTGAGAGACAGGAGCCATACCGTGCGTTCACTGATTACCGGCGTGACCGGGTTCGTGGGGTCCCACCTCGCCGAGTACTTGCTGGCCGAGGGGACCGAGGTCTTCGGCACCGCCCGCTGGCGCAGCGACACCTCCAACATCGCCCACCTCGAGGGCCGCATCGGCCTGGTCGAGTGCGATATCCGCGACGCCGCGTCGGTCAAGCAAGTCCTCCTGGATGTGCGCCCGGACGAGATCTACCACCTCGCCGCGCAGAGCTTCGTGCCGACCTCCTGGCGCGCACCGTCGGAGACCATTGAGACCAACATCGTGGGCGAAGTCCACCTGCTCGAAGCAGTGCGCGGGCTCGATAACAACCCGCGCGTCCAGATCGCCGGCTCCTCGGAGGAGTACGGCATGGTCTATGACGACGAGCTGCCGGTCAAGGAGACCAATCCGCTGCGGCCGCTCAGCCCCTACGCCGTCAGCAAGGTGGGGCAGGACCTGCTCGCTTACCAGTACTTCATGAGCTACGGCCTCAATCTGATTCGCACTCGCGCCTTCAATCACACCGGCCCCCGCCGCGGGTCTGTCTTCGTGACCTCCAATTTCGCCAAGCAGATCGCCGAGATCGAGAAGGGGCGCCAGGAGCCGGTCATCCGCGTCGGCAACCTCGAGGCTCGGCGCGATTTCACCGATGTCCGCGATATCGTGCGCGGATACGTGCTGGTCCTGCGCACAGGGGAGCCCGGCGAGGTGTACAACCTCTGCTCGGGCCGGGCGCGCACCATCCGTGAAGTGCTCGACATTCTGCTCGGCTTGACCGACGCGCAGCTGCGGGTGGAAGCAGATCCGGCGCGCATGCGCCCCTCCGACGTCCCCGTGCTCGAGGGCGACTACGGCAAGCTGCACGCCCGCACCGGATGGGAACCCCGGATCCCATTCGAGCAGACGGTCGCAGACCTCTTGGACTACTGGCGCCGGCAGCCCTAGCGGGCTTCGCGCCCTCGCCGGGGCTCCACTCCCGGCGTTTTCCTCCCAACCTCGAGCGAACCTGTGTTTCCGGCCTATCGGCGGGGCACTGTGCGCGACCCCCCCCGCGCTTGCCCCCCGAGATTCCGGCGTTGCTCGCGGCGGCCAGATCATGGTTATGTCGGGCTTTCTCCCGGCGCCTCCGACGCGAGCGCCGGGTCGGTTTGGGGTGGCCTGGCACGGTTCTTGCTCCGCTCCGTATGCGAACCCCGCACGCGGGGACTGCGGAAGCGGCCCATGGCTGTTGCGATCACCCGTCCCAAGGCATTGCCCGTATCACTGGCGGCACTGGCCGCCGCCGGGTTGTGGCTGTATGCGCCCGTGCTGGTCGAGATGGCGCGGGCGTGGATGACTCAGGACAACGCTTCTCACGGGTTTCTGGTTGCGCCTATCGCCGCCTACGTTGCCTGGCTTAACCGCGGTGGAATCACACAGGCGTACCAGCGCGGCGCGACCGCCGCCGGGCTGGCATGGGCCGTGGTCGCCGCGCTGATGTACGTCGGCGGCCGCTGGCTGGAGGTGGAGTTCCTGCCGCCCTTGTCCCTCGTGGTCATGGTGGGCGCGCAGGTGCTGTACTTCGGCGGATGGAGGGTCTTGCGCGCGGCCGCCTTTCCCTACGCCTTCTTGTTCTTCATGGTGCCGTGGCCGGATCTTCTGGTGGAATTCATCAGCTTCCCGATGCAGCTATTCTCCGCCAAGTACGCGACCATGTTGGCCGGCCTGCTGGGCTTGAGCGTCAGCCGCTCCGGGGTGGACATCCATGTCGCTGACTACACTTTTTCGGTGGGCGCCCCGTGCAGCGGGATGAAGACGCTGGTGGCGCTGCTGGCGCTGACGGCGCTGGTTGCCTATCTCAGCCGGGGCCCAACGTGGAAGCGTTGGGCGCTTTTCGCCGCCGGCGCGCCCGTAGCGCTGCTGGCTAATGTGGTCCGCATCGTGGTCATCTTGTTCATCGCGGCGTTCGCCGGCGCCGAGGCGGCCGAGGGCTTCCTCCACGGAGCCTCGGGCGTGGTGGTATTCGCGCTGGCTCTCGCCGGGCTGCTGCTGCTGGGGCGCGCACTGGGCCTGCGAGGGATTGTCGGCAGCAAGGCGAGGGGAGCGGCCGATGCGCCCGCTTGACAAACGAGTTCTGGCGATGCTCGCCGTCTTGCTGGCGGCGCAACTCGCGGCGTGGGCGGCGCGACCGGCGGACGGACCGCCGGCAGCCCTTGCGGCCGACAGGATCCCGCTGCGCGCTGGTGACTGGCACGGCCGCGACCTCGGCGCCCTGGACGCCATGACGCTGGACATGCTGGCGCCGGACGCGTACCTGAATCGCGAATACGCGAGCGCCGACGGAAGCCTTGCGCACCTGGCTGTGATCTTTGGGCATCTCAAGGAGACGTTCCACTCACCCGGATTCTGCCTGCTAGGCGGTGGATGGAATATCGTCGCCAAGTCACGGCTGGCGGTCGAGACGGGTCGCGGCGCGCCGATCGTGGTCAACCGCTTCCTGCTGGCGCGCGAGGGCTACCAGGCGGTGGTGCTGTACTACTACGTGGCTGGCGCCCGCTCGACCCCGAGCTGGGTCAAGCACCAGGCTTATCTGGCGTGGGATCGCTTGCGCGGTCGGCCGTCGGTGGGAGCGCTGGTGCGTCTGACGGTGCCTGCGGCGCCCGACGCCGCCGCGGCGACGGAGCGGGGAGCGGACTTGCTGGGCCGGCTGCATCCGCAGGTGGCCGCCGTGATGAAACCCTAACAGCCCTGTGATAAAGTCGATAACGACGTGTTCTGGCGGCGAACAGCGCCTGTCCGTGAGTTCAGCGCTCGCCGGAAAATGCGAGCGTCGAGGCACGCGCGCCACTTTATCATAGGGCTGCTAACCCGGATTATTCATACTCCGGTGGCGCAGGTCCCTAAGCCCCGACCGTGTCGGGGCCGGGATGGCGGCCCTGCGGGCCTAGCCATTTTCAACCTGCGAGATTACACAGGATGCAATCCTGCGCCACCAGAACTGCGGTGCGCACACTGCGTCGGATTCAAGCACAGTATGAATAACCCGGGCTAACTGCGCGGGGCCCATAGGAGGGCAACTGCCGTGTCACAACCGGAAGCGACAGCGGCGTCACCGGGCGCAAGCCCGCCACGGCCTGGCGGCGGGCGCGGCGACGAGATCGTAACCCGTCCGCCCGACAAGATCGAGGCCTGGAGCCGGGTCGTGCTGACGCACGCGCTGTGGGTGGGCGTGGGCGCGAGCGCCCTGGCGCTGCAATTCACCCGTGTCTTTCGCGGGCTCTACCTGAGCGAGGCGATGGACCTGGCCCAGCTCGGCCGGCATCTCGCGATGGGGCAAGGATACGTCAGCTCCTTCCTGCGCCCGGTGGTGGTCGCACTGTACCAGCGGGTGCCCGCGCCGGAGGTCGTACATCCGCCGCTGTACCCCTTCCTCCTCGGCGTTGTCTTCGGCGTGCTGCCGGAAACTGACGCCGTGGTCGCCGGCGTCTCCGCGTTCTTCTTCATGGCCACGGTGGCGCTTATGTACCTGTTGGGGTCGAGAATGTTCGGCCGCACGGCGGGAGTGCTGGGGGCGGTGTTGTTCGCCGTCAGCCTGAGCGCCTTGGGCTACGCTGTATCCGGGCTGCAGGTGACGCTGTGGGCGTTCCTGTTCACGCTGGTGGTCTATCTCCTTTACATCAACCCCGGGTCCCTCCGCCGCAGCCTGGCCGCAGGCGCGGTGCTTGGCCTGTGTTGGCTGACCGAGCACATGACCATCGCGCTGATCGTCCCCGCCCTGCTGGCCGCCTACTACATGCAGCCTCGACGTCGCCTCGCGCACCTGGCGTGGTTCGCGCTCGGGCTGGTTGTGGTCATGGCGCCGTGGTGGGTGCGCAATTACCGGGTGACGGGCGATCCGTTCTTCACGCTCGATAACTATCAACTGGTCATGTTCACCGGCTCCCACCCGGGGCACGAGTTGTTCAGAACGACGGACACGTCGGCGCTGAACCTGCCGTCGCTGGTGGCCGACAGCTTGCGGTCGATGGCCAGGAAGGAGATTCTCGGTCTCGCCTCGGTGTACCAGGTCATTCCGACGCTGATCGGGCTCTACGTGGTGGCCTTCCTGGTCGTCGCCATGTTCCGCCGGCTGGAGGTACCGCGGGCGAACCTGGCGCGGCGGCTGGTGTTTGTCGCGCTCGCGTTCATGGTCGTGATTGGCGCGCTTTACAACGCGACCACGGACAACTTCTTCGTGCTGATGCCGCTGCTGATAACGCTCTGTGCCGGCTATTTCTTCTTCGTCGTGCGCGAGTGGATAAGCTCGCGGGGCGGTCAGGCGGCAGCGGCGCTGCTGTTCGTCGCCCTGAGCGCGTACCCGGCCGTCGTGTCGTGGGCCTTCCCGCAGCCAAAGACGGTGTCCAGCCAGGCTAACCTGGACTACCTGGAGCGGGTGCTGCCGGCGGACGCCGTAGTCGTCAGCGATGCGCCGTGGGCGGTGGCTTGGTATGCCCGGCGCGCGGCGGTGTGGCTGCCGCTGCGGCCCGAGGATTTCGACGCCGTGCAGCAGAGCATCGGCGTGGACGCCATCTTCTTCTCGACCCTACTGCAGACATATCCCCAATCGGAAGGGGCGCTCATGTGGCAGGCGATGTACGCTCGGCGTGCGGCTCCTCCGGGGTTCACCGTCACGGCCACGCTGCCGCCGGGCGAGATCCTGATGCGCCGCACGGCCCCCGCGCCGGGGCCAGGCGCGTCGCCGGGCAACGAGCGCCCAGGCCGGCGCGGGGCCTCGCAATCCGGCTCCCGGCCCGAGGGGACCCCGAAATCCCCCTAGATTGGCAAAAAAATCTACAAATGACTGATGGCACTAGCCCTTTTGGGCACGGTTCTTGCTATGTACCAGTCTCGGTATCTATGCGGCTGATACCCATATTGCCCTTCACGGGGAGGCTAACGATGCGTAAGGTAATTGTTGTGACGATGTTGACTTTGGCCCTCGCGCTGTGCGTGACCGCCGCCGGCGCCGATCCGTGGCCCAACTACGAGAGCCACACTTACACAGTTGACTACGTCAGCGTCGTGCCGGTGTTCGATGGCGCCACCAACATCTGGACCTTCCAGCTTAGCGTGGCCCCCGGCGCGGTTGATCCCATATACGGGGCGCTCGATCCGACCTACGGCGGGGTGAAAGGGTTCGCGGTGTATCAGCCGGATGTCGCTAGCCCTCTGCAGCCGGACAGCCATTCGGCCGGGCCTTCCGGGTGGAGCTATTTGTGGGAATCGGGCAACGACGCGTTTGGTTGGAACACCGGTCCGTCGGCTAACTACATTCACCCCGGCGATAGCGCCAGCTTCTGGGCGGGCTGGGAGGGCGGCGCGCCTGCCATGGACGATTTCGGGTATCTGGTGCATGTCTCAATCAACTCCGACGCTGGGGATGAGACGTTCTGGGCGCGGCCGGGCGTGATCCCGGAGCCCGCTTCGATAGTCCTGCTCGGCTTGGGCGGCCTCGGCCTGCTAGGTTTGCGGCGTCGCCGGAGCTAGTTCCCGCGCGACCGAGCTTCATACGAACGAGGCGGCGAGCCCGGCACATCCTGCCGGGCTCGCCTTTTCATGGGTGCGCGTGAGGGCGCAATGTCAATGCGCGCTCGACTCCGCCACCCGGCCTGGTGCGATGGTCGTATCTTTGCGAACTCCCTGCGTTGGCGGCCAAATGTGGAATAATAGGCCAGAATCAATGGCCGGGAATGGCCCGGCACGGAGGTTTCCCTCGAAGAGAAATAGCTGATCCACTAGTGCTGGCTGATAAAGGCAAACCCTTCGCGAGGAGGGGACGCAAAGCCACGGGACTCACGTAGTCAGCCGGGTTGCCAAACAGCAAAGGATCCGAACGTCGCGTCTGTTCGTAGTACTTAGCTGCCCCTGGCTTCCGCTGCCGGGGGCAGTTTTCATAAAACCAACGCAAGCAGCACGAACGCACTACCTCCTTCACCGGCGGCATAGTGGTGGCAAGCCTTGGCCGGGTGCAACCGGGCCCAAGCGCTTGGCAAACAACTCACCCGGGGGAGCCGGAAAGCAAGGAGGGAACAGACATGCGTTGGTTGAGAGTCACAAGCTTCCGCGCAATCGCGCTGGGAGCTTTGTGCCTTATTATGGCCGCCTGGGGCCTGCCTGCTTGCGCTCAAGGCACGGCCGCGGGCACGACTATCCCGAACACCGCGACTGTCAACTTCAACAATGCCAGCGGTCAAGCGCAGCCGGCCGTCACGTCCAACGTGGCCACGGTTACCGTCAGTAGGGTCGCCGCGGTGCAGGCGGCTCCGGCATCCGGCGCCGGCGAAGGCCAGGCCGGCGAGGTGGTTTACTACGCCGTAACCGTTACCAACCTGGGCAATGCCGCCGACACCTTCTCGCTGGCCGCGTCCTCGGCCAGCAATCCGGCGTGGACGGTTGCCATCTACAAGGACGACGGAGCGGGCGGCGGCACCGCCAACGACGGCGTGCATCAGCCCGGCGAGACGAACCTCGCGTCCAGCACCGGCAGCGTGGCTGCCGACGCCGCCTTCAAGTGCTTCGTCGCCGTGACCGTTCCCACAGGCGCAGCGAGCGGGGCCGCAGACACCACCACGCTCACCGCCACTTCGCAATTCGACGCCTCCAAGCGTGCCTCCGCCGCGTTCACCACCACGGCTAGAGCCGCCCAGATAAGCGTGACCAAGGCCGTGGACAAGGCGCAAGCAGCGCCCGGCGAGACCATCCGCTACACCATCACCTACACCAACGGCGGCAACGCCAACGCCACCAACGTCGTTCTCACGGACACCATCCCTGCCGCCGTCGATTACGTCGCCAACAGCGTGCGCGTGAACGAGGTGGCCAAGACCGACGCCGCGGACGGTGACAGCGTGACCGTCGCCTCGGGCGTCATCACCATCAACTTGGGCACCATCGCCGCCGCCGCTGGGGGCACGATCACCTTCGACGCAAAGGTCAAGTAACGTCTGGCAAGCTGGCCCGTGGGGGCCCTGCCGCGAGCGGGGCCCCCAGGGACATGACGATAACCGGGTGCGGTATGTGCAGTCGTATGCAGTTCGGAAAAACCGATTTGCGGCGACCGGGAAGCTTCGGGCGGTCGTTTGCGAAGGTGACGGCCTTGGCGCTGATCCTGGGCCTGACGTCCGGCGCCTGCGTGAACGCTGCGACCACGATCGTCAATACCGCCGTGTTGGCGTACGACGCGGATGACGGGCGCCGCACGCTTGAGTCCAACCCGGTGGCCACCGTGGTCACGCGAGCGCAATCAATCACCGGGCGGGTGAAAGACGAACTGGGCATGCCCGTCAAGTCCGCGCGCGTGGATGCCAAGCAGACAAGTCGCGCGTCGCTGGTGGCGACCGCCACCAGCGACACCACGTTCGTCGCGTCGGCGGTCACCGACGCCGACGGGGCGTACGCGCTCGACGGCCTCGCCGCGGGCACCTACGACATCTACATCAGTGCTGAGGGCCTGACGATGGGGGTCGTGCCAGGCATCGCCGTCGGCCCCGACACCCCCGTCGTGACACTCGAAACCAGGGTGCCGGCCGCGAAGTCATGGCCCCAGGGCCTGTACATGCTGGCCCTGCCGTTCGGTTTTGCCGACGCCGACCCCGCCGCGGTATTCGGCCGCGCCTCCGGGCTCAAGCTCGCACGCTGGGCGCCCGGTCAGCCCGGCGGCTACGTGTATTATGCGCGCGATTCAGGATTCCCGCCCTTCGCCCCCGGGCTGGGCTACTGGCTGCAAGTGGGCGCGGGCGACGTCCTGACGCTGCAGCAGCCGGGCACGCCGACGGACGAGAGTGCGCCCCGTATCGTTCCGCTTCACCCCGGGTGGAACATGGTGGGCAACCCGTTCCCCGCGACGACCGAATGGGCATCGGTGCAGGTGCGCGCCAACGGCCAGACCGTGTCCCTCGACACGGCCGGGCGCAACAACTGGGTGCGTCCGTACGGGTGGTCCTATAACCCCGAGGGGCGGGAGTACGTGCTCGTGGATGCGAGCTATCGCGGCGCGTCGAGAGCCTTGGCGGTCTGGCAAGCGTGCTGGGTGCGCGCAATGATCGCGTGCGAGCTGGTCATTCCTTCGCCGGGGACGCAGACGGGTGCCGCATCCGCGACCCGCAGCCCCGCGCCGGCCCCAGAGTGGAGCCTGCAACTGGTCGCGCGCGTGGGAGACCTGCGTGACAGCTTCAACTACCTCGGCGTCGCCGCCGATGCCGCCGCCGACTCGCGGCTGAGCCTGCAAAGCCCGCCGCAGCTTTCTCCCTACGTTGACCTCAGCTTCAGCGACGGGCGCGCGGCGGACCTCGCGACCGACTTCAAACCTCCGGTGGCTGGTCCCCTGGCGTGGGATTTCGTGGTGCGGTCGGACCTACCGCGTGCTCAGGTGGAGCTGACTTGGCCCGACCTCTCCAGAGTACCGAGTCGCTATCGCGTCACGCTGATTGACCTGGACGCGCAGCGCCGCCAGTATATGCGCACCACCAGCTCCTACGTGTTCAACACCGGGGATGCCGGCGGCGACCGCCATTTCGAGATCGAGGTTGATCCCACTCCGTGGGCGCGGCTGCAGGTGGGCAACCTCCAGCAGGTGGTGGGTCGCGCCTCGGGGCTGACCATCACGTATGACCTGTCCAGCCCGGCCGTTGTCGATATCGAGGTCCGCACCCTGGCGGGCCAGTTGGTGCGGGTGCTGGCCCGCGGCGCCAGCGCGTCCGCCGGCACCAACATGATCGGCTGGGATGGCACCGACTCCTCCGTGCGTATGATGCCGAATGGCCCATACCTGTGCGCGATCTCCGCGATGACGGAGGAGGGCCAGGCGGTCAAGGGCATGCGCACCGTGATCCTTACGCGTTGACGGCGTCGCAGTTGAGGGGCTGGGGTATGAAGTCGAAGCGTCATGGTGAAGGTGGGCCCCGCAAGCGTCCGTGCGTCTCACGGTCCTGCGTCCTGGCGATCGCGCTCTGCGCCGCCGCTCTGCCCCTGCTGGCGGGCTGCGGCAGCGGCGGAGCCGTGGCGCCGGCGTCGACCGCCGGCGTGCAGGGCTACGTGCGGGAAATGGTCACCGGGCGGGCCGTGGCGGGTGCTGTGGTAACGGTTGGCGAGGTCGGCGCCACGACCGACGCCGACGGACGTTTCGGGCTGGTGGGCGTTCCCATCGGCCCGCAAGCCATCACCGTCGAGGCGACCGGCTACTCCCTTTACAGCGACATCATCGAGGTCTCGGCCGGCGTCATCACCGTCCCCGACATCATCCTCGCCGACGCCCCGCCGCCGCCGCCTTTGTAGGTGAAGTCATTGCGACTTGCGCGTGCGCAAAACGGAGTCCGAGTCGCGGCGGTCGGCGTCGCATCGCTCATCATCGTGGTGGCGGCGACCTATACGGTTGCGCCATCGCCATTGCACGCCGCCGAGCTGCAACTCGGACCTGCATCCCTGTCCATCAGGGGGCAGGAATCGCTCACCTTCCGCAAGGAGCGTGTCTCCGGCGGCGGCGTCAGCCAGCGCGCCTACCGTTGGGACAACTACTCGCAGTCGGGCGGCTTCGAACATCGCACCGACGTCGTCGTGCACGGCGAGCTGCTGCCCGGTCTGCGCGTCGACGCCGCCATCGCCCGCGGGCCGTACTACCCCGGCCGCCAGCGGCTGACATTCACCTACGATGGCGCCGATGCCGTCGTCAAGCTCGGGGACTTGGCGGTGGCCTTCGACGGCACCCGCCTGGCGAGCTTCCAGCGCAGCCTGCGCGGCATCCAGGTGGAGAGCAAGCTCGCCCGCGGGGCTCTCACCCTCGTGGCGTCGGAGTCCAAACCATCGGTGCGCACTGACGCCATCTACGGCCGCAACTCTTCGGGCCCGTACTACCTGGCCGCCAGCCCGATTGTGGACGCCTCCGAGGCGGTGACGGTGGACGGCCGGCCCATGCAGCGCGGCGCCGACTACAGCATCGACTACCAGATCGGCTTGCTTCAGTTCGCGCCGGCTCTCATCATCCCGCCCACCTCGCAGATAATCATGAGCTACGAATATGACAGCCCCGGCGCCGCTGCCGGCACGCTGGTGGGGATGCGGGCGGCATGGCCCTTCGGCCGAGGCGCCAGCCTCGGTGCGACGTACCTCACCCTCGACCGCCGGGGAACAGGCGGCGCCACCTCGGCCGCGCGCGAAGACCGCTGGCTGGGCAACAACTCCGCGGGCCCCTTTGTCCTGAGCTACCGTCCCATCGAGCCCGGCAGTGAGCGCCTGCGCCTGGACGGCATCCTCCAGGTTGAGGGACGCGATTACCGGATCGACTACTCGAACGGCTCCATCTTCTTCCTGGAGCCGGTGCCCGCGGGCGTGTCGATCGTCGTGAGCTACCGCGTGGTGACTACCGTGCAGTCGGCGGCCCGCGATCGGTCGCTGGTCGGGCTGGACGCCCACTATGCCGACGGTGGGCACGTGGCCCTGGACGCGGAGATCGCACAGAGTGGGGGAGGCACCGCCACGTCGAGTGGCGCGGGCGCCGCCCTGGCGGTGGCCGTGCGGGGCGACTGGGATCACCTCACGTTTGGGGCGAATCTGCGCAGCTCCGGCGCAGGCTTCGCCCCCTTCGAGTCGGTCGGCTACGAGCGGACCCGCAGCGGCTACGACTGGCAGATCGGCTTCGCTCCCATGACTGGTCTGCGCCTGTCCGCCGGCATGCGCGACTATCGTCGGCCCTACTCCTATGACGGCGACGCCGCGGGGCTGCTGGTTCGCGATTCGAGCCGCCAATTCAGCCTGGACTTCACGCGCGCCGGCTGGCCGTCGCTCGCGTACGTTGGCTCCTGGAGCATGCTCGACGGCGCCGGCGGCCAGCCGCTTCGGGAAGACACGGGCAGCCACCTGTTGACCGTGGGCTATAGCGGCGGCGCCTACGGGGCCACGGCCACCTATCGCCGCAGCTCGCACGCGCGGCAAGGGGAGGCGCCCGTATTCGCCGACTCCGGCTCGATCTACAGCCCGTCGCCGTTCGATGCCGGCGCATTCGCGCAAGCGTACGCGGGCAGCGGCAGCGGGACTTCCTTAAGCCTGTGGTACCGGCCGGGCACGGCCCTGAGCGTCGCCTGCGACCTCGCGCGCAGCGGGACCAGCCTCCAGGGCGGCGGCAGCAGCGACGCGAGCAACACCCGCGTGGCGGTCGAGTACGCGCCCGCCGCCAGCACCACCATCAGCCTGGGATATCGCGCCAGTTCAACCGGCGAAACGGTGAGTGCGGACGGTCGCGCCGTCCCCGCCTATCGCAGCCGCAGCCAGTTGATAAACATGCGCCACAGCTTCGCGCCCAACCTGGCATGCAATCTCGCCTACGACACCCAGATGAGCCAGGGCCGCTACGGTACCAACAGCGACAGCAATTCTTGGAGCTCCGGCTTCTGGTGGCAGCCGTCGGGTGACCTGGCGCTCATGGGCCAGTACACCAGGCAGAAGCTGGCCTACCTCGGCGCCAGCGGGAGATCATCCAACGACATCATGTCGCTGGGCGCGACCGTCGGGCCCTTCGGCCCCGGCGTCAAGCTCGAACTCAGCTACAGTGGGATGAGCGGCACCGCCGGCGGCAGCTTCGGGAGCAGCGGCGGTTACGGCGCCTACCCGGCGGCCGACACATACTCCAGCTACGCCGAGTACGCCGGCGCGGACATCCGCGGCATGGCAAGCTCCAGCATGCGGGCGCGCCTGAGCTACGCCTTGACCGGCCGCCAGGAAGCCTTCGCCGAGTGGGAGACGAGCAGCAACTCGGGCTATCCCGGCGGCAGCAAGCGGCAGGCCCTTGCCCTCGGCTGGCAGATCGGGCTGGGGCAGGGCCTGAACTTCACGCTCGACTGGCGGCGGACAGCCAGCGAATCGGCGGACGCCCGCTACAGCTACCGCGCGCAGACCCTGAGCGGGCAGCTCGGCTTGAAGTTCTGAGCCGATTCGCAATTCTCCCCAACCGTCGGCGGCCGCCTCCCAATTCCGATCAGCTCGGTCATCCATAGCACAGCCTTGACGTGGCTCGCGAGTCTGGGTAGAATGGCGTTGCCATGGCAACCCGCGCGAAAACAAGAGCCGCAAAGAAGCCGCGACAGTACCTGGTTGACGAGAACGGCCAGCGCACCGGCGTGGTTCTGACCCTCGAGGAGTACGAGGAACTCATCGAACCCGCAGAGCAGTTGGACGACACCCGCCATCTGGAAGATGGGAAGAAGGTCAAGGGGAAGCCAATCCCTCTAGAGGAGTTCGAGGCTCGCCTGCGAGCCGCGGGAAAGCCGCGGTGATGCGCGTCATCATCTCCCCCGCAGCGCTGCGCGACATCAGGCGGCTTGCTGCGGGCGTTGCAGACCGTGTTGTTGCCGCGCTGCGTGATCTCCGAGACAATCCCCGCCCGCCTTGGATGCAGACTCTTGCGGGACTACGAGCCGCCGACGTGGCGCGTGCGCATAGGCGACTGGCGGGTCCTGGACGAGATCAACGATGATGCCGGCGTTGTCACCGTCGCCGGTGTGCGTCATCGCAGCAAAGCCTACTAACCCTCGGCCCCAATCCCGCTCAGGGTACTTGCGCACGCGGGGGTCCGGGCCACCTGGCCGGCACTCAGCTCTACCTATCCCCCAGCCGTATGCGCCTCAGGATATCCCAGTACGCGCCGCGGGCGCCGGCCGCAATCGCTGCCACCAGCGCCTCGTTCGCGTTGTAGTTGTAGTCCGTCTCATCGCCGCTGCCGCCCACAAAGAAGCGCGGGTCGTCACGCAGCTCATCGTGCAGGGCGCGCGTGTAATCGCCTCCCAGCGCCGCGGATAGGTAGAAGACGGGGTGCGCGAACTCCGGGTTGTCGTCCACCTGTCCCACGAGGTTGGGATTGTCAGGTGTGAAGCCCTGCGCGGCGACGATGCGCGCCAGCTCCGTGCCGGGGTAAATCCGCAGCCCTATGGCCACGCCGACAGCGTCGGGTTCGATCTCCCTCATCAGGCGAATGGTCTCGGCGGCCGTCTCGCGCGTCTCGCCCGGACCGCCGAGGAGTAGGTCGCACATGACGGTTACGCCGGCAGCGCGACTCAGCTCTCGCGCACGCCTGACATCGGCCGCGGTGAAGTCGCGGCCGAGCCGGCCGAGCATCGCGTCGGAACCGCTGTCGGCGCCGAAGTTGATGCCGACGCAGCCCGCGCGCCGCATCGCCCGAGCCAGCTCCGGCGTCATGGCGCCCGGGGAGCAGTAGGCATACCACCGCAGCCTGTCTCCCAGCCCGCGGCGGATGAACTCCTCGCACACCGCCAGGGCGTGGTGGGGCGGCAGGTTGAACTCGCTGTCACAGGTGTGCAGGCAGTCCACGCCTTGCGCGAGCAGGCTTTCCGCCTCGTGCGCAACTCCCGCCGGCGGGCGCAGGCGATAACGCACCCCTTTCGCCACGGGGTCCGCACAGTAAATGCAGCGCCCCGCACACCCGCGCTTGGTCTCGATGCCACCCTGCCCGCCCTGGCGGAAGTAGCGGGTGTTGTCCACGAAGCTGCGCGCGGTCGGCACGTCATCCACAGGTCCGTGGGCTGGCAACTGCGCGCGCCAATCGCCATCGGCTGACGCGATGAAACCGGGCGCGTCGGCCGCATCCTCGCCGCGATCCAACGCCGATGCCATCGCGGCCAGCGCGATCTCGCCGTCGCCCACGATGCCCGCGCAGCCCGGCAGCTCGCCCAGGATCGCGCGCGGCATGAGCGAAAAGCCGACACCGCCGACCACCAGCAGCGCCTCCCCGGCGCGCGCCTGCAGGGCGCGGATTGTGTCGCGGAACTGCGGCAGGAAGGACTGCCTGCTCGCGCAGTAGCAGTCATCGGTATTGCGCAGCGTGACGGCGATGATATGCGGCTCCGGGCCGCGCGCCAGCCGCGCCGCGATGGCCGCTTGAGGGTCCGGCTCGAAGCACAGATCGAGCAGCTCAACGGCGTGCCCCGCGGCATCGAGGTGGTCCGCGATGTAGTCCAGCCCGATGGGCGCGATAGGCGGCTGCATGAGGTTGGAGTTGACCAGCAGAACGCGGGCCATGCCGGGCTAACCGCCTCGGTGCTGCGCGATTATGCGGTCGCTGAGCCACCCGCCGAGCGCGGCGCAGCTATCGGTGGGCAGATAGTGCTTGATGGCGGCGTCGAACAGCACGCGCGCGGACGGCGGGATGGCGTCCTCTCCCAGCCAGTAGATCGCCGCCAGCCACACGCGCGGCAGCACCAGGAAGCGATACCCCGCGTCGCCCGTATTCAGCGTCTCGCCGCCGAGCGCGCGGCAGGCTGCCTTGAAGGCTTCGACGTCG
>Ga0315291_10001328_pt1 | contig 33096 bp, 25 predicted proteins | sample YL17G12_20_MG_FD_203070 | JGI IMG/M metagenome (GOLD analysis project Ga0315291, IMG submission 203070) | Sediment microbial communities from Yellowstone Lake, YNP, Wyoming, USA - YL17G12_20 | ecosystem: Environmental > Aquatic > Freshwater > Lake > Sediment | place: USA: Wyoming | collected...
CCGCTTGGCCTGAGCCGCGCCCAGGTGATTGGAACCGGCCATCGTTTGCCCATGGAGATGCGGGAAAGCGCTTTTTAAGCGGTTTCCCGCGAAGAGCCTGCGCCTGGCAAGCACTCTTTTGAGGTTAAATTAGAATTAAATATTCTTAATTATTTTTCTTGACAAGGGGGGGGGAAATTTGCTATTTTTAAAAGATAGTAGAAGAATCCCCCGATTTTCAGGGCGATTCAAAAGGTGGCAGTGAAAGTAGTAACCCAATCAAGTAATTGTTACTTGAAGGAGGTGGCCCAAAAGATTAGAAAAAGCTCAATCGAGGCTGGATAGTAGCAACCCAAGAAATTTCATCTTGAAGTGAAAGGAGTAGGGCGGCCATGACTCAGGGAAACGTGAAGTGGTTCAACGACAGCAAGGGATTTGGCTTCATCGAGCAGGAGACGGGCGAGGATATTTTCGTCCACTTCTCGGCCATTGAGGGCGAGGGATACAAGTCGCTGTCCGACGGCCAGAAGGTGGAATTCGACTTCATTGACACGCCCAAGGGCCTGCAAGCCACCAAGGTGATCAAGCTTTAACCGCACCTGAGAAAAATTCCCCCGGAGGGCCATCGGGGAAACTCCGGGGGATTTTTTTAGCTGTGCTTTCAGGATGATTCGCTAACCAGGTCCGCAACCGCGGACTCCAATAAGGAGCGCTGTTTTTGCAGGAGATCAAGATCGGCTTGAATGGTTTGTTCCCCTTCCTGCCGCCGTTTCAACCCGGCTTGCACCGCGGCCAGGACTTCCTGGATTAAGGTTTCCAGCCGCTGGTTCATGGCCGCATTCATTTGCCGGATCATGGTATCCATCCAGTCCAGCAGGTGCTGGTCAATCTCGTAAAGGTTATGCTCGAGCCATTCCCGGGCCAGCTCCCGCGCCCGGCGCCGAGCGCGGCCGATGACCGCGCGCCGCGGGGAGAGCAGATCGAGCAAGGGGATCAGCCAGTCCTGGATGTCCAGGGCGAGCTTGCTCTCGATAAAATCGAACGGGACCGACTGCGCCGGAAGCTGCATTCCCTTGAGTTCAAAACGAGCCACCGGAATTCCAAAGCAACTCGCCGCGGCTTCGGAGACCCGTTCCACCAGGCGATTGATTTCAAGGTGCATCCGCTCCGAGCGAGCCTGGTATTGCTGGTCGAACAGCGCCTTGGCCTTGGCCAACCACGCCTCCACCGAGATTCGGGTCTGCGCGCGGGCGCAATCGCGGGCGACTTCTCGGACTTGGGCCCCGCTTCCCGGAACCGTTTGGCAAACCCGTTCCACCTCGGAGGTGATTCGCTTCAGCTCGTCGAGGATAAATTCCCTTTTCTCCGCTTCCCAAACCTTGGGGTCATAGGTCGGCTCTTTTTGCAGCCGGGTCTCGATCGCCAACGCCAAATCTCGGATATCTCGCATGGCCAGTTGAAAGCGGGAAATCTGATGATTGAGCTCCGCCACCGGCGCGAGTAGGGCGGCCTGTTCCAATTCTATCTGTTGGAGAAGTCGAAGCGCCAAATGCTTGGCCCCTCGCGCCGCCGAGCGCTGGGCCAAGGCCATCCCCGCCTGCTCGCTTAGTTTTTTCAGCTTCTCTTGAAGCTCGCAAACTCCGGGATCTTTCTCTCCCTGCAAGGCCCGCTTCGCCGAGGTGAGCGTGAAGGAGCCGATCTCCTGGCCCAGCGTTTCACCCAGGACGCGGCGGGTGAAGCTCTCGGCTTTCTCGATCGTTTCCGGGGCGGCCAGATCCACCTTGTTAATGACGTAAACGATTAGGGCGGCGTGGGGCGCGAGCTCGCGGATCATAGCCAATTCTTCCCCGGTGATGGGCGGGTCACAACCCAGGATGACCAGCGCCACGTCAATTTTGGGGAGAAACGATTGGGTTACCTCGGAATTAGGGATAAACACGCTGCCGATGCCGGGAGTATCCACCAAGCGCAAGCCGCCGGCCAGAAGGGGATGGGGCAGCTCCACCACCACGGCCCGGACCCGCTTGGCGTTTCGGGGGTTGCCTTCCTCGGAAACGTAGCGCGTGATTTCTTCCAGCGCGATGTCTTCTTGCCGGCCATTCTCAAAATTAACCGTGGCCCGCTCCGCAGATCCGGATTGGATGACCGTGATGGCGCTGGTCAGGGGCGTGACGTCGGCGGGCAGAAGCTCCCGCTGAAGCAGCGCATTGATGAGGCTGCTTTTCCCCCGCTTGAACTGGCCGATCAACGCCACATTGAAACGACCGGCCCGGAGAATTTCCCGGGTCTCTCCGGCTTCGCTGAGAATCCCGCGATCCCCTCGCGCTTCGGCAACCTGCTCGACCGCTTTCAGGAGTCGTTCCTGGGGGCTGATTCGGGTTTCCATTCGCTCCGGCATGGGTCTCCACCTTGATCCGGGCTTTCCAAGTCAAACAGAAAAGCCCGACCTCATCCCCCCAACTCTGTCATCTCATGCTTTACCGATTTACCATATTTTATGGTAAAGCAAAACAGGGCAAGGAAGCCGGCTCCGGTGAACCCCGCGGCTACACCGTAGGCCCAGACCGGACCGCGCTGATCCAGCAACCATCCCGTGAGCACGCTGGAAACTAAATCTCCCACGCTGTTGGCGGTGGCCAGCATGCCCAGGGCGTAGGATCGAGCTCCTTCCGGGATCATTTTCGCGGCGGCGGCTTTTTCCACGGTTTCTTCGATGGCGATATAAACACCACTCAGCACAAACAGGGGCAATAACGGGAGTAGCCCTCCCGGAAGAAAAGCCAATCCAATGGTGAAGGCGAAGCCCATCCCGTATCCAAGGAGGAGGGTTTTCGCATGAGACCAACGGTCGGTCAAAGCTCCGGCTGGAAACGCGGAGAGACCGCTGACCGCGTTGTGCAGAACATACAACAGAACCGGCACGGTCAGGTAGATTCCGGTATGCGCTCCGGACAGTCTTCGGCCCGCTTCAAAAATCAGAAAGGTGCGGGAAAAGTCCCCCATCCCGAAAAGCAAGACGGCCGCGAGGAAGGCCCAATAGGGAGCAGGCAAGGGGGGACGGAGGAGACGTTGTTTTATTGTCTCATCTTTGGTTGTTTTTTCGCGCACGATCCAAAGCACCGCCAGGACGGCGCCCAGCCCTGGGAATAAAGTCAGGAGAAAGATGCGGTCCAACTTCATTCCCAAAGCCAAGAAGCCCGCGGCCAGGAGCGGACCCAGCACCGCTCCCGCCATATCCCCGGCCCGCTCCAGTCCATAAGCTTTTCCATATTGAGCCGGTTCCACCGAATCCGCGATCAGATTGTCCCGGAGCGGCCCGCGAAAGCCCCGGGCCGTCCAGGCGATCACCCGGAGCAGGATAAAGGGCAATGCGGTGGTGACAAAACTGAACGCGCCCACACATCCCGTCACCACGGCATAGCTTAAGGCGGTGATGGGCTTTTTTCTCTGGATTTTCTGGCCCGCCGCCCCGGCGACCCACTTCGCACCGGAACCGAAGACATCCGACAGACCCTCGATCATTCCCAGAACCGATGCGCCCAGGCCAAGGTGCTGAAGGTAGAGCGGCAACACCGCGGTTGCCATCTCGTGGCTGGCGTCCGAGAGGAGACTGGCCAGAGTAAAACCGAAAACTGTCCGATTTTTCCATGAAGCTTGCCTTTCCATCCTGCCCCCTTTCTCTCCTGACGCCCAAAGGGCCTCGCCGTTCCTGGCGCCGGTTTATTTCACCACCAACACCGTGCAAGGAGCCAGACGCACCAGGTTTTGGCAGGTGCTCCCCATCACCCGCTCGTAGAGGGCCGAGTGTCCCATGAACCCGATCACCAGGAGATCAAAGCTCTTGGCCTGGATCAGTTCCACGATGGTCTTGACCTCGTGCCCCACGATGACATGAGATTGAAGCGGCACCCCCTTCTGTTTGGCCATTTCCCCGGCCTGCTCCAGGGCCGGCTTGAATTTGCCGTTGGCCGCTTCTTTTTCCTCGATCACCTCCCCGATCGCTCCGGGATAGTGCGGAACCTCCTCCACCGTAACCGTATGAAGTTCGGCCCCGGAAAGTTGCGCCAAGACAATGGCCTCGGCGAGAGCCTTGAAAGACCCCGCCGATCCATCCAGCCCGTGCAGAATTTTACGAAACATCTTTCCCCTCCTCTTCGAACCTATCGAACCTGGGTTGGAACCAGCGCTGCGCGATCAGCGTTGGCACCACCGCGCTCCCGATCACCGCCGTCACCAGCACCGTGTATTGGTCCTGGTTGATGATGCCGTTGTTCAGCCCAAACAGGGCGGAGATGCTGCCAAAAGTCAGGCCGGTGGACATGAGCAGCGTCGTGTATATGCCCTCCCGCCGCTCGAAGCGGAAAGCCTTGGTCAGCGGCCAGATGCCCAGGAATTTGGTCCCCATTTTCACCAGGAGAAAGACGGCAATCAGACCGAGCGCGGAGATCACGGTCGAGGCCTTGACCAGTGAACCTGCTTTTAAAAAATAGAACGGCGTCAGCAACGCAAAACTCATGATCCGCATGCGCTGCGCGAGAACTTTTTCCCGCAGGAAGAACGGGGCCAGCACCATGCCAATCAAATAGGCGGGCAAGACCGCCTCGCTTTGGGCCAGATTGCTGAGTCCGCCCAGGGCAAAGAGCACGAGCAGGATGAACTTGGTCTCCGGCTCGCTCACTCGGCTGCCTACCTTGCGAAAGAACCAGGGGACGAACTTGGGAAGCAGCCATATAACCAGCGCGGTAACCCCCGCAAACAGCGCGAGCCAGCCATTGTAATTGGCGAAGAGGACGCCGAGGGCGAGCACGGTGCCGAGGTCGTTGACGAAACAGGCGGCCAGAATGATCTTGCCGAGTTCGGTGCGGTTGTAGCCGGTTTCCAACATCACCGCAAAGACCACCGCGACCGAGGTGGTGGAGAGGGCGATGGCGGCGATCTCCGCCTGCGGCCAGGACCAGCCGCTCAGGTAATGGGCATAGGCGAGCACTCCGAAAAAAGGGGCGAAAAAACCCATCACTCCGATGCTCATGCTGGCGGCGAAATGCTTCCGCACCACGAGGGGGTCCACTTCGGCCCCAGCTAAAAAGGTGAGCAGGATGGCGCCGACTCCGGCCAGGTAGTTGGCCCAGGGCGTGATGGGCAAGCCCACCAGATTTCCACCAACCGCACCGACCACGATCTCGACCAGAGCCACCGACAGGCCAACTCGGATGGAAACCAAAGATGAGACCAGGGCCAGTCCGATCCAAAGCGCTGACACTAACCATTGATTATCCATGGTGTCCCCCTTTAACCGTTTTTCTGCCGCCACGCCGCTCAGGTCAGGGGCAAAAAAAATCCACCTTGCGGCGGATTTTGGCTCGGCCTTGTCCCCACCGCAGCGCACGACGCGGTAGGAGTCATCAGCCAAGCGGGCGGTTAAAGGGGGACTCCATCCCCACTTTGAGAGAGTATTATAAGAAATGAAGGCTTGGGAGTCAAGCTTTTCCCAGGACGTTTCTTCTCTTGACCTCGCCCCTGGCCCATGCGATGATAACGATCAAGTTTTTCCCAACCTCAATCCCAATAGGAGTTAAACCATGTTTCCGAAGTTGTTCTCGCCGATCAAGATCGGCCCGGTGGAAGTCAAGAACCGGATCGCCATGCCCGCTTTCGGCCTGCTCTACGCGGAAAAGCGCCACTGCTCGCAGCGGATGGTCAACTTTTACGAGGCCCGGGCCAAGGGCGGCTGCGGGCTCCTGATCGTGGGCGGCGTGGGTATTGACTTCCTCGGCTCGGGCTTCCTCATGCCCACACTGGAGGCGGACGAGTTCATCCCCGGCTTCGCCAAGCTCGCCGAGGCCTGCCACCGGCACGGCGCCAAGGTCTTGGTCCAGCTCTTCCACTCCGGCCGCTACCAGCACTCCATCCTGATCGGCGGCCAAAAGGCGGTCGCGCCTTCGGTCGTGGCTTCGCGTTACACCAAGGAGGAGCCGCGCGAGCTTCAGCGCGAGGAAATCTTGGAGATCGAAGAAAAATACGCGGCCGCGGCCGAGCGGGCGAAACAGGCCGGGCTGGACGGGGTCGAGATCATCGCCTCGGCCGGCTACCTCATCTCCCAGTTCCTCTCCCCCCTCACCAACCTCCGCTCCGACGATTACGGCGGTGGCTTCGAGAACCGCGTCCGCTTCGGCCGCGAGGTGATCGAAAAGGCGCGCGGCCGGGTGGGCCGGGACTTTGCGGTGACCGTGCGGGTGGCGGGAAACGATTTCATGCCCGGCGGCAACCGCAACCCGGAATGGGCCCAGGCCTGCCAGGTTTTCTCCGGGGCCGGGGTGGACGCGATCAACGTCACCGGCGGCTGGCACGAGACCCAGGTGCCGCAGTTGCCCATGATGGTGCCGGCCGGCGCCTTTGTTTACCTGGCCGCCGGGATCCGGCGGGCGGTGTCGGTGCCGGTGCTCGCCAGTAACCGGATCGTAACCCCGGCCCAGGCCGAGGCCATCCTGGCCGACGACCTGGCCGACCTGGTCTGCGTGGGCCGCGCCCAGATCGCGGACCCGGAGTGGGCGAACAAGGCGCGGGAGGGCCGGCCGGACCAGATCCGGCCCTGCGTGGGCTGTATGCAAGGCTGCATGGACCGGATCTTCTCCGGCAAGCCCTTGGCGTGCCTCTGCAACCCCCAGGCCGGCTACGAGGCCGAGCGGAGCCTTCAGCCGGCGGCCGCTCCCAGGAAGGTCGTGGTCATCGGCGCCGGCCCGGCCGGGCTGGAAGCGGCTGTCACCGCGGCCGGCCGCGGCCACCAGGTGGTGGTGGTGGAAAAGTCGGAGGCGATCGGCGGGCAATTGCCCCTGGTCGCGGCCCCGCCGGGCCGGGAAGAATTCGGCTCCCTGCTCCGCTACTACCAGGCCGAGGTTAAGCGTTTGAAGATTCCCTTTAAGCTGGGCAAGCCGGCGACGCCGGCCATGGTCAAGCGGCTGAAGCCGGACGCGGTCATCCTGGCGGTCGGCTCCGAGCCGCTGGTCCCCCAGATCCCGGGCGTGGACCGCGCCGAGGTGGTGACCGCCTGGGACGTGCTGGCGGACCGGGTTAGCCTGGGCCGGCGGGTGGCGGTCATCGGCGGCGGCGCGGTGGGGGTGGAGACGGCGATATTCATTGCGGCCAAGGGCACGCTGCCGGCCGAGGTGCTCAAGTTCCTGTTCATCCATGAGGCTGAAGACGTGGATACCTTGCGGCGCCTGGCTTCGCAGGGATCGCGCGAGGTAACCCTGCTGGAGATGCTGCCGCGAGTGGGCCAGGACCTGGGCCAGACCTCGCGCTGGGTGCTCTTGAAAGAGCTGCGCACTTTGGGAGTGAGCACCTTGACCGGGGCCAAGGTGATTGAGATCAAGCCGGGCGAGGTAGTTTTCCAGAGCGGCGAGCAGACCCAGAGCCTGGCCTGCGATTCGGTGGTGCTGGCGCTGGGCTCCCGGTCGGTGGACGGGTTGGGCGCCAAGCTGGAGAAGAGCGGGATCCTGGTGCGCAAGGTGGGGGACTGCGTCAGCCCGCGCAAGGTCATGGATGCGGTGCACGAAGGCTTCCTGGCCGTGCGGGAGTTGTAAATTTCTTTAAATCGGATTAAAATTAAATACTTTAAAGCGGTTTCTGGATCAAGTGGGCAGCGGAATTAGGAGGGTTGGAGGATTGAGCAGCGCTCCAGGCTGTATCTGGGGATTCGCGGTTTTTTGGTGGAGCCTGGGCGCCTGGGCCGGAAGCCAACCCCTGGTGCGGGTCTATCTGGGTCCCTTGGATCGTCCGGTCCTGATCCAGGGCGACCATGTGAAATGCCAGGCCGGCACCTGGGGCCGGCGGGGCCGGACCCGCGAGCAGGTGCAACTAGCGCCGGACGGGAAGAAAGTCCAGGTGGGCCGTGAGCGGGTGACTCCTCCGGTGGAGTGCCAGGCCCAGGGCCCGATCAAAATTTCCGGCCGGGCTTATCGGGGCACACTCCGGGTGGTCGGGGGTTCATCGCTTTCCCTGATTAACGTGGTGCTCCTGGAAGACTACCTGGCCGGCGTGATCAACAGCGAGATCTCCTCGGCCTGGCCCGAGGAAGCGGTTAAAGCTCAGGCGATCCTGGCGCGGACTTACACCGTCTATCGCACGCAGCAGCGCCGGGAGGCGGAGTTTGACCTGGAAGCCACGGTGCGGGACCAGGTTTACCAGGGGCTGGCGGTGGAGGACGAGGATGCCCGCCGGGCGGTGGCAGCCACGCGGGGGCTGATCTTGGCCTATGCGGGGGAGCCGATCGAAGCGCTTTACCACTCGGCCTGCGGCGGCCGGACCGAAAGCCCGGAATGGATCTGGGGCGGCCAGCCCAAGCCATATCAGCAATCGGTGACTTGCGGCTTTTGCGAGGACGCGCCGGTTTATTTTTGGCGGTATCCGGCCGCGGGCGAAGCCGACCCCGCGGAGCTGGGCCGGCGGCTGGGTCTGGGCGAGCCGGTGGTCGAGCTGAAGGTGCTCGTGCGCAGCCCTTCCGGCCGGGCGGCCCAGATCCGGATGGCGGGCCGGCATTCCGCCAAGGTGCTGAGCGGCCGCGAGTTCCGCGAGGCTTTAGGTCGTGATGCGGTCAAGAGCACGCTCTTCGAAATCCAGCCGGAGACCGCGGGCTTTTTGATCCTGGGTTCGGGTTCCGGCCACGGGGCGGGCATGTGCCAGTGGGGCGCGCGGGGCATGGCCGAGGCCGGTCGGACGAGCGAGGAAATTTTGCAGCACTATTTTCCGGGCACGGAGATCCAAAAACTCTATTGAGGGTGAACCATGAGCGAGCAAGAACGGAACCAGCAACCTCAGGATGAGTTGAAGCAGCTGCGGGAGGAAAAGGATCGGTTGGCTGAAGCCAACCGGCGCTTGAACGAGCAGGTGTTCGAGCTTTACACCTTGTATAACATCTCCAAGAAGCTGGCCTGGTCGCTGGAGTTGGGCGAGCTGTTCGACGGAGTGATGAATGTGATCGGCGAGTCGCTGAAGGTGGACGAGTATTGCCTGATGTTGATTGACGAACCCAGCCGGCAACTGTTGATCCGGGCCAGCCACGGGATGCGGGAAGACCTGCTGGTCAACGCCAATGTCTCGGTGGGCGTGGGGGTTTCCGGCAAGGTGGCCCAGAGCGGGGAACTGCTCCACCTCCCCGACATCAGCCAGGTTCGAGATTTCTTTTATTACCAGGGCAGCAACATCACCCAGGGCTCTTTCCTGGGGGTCCCGCTCAAGCTCCGCAACGGCAAGGTGATCGGCGTGCTCAACGCCCACAAGCCCGCGCCCCACGCTTTCTCCGAGAACGATATCCGCTTCTTCTCCGCGGTGGCCGAGCACGTGGCCGTCGCTGTCGAGCACGCGCTCGCTTACCAGCAGACCAAGGAGCTCAGCAACCGGGACGAGTTGACCAACCTCTACAACCGGCGCTACTTTTTCGAGCGGTTCGAAAAGGAAGTCGAGCGGGCCAAGCGCTACGAGCGCATCCTCTCCCTGATCATGATTGACATTGACCATTTCAAGAACTACAACGATTCCTTCGGCCACCTGATGGGCGACGCGCTCCTCCAAAAACTGGCCCAGATCATGGAACAAAACCTGCGCAAGGCCGACGTGCTCGCCCGCTACGGCGGCGAAGAGTTCTTCATCCTGCTCCCGGAAACCGACAAGGAACAGGCGCGCCAGGTGGCGGAAAAGCTGCGCCGCACCGTGGAGGAATACGACTTCCATGCCGACCGGACCGAACTCCAGAAGGGCAAGGTTACCATCACCCTGGGCCTGGCCAGCCTGCCCCGCGACGCCCTGGAAGCGCTCTCGCTCTTGGACCTGGCCGACAAGGCCCTCTATTTCGGCAAAGCCCAGGGCCGCAACCGCGTGTCCGATGAAGTCCCTGAGGAGAAGCGCGGCCAGGCATGAGGGTCCGTGAATTCCTTTACCCGCTCCCACCCGAGCGGATCGCGCAAGACCCCCTGGCCGAACGCGAAGCTTCCCGGATGCTCGTCCTCCACCGCGCCTCCGGCACCCTCGAAGACCGCCGCTTCCGAGACCTCCCCGGGCTGCTCCGGGCCGGCGACCTGGTGGTGGTCAACGATTGCCGGGTGATTCCGGCGCGGCTCCGCGGCACCCGGCCGACCGGCGGCAAGATCGAGCTGACCTTGCTCCAGGAACTTTCCCCGGAAAAAAGTGAATGGGAATGCCTGGTCAAAGGCCGGCCGCGGGCGGGCTTAGAGGTGGAGCTTGGCGGCGGGCTGCGGGCGGAGTTCCTGGCAGAGCGGCCGCTCGACCGCTCCGAGGCTTCCGAGACTCCGGGAGGGCTTTGGCGGGTCCGGCTTTCCGGGCCCGGCCCGGTCCGGGAACTGATCGAGCGGGAAGGCCTGGCGCCGCTGCCGCCTTACCTCAACCGGGAAAACGGGAATGACCCGGCCCTGGACCGCGAGCGCTATCAGACCATTTTCGCCCAACGGGAAGGCGCGGTGGCCGCGCCCACCGCCGGGCTTCATTTCGGCGAGGCCACGCTTCAGGCCCTGGAAGCGGAGGGCGTGCGCCGCGCCGCGATCACGCTCTGGGTGGGACTGGGCACTTTCGCGCCGGTGCGGGTGCCCGAGGTGGAACAACACCGGATGCACCCGGAGCGCTTCGAGCTCAAGCCCGAGACCGCCCGGGCCATCGCGGAGACCCGCCGCAGCGGCGGCCGGGTGGTGGCGGTAGGCACCACGGTGGCGCGCACCCTGGAACACTGCAGCCGCGACGACGGCACCGTGGCCCCCGGCGCCGGGCTTACGGATCTTTTCATCACGCCCGGATTCCGCTTTCGGGTGGTGGATGCGCTCTTGACCAACTTTCACCTGCCCGGGTCCACCCTGCTCATGCTGGTGGCGGCGCTGGCCGGGCTGCCGGCGGTCAAGCGGGCCTATGCCCAGGCGCTGGAATGGGGATACCGGTTCCTCAGTTACGGCGATGGCATGCTGATCCTCTGATGGCCCTGGATTTTCAAGTTGTCGCCACGGAGGATCAAGCGCGGCGGGGCCGGGTCCGGACCATCCACGGCGAGGCGGAAACGCCTTGTTTCATGCCGGTGGGTTCTTGGGGAACGGTGAAGGGCATGACGCCCGAGGAGTTGCGGGCCACCGGCACCCAGGTGGTGCTGGCCAATGCCTACCACCTGATGCTGCGGCCGGGCTCGGAGCTGATCGCCCGATTGGGCGGCCTGCACCGGTTCATGGCCTGGGACGGTCCCATCCTCACCGACAGCGGCGGGTTTCAGGTTTACAGCCTGGCCCGGCTGTGCCGGTTGGAAGACGAGGGCGTGGAATTCCGCTCCCACCTGGACGGCGCGCTCCTGAAGTTGAGCCCGGAACGGGCCATGGCCATCCAGGCGGAGTTGGGCTCGGACATCGCCATGGTCCTGGATGATTGCCCGCCGCTGCCGAGCCTGGCCTCCAGGCTTTCCGAGGCGGTGCGGCGCACGGTGGGATGGGCCCGGCGCTCACGGGCCGCGGCGCGCGAGGGGCAGGCGGTGTTCGGGATCGTGCAGGGCGGATTGGACCGGGAGCTCCGGCGGCAATGTCTGGAGGAATTAGTGACCATTAGTTTCGACGGCTATGCGCTCGGAGGCTTAAGCGTGGGCGAGAGCAAGGAAGATCGGGACGCGCTGGTGGCGGAGCTGGCGCCGGAGCTGCCGGGGGAGCGGCCCCGGTACCTGATGGGCGTGGGCACGCCCGAGGACCTGGTGGAGTCGGTGGCCGCGGGCCTGGATTTGTTCGACTGCGTGATCCCGACCCGCAACGCCCGCAACGGCCAGCTCTTTACCTCGGTGGGGAAGCTCGCGATCAAAAATGCGCGTTACGCCGAGGACCCGGGACCGCTCGACCCGGCCTGCGACTGCCCGGTGTGCCGGAACTATTCGCGGGCTTACCTCCGCCACCTCTACCTGGCCGGCGAGATCCTGGCCCCCCGGCTCCACACCTGGCACAACCTCCACTATTATCAGAGGTTGATGCGGGCCATGCGCGAGGCGATCGAGCAGGGCACGTTTCCGCAATTTCGCCGGGAGTTCCTCTCCCGGCCCAAGGAGAACGAAGCATGAAGTGGATTCTCTACCTTAATTCGGCCCAGAGCCTGTTCCCCCAACCGGGCGATCAGCCCCAGGGAGGGGGTTGGACCTCGTTTTTATTCCCCCTGGTCGCCATTTTTGTGCTTTACTATTTCCTCCTGCACATGCCCCAGAAAAAGCGGCAGCAGGAGAAACAGAAGATGCTGGAGGCGATGCAGAAAGGCGACGAGGTGGTCACCACCGGCGGCATCCTGGGCACCATCACCGGGGTCACGGACAAGGTCGTAACCCTGGAGATTGCGCCCAAGGTGCGGATCCGGGTGGCCAAGGCGCACGTGACCGAGGTGACCAACAAGAGCAGCGAATCTGGCGCAACCGACAAGAAGTAAAATGGAGAACGGATCATGAAGGTAAGCTTGAAGTGGCGCATCGGCCTGATCGCGACGGTGGTGGCGGCGTCCCTGCTCTTCCTGACGCCCACCCTGGCCTGGGATTACAAAGAGGGCAGGAGCCGCCTGCCGGAGTGGTGGCTGAATTCCAAGATCCTGCCCCGCAACGCGATCAACCTGGGTCTGGACTTGCAGGGCGGCATGCACCTGGTGATCGGGGTGAACACCGAGGAAGCGGTGCAAAATGAGACGGCACGGCTGCGCGAGCGGCTGGAAGAAGACCTCTCCACGGAAAAGATCCCGGTCAGCGAAGTCAAGCTGAGCGAGGACAAGGCGCGGATCGAGTTGGCCTTCCCGGACGCCGCCTCCCTGGACCAAGGGACTCAATACATCAGCCAGAACTATACCGTCCTGGTGCCGGCCGGCGGCAAGGGCACCTTGACGCCGTCCTATACCCTGCTCGATCGCCAGGCCAACGTCCTCCGGGAAAACGCGGTCCGCCAGGTGCGGGAGACGCTGATCTCCCGGGTGGATGAGTTCGGGGTGGCCGAGCCGAGCATCGTTACCCAGGGCAAGGACCGGATCCTGGTGCAACTGCCCGGGGTCAAGGACCCGGACCGGGTGAAGAAGATCGTGCAGCGGACCGCCAAGCTGGAGTTCATGTTGGTGGAGGACGGCGCTCCGACCCAGGAAGCGCTGCTGGGCCAGGCCAAGTATAACGGCCAAGTCCCGGCCGGCGCCCGCCTGATCCCGCAGAAAGACAAGGACGGCAACATCACCATGTGGTACCTGCTCAAGGAAGACCCGATGGTGAGCGGGGACAACCTGGTGGACGCGCGCATGGCCTTCAGCCAGGACGTGGCCGGCGGGGCGATTGTCACCTTCCAGTTCAACCCCCAGGGCGCGCGCGACTTCTCCAAGCTCACCGGGGCGCACATCGGCGAGCCGCTGGCCATCGTGCTGGAAGGGGTGGTGAAGTCGGCGCCGGTGATCCGGGCGAAAATTTACGACCGGGGCCAGGTGGAGGGGAATTTCACGCCGGAGGAGGCCACGGATTTGGCTATTGTGCTGCGGGCCGGCTCGCTGCCGGTGCATATCCGGATCGAGGAGGAGCGCACCATCGGCCCGTCGCTGGGCCAGGACCTGATCCGCAAGGGCAAAGTCGCCACCTTCTGGGGCACGGCGCTGGTGGCGGTGTTCATGGTGGCCTACTACAGCCTGGGCGGGCTGGTTGCCGACCTGGCGCTGGTTTTGAACCTGGTCTTTCTCATGGCGATGCTGGCAGCGCTCCAGGCCACCTTGACCTTGCCCGGCATCGCCGGGATCGCGCTGACCGTGGGCATGGCGGTGGACGCCAACGTGCTGATCTTCGAGCGGATGCGGGAGGAGTTGCGCAACGGCAAGACCCCCCGAAGCGCAGTGGAAGCGGGTTATCAGAAGGCGCTCTCGGCGATCCTGGACTCCAACCTCACCACCCTGCTGGCTGGAATCGTGTTGTATCAGGTGGGGACCGGGCCGATTCGCGGCTTTGCCGTGACCTTGAGCCTGGGGATCTTGACCACGGTCTTCACCGCGGTGGTGTGCACCCGGGTGGTCTATGACCTGATGTTCATGGGCCGGGGCCGGATCCAGAAGCTCTACATTGGAATCAAGGTTTAAGAGGAGCGGAGCATGGAGTTTATTCGACCCGGAATCTCGCTGAATTTTGTGGGCGTTCGGCTGTATGCCGTGGCCTTATCCGTGATCCTGGTGACCGCCAGCCTGGTCACCCTGGAATGGCCGGGCATTCGCTGGGGCATTGACTTCGCCGGCGGGACCGAAATTCATCTCCGTCTGGACCCGAAGCTCCATATTGACCAGCTTCGCCAAGCCGTGGATGAACTCAAGCTGGGCGGGACTCAGGTTCAGGAATTTGAAGCCGGCACCCTGGAAGGAACCGCGACCAATGAATACCTGGTCCGGGTGGCGGCTCCCACCGAAGGGGGAGAAAGCGCGGAGCAGGCCGGTCACAACGCCGAGCTGGTGGGCGAAAAGCTGAAGCAGGAGTTCGGCGAGGGGTCTTACGAGATCCTGGAGACCAACTTCGTCGGCCCCCGGGTGGGCAAGGACCTGCGCATCAAGGGCATCGAAGCGTTGGGCTATACCCTGCTCGGACTTTTGCTCTACATCACCTTCCGCTTCGAGTTCCGCTATGCCTTGGGCGCGATCCTGGCGCTGATCCACGACGCCGTCATCACCATGGGCGCCTTGATCGTAACCCATCGGGAGTTCGACCTCAGCACCATTGCCGCCATCCTCACCATCCTCGGCTACTCGATCAACGACACCATTGTCATCTTCGACCGGATCCGGGAGGGCGGGAAAAGGCTGCGCCGGCTGCCGTTCAAGGAAATGATCAACCTCATGCTCAACGAGACCCTGAGCCGGACCCTGTTGACCGCGCTCACCGTCTTCATCACCGTCTTTTGCCTGTGGCTCCTGGGCGGCGGGGTAATCAACGACTTCGCCTTCGCCATGATGGTGGGCGTAGTCACCGGCACCTGGTCCACGCTTTACGTCGCCAGCACCTTTGTCATCTGGTGGGAAGACATCCGGGCCAGGCGTCGCACCACCACCGCGCCCCTGAAACCCGCGGGCAAAGAAACCTGAGGTGGAGGTCCTCCAGATCATCGGACACATCGGCTTCTTCCTGGTCATGGCCGGAGGGATCCTCGTCATCCCCTTCGGCCTGCCGGGCGGCTGGATCATCCTGGCCGACGCGTTTGTCTATGCGCTCGCCACCGGCTTTCAAAAAATCACCTGGCCCATCCTCGGCATCCTGCTGGCCATGGCGCTCGTCGCCGAGGGGGTGGAACTCCTGTCCGGGATCTGGGGCGCTAAGCGCTACGGCGCTTCCCGCCGCGCCATCGCCGGCGCGATTGCCGGAGCCATCCTCGGCGCTATCCTGATGAGCCCGCTCCTCTTCCTGGTCGGCGCCATGATCGGCGCTTTCCTCGGCGCCTTTGCCGGCGCTTTCCTCATCGAGTTCCTCGGCGATCGCAACCTGCGCCGCGCCCTCCGCTCCGGCTTCGGCGCTTTCCTGGGCCGGATGGGCGCCATCCTGGCCAAGACCGGCATGGCGACGGCCATGGCCGCCATCATCATCTCCCGATTCCTTTAGCCCGCTTCATAGAAAAAGTAAGGGCACGGCATGCCGTGCCCCTACCCTTCACCCTCAGTGGCGCGGGCGCCCTCACCCGCGCAACCCTAAATCAATAGCTGAACCCGGCCGGCAATTTCTTCTTCGGCGTTCCTTCCTCCACGAACGCCAAGTCCATGATGGTCCAGGTCGGGTTTTTCTTGCGGAAGATGGGCACCACCCGCTTGTCAATCGCGGGCTCACCCACCATGAGGACGCTCTTGAGAAAGGTGGCCACGCCTTCGAACTCCACGTCAATGAACTTGATCGGCGTCTTCAAGGCATTGAAGGCGCCGGCGCGGGAGGTGACGACGAACGTGTGGATCTTGGCGGTCTGGCGCGCGAGCCTGGTCACGTCCAGAACCTTGTTCCGGCGCAGGCAGTCCGGGCAATAGATGCGGAACGGCAGATAGATCGTGCCCGTGAACTCGCACTCGGGGTTATCGCAGCGGCTGGCCAGGAGCTTGCCCTGGCCGAGCGCCGCGAAAAAAGGCGCTTCGCCGCCGTAGGAGTGGATGTGGGTCATCTGCCGGGGGTTGGTGACACCGCACAACTTGTCCTTCTCATCGAAAATCGGCTTATTCGGCTGGGCATCGTGGAACTTTCCCTTGAGCACGTAAGCGTTTTTCTTGACTTTCACTTCTCCGGTCTTCATTATTCTTTTCCTTTTCTTTCCCGTTTCCGATTCAATCTTCCCCAGGCCTTCTTTTGAATTCTTCACTCTTCACTCTTCACCCTTCATCCTTCACTCTTCACCCTTCACCCTTCGCCTAATCTTTCTTCAACAGATGATCCGGGTGCATGACGATGGTGCAGGTCACATGCGAGCCGACCCCCGCGTGGCTGATGGCCAGGCCGCGGCGCGCGCCCTTGACCTGCAAATCCTGCCAGTCCTTGGGCTTTTGCTTGCCGAAGGCCTTCCAGCGCCGGGGGTCGCCATGCACTTCCGCATGACGGTGCCAGATGTGGAGCATCAGCTCCACCACCTGCATCAGCCCGGTGGCGCCCACCGCGTGCATGCAGCCGATCAGCCCGCCGCACAGGTTGGCCGGCAGCTTACCCGGCTGGCCGGTGCGGGGGTTCCGGTGGTAGCAGTCGCCGGACTCGACGTAGGTCCGGCCTTCGCCGTAGGGACGGATGCCGATATCCTCGTAGCTCTGGATGTCGCTGATGGTGAAAGCGTCGTGCAGCTCCACCAGGTCGAGGTCCGCGCAGGGATCCACCACCCCCGCCATCGGATAGCAATAATACGCCGCCATGCGCGAGGCGAAGAAGCTGTGGAACCCGGGGTAGCGGTGCCCGCCGGGGAAGCGCTCGTCCAGGTCGTCATACCGGCCCGGCTCCTCGTTGGGCAGGAGCGGGACCTCCATGTGCCGGCGGTCGGCCACCCGCAGGGTGTGGGAGGCCGCGGTCACGTAGAGCCGGAGCGGGTTGTCGCAGAGCTGCTTCGCGGTGTCCTCATCGGCCAGGATCACGCAGGCCGCGCCCACGCTCATCAGGCAGGCGTCCAGCGCCCGCAACGGATAGGCCACCACCGGCGACTCGAGTACGTCTTCGACCGTGATCTTTTTGGCGCCATGAGCAAACGGGTTGAACCGCGCATAGCCCCGGTTCTTGACCGCGATCTCGGCCATGGTCCGCCGGAAGCTGTCCTCCTCCTTGCCGAACACTTTCCAGTAGCGCTGGGCCATGGGCGCGTAATAGCCGGTGTAGATGTGCCCGAGCGGGGTCTCCCAGTCCTTGTCCGCGGCGCAGGAAATGTAGTGGTTGCCCTCGTCGGTCGGCACCTCGTCCATCCGCTCCCAGCCCATGCACAGCACGCAGTCGGAATAGCCCGAGGCAATGGCCTTGGCCCCCTCCCAGATGGCCGAGCCGCCGGTGGCCCCCCCGGTCTTGATGCCCACGTTGCCGAGCGGGTCCAGCCCCAGCCGGTCGTGGATCACGGCCTCCCCCAAAAGCTGGTCGCCGAAATGGTCGGCGAAGTGGCCGTAATAGCACGAGTGGATGTAGCGCTTGACCTCGGCCGGGGACTTGTGGATCAGCTCGCAGGCCATGGTCAACGCCTCGATGCACAGCTCCTCGGTGCGCTGGTGGGGAAAGGCCCGGGCAAACTGGGAATTGCCGCCGGTGACCAGGTAAACCGGCCGCATGAACCTGGGAATTTTCAGTTGCCGTTCACTGAACGTAATCATCCTGTGCTACTCCTTTACGCGAGATTGGATACAACCGAACCGAGTCCGAACTACACCGGTCGGGGCTTGATGTGGTTCTTGATGAAGAGGACGATGTCCTTGGTGGTGGCGCCGGGCGTGAAGACTTCGAGCACGCCTAAAGCCTTGAGCTTGGGGATGTCGTCGGCCGGGACGATGCCCCCGCCGAGAACCTTGATATCGGACAGCCCCTTGTCCTTGAGCAGTTGAATGACCGCGGGGAACAGGGTCAGGTGCGCGCCGGAGAGGATGCTCAACCCGATCCCGTCCACGTCCTCCTGCATCGCCGCCTCCACAATCATCTCCGGCGTCTGGTGCAAGCCGGTGTAAATCACCTCGAACCCCGCGTCCCTGAGCGCCCGGGCCACGATCTTCGCGCCCCGGTCATGACCGTCCAACCCGGGCTTGGCCACCAAAATCCTCAACTTCCTTTCACCCGCCATGAGACTACTCCTCCGGCGCTGGACTATACCATGCCCGCTTAAACTTGTAAATTCTTTTTTCTCGTCCGGCGATTCCTGTCAAGCCCTTCCTGAGAGGCCCACTCGGCCGAGCTTTATCTGCTACGGCCAACCGTAAACCGTGCACGGAAAATCGTCTGGGGATAGGGGTCAGGTCTTTAGTTTTTAGTTTGCATTTCTGAATTGAGAGAGACCTCAGGCATTGGGGGCCAAGTGTCAACAACTCCAAGTCAGGTGAGTGTCAATAACCCCAAGTCAGTTGGGGTATCCTGGAAGCAAAAACTTTGACTTGGGAAGAAAGAAATCATGGCTAAAAAGACTCGGGCTCGGCTTGAGAATCGGGGGCGACAATCCAAGCTGTGCCTCACCGTGCCGAGGGATTTTTTCAGGCAGGGCTCTGGTGTCCCATGGCTCTTCAAAAGCGCGGCCCCCGGCAAAGTGTTCCGCCAGGGGCCACGAGCGCCATGGGCGCGCCATCGGCCTGGATATCCCTTGTCCGGTTGCGTCCCCGCAGAGCCTGACTCTGTTTCTCCAGGCAGACGAATCGGACCAGAAGAGCATCGGCTTTCCAAGAGCCATGGGCCACCGGAGTCATGCCTTAAAAATCCCTGCCAGGAGAGGGGATGGGTAACCGCCAGAAGGGGTAGGAGCGATGGCGGGAAGGATTCCAATCGCTGACTTGGAGATGTTGACACTTTTTCACCTCAACGTGATTTTCCTGACTTGGAGTTGTTGACACTTGGCCCGTAATGCCTAACGCCTCGCGCCTGCTTCTTGCCCTTTTCCCTACCTGCGACCTGTGACCTCCTGCCCAATTCGTTCACGTTCCCGTTCAAGTTCAAGGACGAAGAAAGAGAATCTGCGTAATCGGCGAAATCTGCGGATCTTCCTCTCTTCACCTGACACTCTGCCACTCTGCCACCTCCGCGGGGGCGGAACAGTTCATGTCGTAGTAAGTGCGAATGGTGTTTTTATGAGTGCGAATCGTATTTTTATGAGTGCGGAAGGCGTCCGGGTAAGGAGGAATGGTGTCGTGGTAAGGACGATTCGGACAGGTGACGGGTCGTTATGAGGGCGGAAATTGGCACTCATTTCGAGACCGCACTCAAAACGAGCTTGAGGGGAAATTTCTTCGGAAATATTGCAATACTTTCCGAAAGTTGTGTTGCGGGTACCCTCGCCCGCAACCCTTACAAATAAAGCTTCCCCATATCCAGATAAAAGCATTATATTACAAGAGGTTATGGCAACAATCGCCATCATCATTTTCAATAACATAATAGCCATTCTTCTATCCCTCTATATATGGAAAAATGGTGCAGTTTTTGGCGGATGACAAACAGGAGAGACTCCGCCGAAGCGCTTCTTCCTCCGCGAAGGCGGAATGTCTGTCCCCCAGTTTAGCAGTAGGCAGCAGATAGTAGGCAGGATACAGGGGAAATCAAAATTAGTGTCCTTCGTGGATGATTTTATTCCCTTCCCCTTCTTGAGCCTTTGCGCCTTGGTGGTGAAATCAGCGATTGCGTTCCTGGAAGCGCTTTTCCACCGCGGCCAGCCGGTCCTGGATCAAGCTTTTGTTGGGATAGTCCTTGAGCAGTTCCTTGTAGGCCCGGATCGCCTCTTCCAGGCGCAGGCTTTCTTCCAGGCTCTTGGCCACGCCGAAGCGGGCCTGGATCCCGAGCGCGCTTTGCGGATAGTCCCGGAGAAATTCCTGGTATTGGGTCAGCGCCATCTCGGTCTGGCCTTCCAGGTAGTAGCTTTCGGCCAGGCTCAAGGCGGCGTCATCGGTCCAGGTGCTGTCCGGGTATTGGTCGAGGATGGATTGCAGCTCCGCCCGGTATTGGGTGAAGCTGCGCAACTCCAGGAAGCAGCGGGCCATGCGGTAATGAATCCGGTCCGGCTGGGGGAAGTCGGGAAAGAGCGAGAGCAGGCGGTGGTACTCGATGAGCGCGTGGGCGTAGTCCTCGGACTTGTAATGGTAGATTTCGGCCCGGGCCAACTGGGCGGAGGGGGCGTAGGGCGAGCGGGGATAATTCTGGACCAGGCGCTGGTAAGCGCTGAGGGCGCGGTCATATTGGTCGAAGTAGAGGGAATAGATCTGGCCGATCATGTGCAGGGCCTGGTCGGCCACGTCCGATTGGGGATGGTCCATCACCACCAGCTCGAAGCCCTGGACCGCGGCCAGGTAATCGCCGGCGTCGAAGAGCTTCTGGGCCTCGGCAAAGCGGCGGTGGGCCTGCCGGGAAGAGCAGGCGGAGAAGAGAAAGCAAACCGCCAAGACCCAAAGACACCAACTCAAAAAGTTTGGGCTTGGCCTCTTGGCGCCGGGACAATCAATACTCATCCCCGCGTTCAGTTTATTCCTCCTCGGCGTCTCCGCCGGCCGGCTCCTGGTCCGAGCCCGGGGCCTCGTGCTCGCCGGAGTTCTCGCCGTTGCCTTCTTCCTGCTCCGCCATCCGCGATACCGCCGCCACCTTCTCGCCTTGCTCCAGGCTGATCAGGCGCACGCCCTGGGTGTTGCGGCTCAGCACCGAGATATCCTTGACCCGGATCCGCACGATCTTGCCTCCGCTGTTGATCAGCATCAGCTCGTCCTCGTCGGTCACCTGGAGCACGCCCGCCACTTTGCCGTTGCGCTCGGTGGTCTTGATGGTGATCACGCCCTGGCCCCCGCGGTGATGGAGCGGGTATTCCTCGACCGCGGTGCGCTTGCCGTAGCCCCGCTCGGTGGCGCTGAGCAGGGTCACTTCGCCGTTGCCGATCACGTCCAGGGAGATCAGCTCGTCGCCCTTGCCCAAGCTCATGCCCTTGACGCCCCGGGTGGCCCGGCCCATGGGCCGCGCTTCGCTTTCCTGGAAGCGGACCGCCTTGCCGTTGCGCGAAGACAGGATGATATCGCGCTCGCCGTCGGTGAGGCGGGCCGCGATCAGCTCGTCGCCCGCCTCGATCACGCAGGCGATCAGCCCGTTGGCCCGGATGTTGGCATAGGCCATGAGGTCGGTCTTCTTGACCAGGCCCCGCTTGGTGGCCATCAGGATATACTTGCCTTCCTCGAAGGCCCGCACCGGCAAAATCGCCTGCACCTGCTCGCCCTGGTCCACGTTGATCAGGTTGACAATGGCCTTGCCCTTGGCCGCCCGGCCGGCCTGGGGGATCTCGTGCACCTTCACGCAATAGGCCTTGCCCCGGTTGGTGAAAAACAGGATGTGGCTGTGGGTGGAAGCGACGAAGAGATCCTCCACAAAGTCTTCCTCGCGGGTGGTCATCCCGGTCTTGCCCCGGCCGCCCCGGCGCTGGGCCCGGTAGAGACTGACCGCGTTGCGCTTGATGTAGCCGGAATGGGAAATGGTCACCACCATGTCTTCCTCGGCGATCAAATCCTCGACCGTCATCTCCTCTTCGCGGGCCACGATCTCGGTCCGCCGGGGATCGGCATACTTCTGCCTGATCTCCAGAAGCTCACCCTTGACCACGCCCAGGATCTTCTTCTCGCTGCCGAGGATCTCCTTGAGCCGCTTGATCTCGGCCTTGACCTCCTTGAACTCGTCCAGGATCTTCTGACGCTCGAGCCCGGTCAGCCGCTGCAGGCGCATGTCCAGGATGGCAAGGGCCTGCCGCTCGGTGAAATCGAACTTCTTGATCAGGCCGTCTTTGGCCTCGGGCGGGGTCTTGGACTTGCGGATCAGCGCGATCACCGCGTCGAGCTGGTCCAGCGCCTTTTGCAGGCCGATCAAAATGTGCTCGCGCTCCTCCGCCTTCTTGAGCTCGAACAGGCACCGCCGGGTCACCACCTCCTTGCGGTGCTTGACGAACAGCTCCAGCGTCTGCTTGAGCGGCAGCACCTGGGGCCGGTTGTCCACGATCGCGAGCATGATGATCCCGAAGGAATCCTGGAGCGGGGTGTGCTTGAACAGGTTGTTGCGCACCACCGCGGGGTTGGCGTCCTTCTTGAGCTCGACCACGATCCGCATCCCCTCGCGGTCGGACTCGTCGCGGAGGTCGGACACGCCCTCGAGCTTCTTGGCCCGGACCAGCTCGGCGATCCGCTCGATCAGCCGGGTCTTGTTGAGCTGGTAGGGGATCTCGGTGATGAGGATGCTGGTCTTGCCGGTGCGGGCGTGGGTCTCCACCATCACCTTGCCCCGCACCTGGATCAGGCCCTTGCCGGTCTCGTAGGCTTCCTTGATCCCGGCCATGCCGTGGATGTAGCCGCCGGTGGGGAAGTCCGGGCCCGGGACCAGCTTCATCAACGCCTTGGTCTCGATCTCGGGATCGTCAATCACCGCCACCACCCCGGCGATCACCTCGCCCAGGTTGTGGGGCGGGATGTTGGTGGCCATGCCCACCGCGATCCCGGCCGAGCCGTTGACTAAAAGGTTGGGCAGCCGGGCCGGCAGCACCCGCGGCTCCTCGGTGGACCCGTCGTAGTTGGGGACAAAGTCCACTGTCTCCTTCTCGATGTCGAGCAGCATTTCTTCGCTGATGCGGCCGAGGCGGGCCTCGGTGTAGCGGTAGGCCGCGGGCGGGTCGCCGTCAATCGAGCCGAAATTGCCCTGGCCGTCAATCAGGGGATAGCGCATGTTCCAGTCCTGGGCCATGCGCACCAGCGTGTCATAGACCGCGGCGTCGCCGTGCGGGTGATATTTCTTCAGCACTTCGCCCACCACGCCGGCGCACTTCGAGTATTTCTTGTTCCAGAGGAGGCCCTCTTTGAACATGGCGTAGAGGATGCGGCGGTGGGCGGGTTTCAGCCCGTCACGCACGTCGGGCAAGGCCCGGCCGATGATCACGCTCATCGCGTAATCGAGGTAGCTTTTCTTCAGCTCCTCTTCAATCGTGACTTCAACCTTGGCTCCAAATTCCTGCATCGCTTTCCTCGTTTAACTACAGGGGTTTTAGATTCCCTTCTTGATTCAGGGCGCCGTCTTTCCCCCAGCCGGCGCCGGCGCTTCCGGCTTGGCCGCGGCTTTCGGTTCCTGGCTCTCGCTCTCCTCGCTTTCCACGCCAAAGACTTTCACGTCCTTGGGCGGCGACCACTGAAATTGCTTCAAGTCCAGCGCTGTATTCAATTTGACTTTGTCAAACCACAAGTGGTTCAAGTTGCCGAGCGCATCGGTCATCTCCACCTCGTGGACCAAAAAGTCCCTGGGGTCCACGGTAAAGACCAGCGTGCCCAGGGCGGCCCGGGCCTGGTCGTTCCTGGGCACCAGGTCGAGCTTGATAGTTCCGTCCGCTTCCACCGGCCGGCCGGCGTGGAAGGAGATCTCGAACTCTTGTCGCAGCTTGCCCATGCCGAAGAGGAAGGCCTTGGGCACGTTCTCCACCATCGCCTGGTCCAGAGTCAGGTGCAGCGCCCGCTTCTCGCCGGGGTAGTAGTCCCAGAGCGTGTTGCCGTCCAGGATATAAATGTGCGGCTCCGGCTTCTCATATTTCCAGACCATCTTGCCCGGCTTCCGATACTTGATCTCGCCCGCGCCCTCGTTGAGCGCCCGGCCGAAACTGGGGCTCACGATCTCCTGCCGGAAGGCGGCGGTATAGGTCTTTGCCTGGTCATAGTTGGCCTGGAGCTTGTCCACCACCTGGTCCAGCGAAAGCGCAGCCTCAGCCCGTGCAACCGCCAGCAAAATCAACAGGCAAAGGCCAATCCCCCATCCCTTTTTCATTTCACCCTTCATCCTTCACTCTTCACCATTTGGGTCATTTTAGACTCTCTTCAATGATTTTCTGCCCTTTGGCAGTTATACCATATATCTTGTAAACAAGCTGATCAATGTCGGCATCAGTCTTTTTGATTTGTTCCTCAATCTTGGCTCGTTCGTCGGTCTTTTTGTCACCAATCTCTTGGAGCTCTTTATTTAGGGAAAGCATTTTGTTTGCAACGGCTACAATCTTTTGCTCTTCTTCTTTGAATCTTAAGGGGAGGGGAAGTTCTTTAAAGAAAGATACCGGATATTTAAGAGAACCCTCTGGTATTCTTCCAAGATAGAATCTATCCCGGTGTATCCAATCGAATAATTTGGAATTTAATATCCCGAGAATTAACTTGGCATTATACTCATGAGTTGGCAATATAGAATGAACCGCAACAAGCATTCCTACGCCTTCTTCGTCTATCATCGCTGTTAATTTTCTAGAAACACCGCGTAAAACCAATTTATTTTTTGAAAGAAATAACTTTTTGGTCTCATCACTTACTGGTATTTTATCAATGTTGACATAGGGTTCTTTAAAATGCTTTTTGTAAAGATTAACTTTTTTACCCCATAAAAAGCAATATCTATCAAGATAACTATTAGTCGTAATTCTAATATCACTCTTACCTCTTTTACCCTCATGTATATAATTTTCCATCTTCCAGTAATCGAATCCCATGATGCCAGTACGAATTTCAAATACGTCTCCAAAGCGCTTAAGTTTGCTAATTTTCTTATATATAATATCTTTTTGAGAGCGATACCTTATATTAAAAGTGCCATTATCTGAAACAAATTTATCAATAGGTATTTTTTCAAATCTCTTCTCATTGAAGGTAATAGTATCCTTATTTGCGATAAAACTCTTAATTTTGTATTTGCCTATTTTCTTGGTTTTTTCTGCAATCACTATAACCGTTGATACCAATGCATCCGGAAATACACGTTTTGCATCCATTAAATCAACAACTTTGATTATCCTGCAATTCAAAAGAAGAAATTCTCTCAACTTCTTGCCATAATCAGAGACTAAAAATTTATTTGAAACTATCATTCCCAAATATCCTCTCTCTTTTAATAATTTTATTGCCTTTTCAACAAACAGAATAAGTATATCATATGCGCCGTAAGCAGAAATAAAATTCTTTGAATAGTATCCTTTTTCGCATTCAAGGTGTAGGCTTCTTTCATATGGCGGATTACCTATAACAATATCAAAGCCTCCTTCTTGCATGATTTCCTTGAATTCTTGTTCCCATTTAAAGGCTTTATCACCTGCTATTGCCGGATCGTCAATCAAGGAATTCCCACATTTTATGTTTTCTTGCAGGAGGGGCAATTTCTGCCCCCTTTCTGCAATCTTCAATAAAAGGTTAAGCTGAGCAATCTCCACCGCCTGCTTGTCCAAATCTATGCCAAAAATGCTATTTTCCAGAATCCTTGCTTTGGTGGTAAATGATCCCCCGTTCTTAAAGTCAAATCTAGCCTGGGAATAATTTTTATCGTTCTTTGCATAATGCTCATTCAGGAGATCGAATGCCTTGATCAGGAATGAGCCTGAGCCACAGGCTGGATCCAGAACGCGAATCTGATCAGGGTCTATCTTTTTGTTTTTTAGCAATTCTCCCAGCGTGTTCCTAACAATATAATCAACGATGTAAGTGGGAGTGTAGTAAATCCCCTGCTCTTTCCTGTGGGCGTTATTTTCTATAAGCTTCGCGCGTTTCTCGCTCTTCTTTAAAAGATGGCCTAAGTACTGCTCATAAATATTGCCCAATACATCCGCCTCAATCGCCGAAAAATCGTAAGATACGGATTTATCCTTTGGAAAGTAAAGCCCTTCGATAATTTCATGCAAAACCTCGTTATCAATATCCAAATTATCGCATAGATGATTAGCAAATATACGACTGTTATATTGCTCATCAAAATAGGCGAAAACTTCTCTCAAGCTCTTAATTAACTGGCCCTTGCCTCTGCTTTCCCATTCTCTAAAACTAGAGATTAAGGATTTTGCTTCAAGCTCCCTGTCCTCACAGTTTCTGATAAATATTAATCTGTCTAAAATCCTTTGAATTGACTCGTCTAAATCATCTTCACTCAAGTTTCTGTTCTGATTCAGTTTAGCTATATTCTTTGATAGTAATCCCCGGAATCTGGTGAAATCCGCCAAAAGCTGTTTATCAACAGAAATCTTTTTTGATTTCTTTCCCCATTTTTCAGCCTCCTTATCTATCAGGCCTTGCTCGAAACTTTCTCTTGATAAGAGCCATAATTCGGTAAATCTTTCCAAAAATTCTTGGCAGGGGATTGTTTTTAAGTGGCTTTGCCGCGGATCATCTGTTTTCCATTCCGCATTATAGATTTTCACGCTTTCAAAATCTGTAAGGACTGCCCAAGTGCAACCTTTATGCCATGCGTAATTGATTGCCTGTTCAATAAACTTAGGATTATCCAAGTCTTCTTTTAGTGATTTGGCTTCCAAAAAAAATTTCGGAATCCCATTAATTCTAAAACTATAATCAACTCTTTTATTAGATATTTTTTCTTCAGCAGTCACTTCGTTTGAATCTTCGGTATCCCAGCCCAACGCCCGAAATAGAGGAAGAATAAAGTCCTTTTTAGTCATTTCTTCATTATATTTACTGACTCGTTTTTCTTCCACAGCTTTATTATATTTCTCAACAAGCTTGCTGATTTCGCGCTTAATTGTTTCAGTATTCATCATAGTAAAGATTGTCCCTCCTTTAATAGAAAATTGAACAGCGGGCCGTTCGATAACTCATCATATTGCATTCTAATTCCCAAGTCAAAATATTTCCTAAATAAGCATAAGAATACTGGCATCCAAAGATACTCACTCACCCTAAGGTTGCTTTGACAAATGCATAATTCCGATTCAGAATTCATCATTTCTGCAAACTGATCGGGTCCACGAACACCTCGCGCGGCTTGACCCCGTCCTGCGGCCCGACCAGGCCCTCGGCCTCCATGCGCTCGATCATCCGCGCCGCCCGGTTGTAGCCCACCCGCAGCCGGCGCTGGAGCATGGAGATGCTGGCCTGCCTGGCCTGGGCCACGATCGCCACCGCGCTCTCGTAAAGCTCGTCCTGGATCTCTTCGGCCGCCCCTTCCGCTTCCTCGAATTGCATCCGCACGATGTTGGAATCATAGACCGGCCGGCCCTGTTTTTTCAAAACCTCCACCACCTTGTGGATCTCTTTTTCCGAAATGTAAGCGCCGTGCACCCGGATCAGGCGGCTGGTGCCGGGCGCCAGCCAGAGCATGTCGCCGTTGCCCAGGAGCCGCTCGGACCCGATCTGGTCGAGGATGGTGCGCGAGTCCACCCGGGAGGAGACCTGGAAGGAAATGCGGCTGGGGAAGTTGGCCTTGATCAGCCCGGTGATCACGTCCACCGAGGGCCGCTGGGTGGCCACGATCAGGTGAATGCCCGCGGCCCGCGCCATCTGGGCCAGCCGGCAGATGCTCTCCTCGCAGTCCCGCGCCGCCACGATCATCAGGTCCGAAAGCTCGTCAATCACGATCAGGATCAAGGGCAGCCGCTCGGTCGGCACCTTCACCTCTTCGGGCGAGCGCAGCAAGTCCTCCCGCGGGATCACCACCGTGCTTTCCTCTTCGGCCGAGCGCCGTCTTCGCTCGGGTTTCTTCTTGCCCGCCGGCTCCTTGTCCAGGAGCTTGTTGTAAGTGTCCACGTTGCGCACGCCGTGCTCGGCCAGGAGCGAGTAGCGCCGCCCCATCTCGGCCACCGCCCAGCGCAGCGCCGCGGCCGCCTCTTTCGGCTCGGCGATCACGCTGTGCAGGAGATGAGGGATGCCCTCGTAGACCGAGAGTTCGAGCCGCTTGGGGTCAATCATCAGCAGGCGCACCTGGTCCGGGGTGGCGCGGTAGAGCACGCTCATGATCATGGCGTTGAGGCTCACGCTCTTGCCCGCGCCGGTGGCGCCGGCCACCAGCAGGTGCGGCGACCGGCGCAGGTCAAAGACAAAGGGCTCGCCCACGATGTCCTTGCCCAGGGCCATGGGCAAGAGCGACCGGCAATTGTCGTATTCCCGGGAGGTGATGATATCCTTGACGTAAACCATCTCCCGCTGCTTGTTGGGGATCTCGATCCCGACCACGTCCTTGCCCGGGATGGGCGCGATGATGCGCACGCTGATCGCGGACATGGCCAGCGCGATGTCGTCGGCCAGGTTGGCGATCTTGTTGATCTTGACCCCCGCGGCCGGCCGGAACTCATACATGGTGATCACCGGTCCCGGCATCACCTCCACCACCTGGCCGGTGACGCCGAAATCGAGGAGCTTTTTCTCCAGGAGCCGCGCGTTCATGAGCAGGCTGTCGCGGTCCACCGGCACCGAGGCCTGCTCGTCGGACTCCAAGAGCTTGAGCGGCGGCAGCTTGAACGAGCCGTGCCGCGCGTCAAAGTCAAAGGTTTCCTGCTTGGGCGTTTCCTTGGGCGGAGCCTTTTTCTTCTCCGGCCGGGCCGGGGCGGAGATGACCGGCTCGGCCAGCGAGCGCGCCTGGGTCAGCCGCTTTTTTTCCACCCGGACCTCGGACTTGCGGCGTCGGCGCTCCTGGACCAGGGTCCAGAGTTGGGAGACCGCATCGCCCAGCCGGTCCGCGGCCTGGCCCAGGGTGGAGAGCGCCTCCCGGAGCGAGAGGTTGCCGGCCAGCATCACCGCGACCAGGAGCAGGAACGAGGTCAGGGCATAGGCGCCGATCGGGTTCAGCGAATCGCGCAGGGACTTGGCCAGCACCTTGCCCAGCAGGCCGCCGGCCGCGACCGGCTGGCCGGCTTGAAGGAACTCTTTGGGCCAGAGCCCCAGCCAGGCGGAGAGAGCGAGGAGCAGCAGGAAAAAACCGGTCGCGCGCACCAAGAGCCAGACGCGGGAATGGCCGAAGATCGGCTCATCGCTCTTGAACCCTCTCCAATAGGCCAGCAGCCCGAGCAGGAACACGAAAAGATAGGCGGCCGACCCAAAGCCCTGGTAAAGGATGTCCGCGAGATAGGAGCCGACCACCCCTCCGGCGTTGTGGATCCGGGCGACCTTGTCCTGGGCGTGATTGAGCGAGGGGTCGTTCGGGTGATAGGTGAACAGGCACAGAGCCCCAAAGCCGGCCAGGAAGAAGAGAAAGACCGCGGCGATCTCCCGCCGCAGCTTGTGCAACCTCGTTTCCGCTTCCGCTGGCTTCACCGCTAGTTAGTGCACAGTGCCAAGTGCACAGTGCACAGTCCTCCTCCGCTAACGAGTTGCCACGAGCATGGTGGCAAGTCCCAGCAACGCGCAATAAACGGCAAAGTAACTTAGCCGCGCTCGCTTCATCACCCGCATCATCAGCCCGATGCCGGCGTAGCCGACCCCCGCGGCCATGAGCGGCCCGAGCACATACCCGGCGATCTCTCCGGCCGAGCTCGCCTGGATTTCGCCCAGGTGCTTAACCAGCGTGATCGCCGTGGCCCCGCCCACCGCCGGGATCGAAAGCAGGAACGAGAACCGCGCCGCGGTCACGCCCTCCACCCCGCAGAGAAGCCCGGCGCTGATGGTCGAGCCCGAGCGCGACAGCCCCGGGATCACGGCCAGCCCCTGGAACACGCCGATGAGCAAGCTCTGCCCGACTCCCGGATCTTGGTGTAGGGGCAAGGCATGCCTTGCCCCTACCATTTTCTCCCGCCGGCGGGCAGCGACTTCACCTGCCGTCAGCAAGACCGCGGTCCCGATCAGCGCCGCGCCCACGGCCGAGAGCGACTCGAACCATTTCTCCACCCGGTCTTCCAAGACCAAGCCGATCGCCGCGGTAGGGACCGAGGCGACCACCAGGCCGATGAGCAGCCGCCAGCCCGGCTTTTCAGGTAGGGGCACGGCATGCCGTGCCCCTACGGCGACGTTGAGCACCAGGTCTTTCAAGTCGCGGTAGAAGTAAAGCGCTACCGCGACCAGGGTCCCGAAATGGAGGAGCACGTCCAGTAAAATCCCGGGTTGCTTGAACCCAGGCAGAAAATGCTGGGCAATGGCCAGGTGGCCGGAACTGGAGACGGGTAAAAATTCTGTAAGTCCCTGAATTATCCCCAGTAAAACCGCTTGCCACACATGCGCATCCATCGGATTTTAATTTAGGTTAAATTATACTAAAACTAGCCTTAGTTGTCAACGAAAAAATGAGGCAAAAGCGCAAGATATTGGGGGAATTTTATGGCGCCCACGCGATATGTTGAACAGGGCAATCGTAGGATCAGCCGTCCGGCCTTTGGCACGCTAGCGGGCGCGGGCGCTTGAGGGAGCCTGATCGGCCCAGGCCACGGCCAGGTAGAGGCCGGCCGCCAGGATCAGGACGGTGGTGAAATTGGTGTTCATGGCCAAGGGCACGCACAAGATGGCGGCCATCACCGAGGCGGCGCTGTTCACGGCCCAGGCCCAGGGGACCAGGTCCGGATAGTCCTCGGAGATGGCGCGCAGGCCGGCCGGGAAGGGGATGCCGAGAAGGAAGCCCAGGGGAAAAACCACGGCGACGGCGATGGCGATGCGGAAGGGCAGATCCAGGCTTAACCAGGGGTGGGTGAGCAGCGGAATCGCGCGGAGCATGACCAGGACCAGGATGGCGACGGCGAGCGCGGCCCAGCGCCCTGGCCGCCGTTGCGGGAATCTTGCGCTCCAGATCGCGCCCAGGCCGGAGCTGATGAGCAGGGCCGTGAGCGTGACCGAGAGCGAGTAGGCGGGGTTGCCCAGGAAGAGCACCAGCTTTTGCATGAGCGCGATCTCAATGAAGAGGTAGCCGAGCCCGAGCCCGGCGAAATAGAGGAAAGCGCGCGCGGAGCGGCCGCGGCTGAGGGCGGCCTTGGGCAGCCGGCGCAAAGGCCACAGCACCAGGAAGAACGAGAGGATCCCGGTTTGCAGGATTTGACTGAGGATCAGGACCGGTCCCAGGGTGAGTTTGGGTCCGAGCATGAACATATCGAGGAGCGGGTATTTGAAGAAGTAAGGGGAGTCATCGGTGACGCTGGCCAGGTCAAAGGGATAGCCAGCCAGAAATTCAGCTTCTTTGCCTTCGCGGACCGCGGCCAGGTAGCGGCTGAAGGGGTCCTTTCCGGCCAGGCCCGGCGCAGAGACGATCCGGCGGGGGAGTTGGTCGGCTTTCAGCAAGCTGATGGGATCGTCAACCCGAATCCGGTAATCATAGGAGTCCACCTTGCGGCGAAGCTCCTCCACTTCCGCGGGAGTGAACGGCCGCTTCTTGACCACCAGGTTGAAACCACGATCTCCCGAGACCAAGATGACCAGATGATCTTCCGGGTGCGCGATCCCGCGATGATGCAAGGCCTGGACCATCACCACCACCAGGCGCAGCGTCTCGCGCGGGGGGATTTGCAAAAAGCGATAAAAGGCGACGACGCCGTCATCCGTGAGGTGGTCCAGGTATTCGACCATGGCCTCCTCGGTGTAAAGATAGCTCTCGGTCAGAACATAAGCGCCGGAGGCCAGGCTGGTGTAAGTATCCACTCCGTTCAGGGTGATCAGATCGAATTTTTCCTGAGCGCGGCTGAGAAAGGAGCGGCCTTCGGCATTCACCAGATGCACCGCGGGGTTGGTGTAAATCTGGCCGGTCCGCCGGGCATAGGGGCCTTCGACCATGCGGATGATGAAGGAATTGATCTCCACCGCGGTGATGTCCGGCACCTGGCGGTGCAGGGCCAGATGCACCTCCAAACCTCCGCCCGGCCCGAGGATCAGCATCTGCTTCGGGCGGGGTTGGACCAGGTAGCCGGCGACAAAAGGAGACAGCTCGCTCATATAGAAAAGGTTGGGATTCTGATCGGAAAGGAGAATGCCTGTGGGCTCATCGCCGTCCTGAAAGATCATCTTGACGGGAAGAGGTTCTCCCACGATGATGCGGTCTTTTCCCATGCCCACCACGTCAATCCGGCAATAGGGAGTCCAGTTGGTGGCCTCGATCCGGGCCTCGGGATTTTGTCTCAGGTATCGGCCCATCAGCTTGGAGCGGAGCGGCTGGAAATGGATGAACTCGGGCGCCACGAAAACCAGGCCCGCGAGGATTGCGGCCAGGGCCGCCCACCCGGCGCGGCTGCGCGAGGATGGGGAAGGATGGAAGGAAAACAAAAATCCAGCGGCCGCGCCGATCAAGCCCAGCACCACCAGCAGGCGTTCCGCGCCCAGGGCGGAGAGCCCGCTTAAAACCCCCAAGGCGCCGAGTCCGGAGCCGACCATGCTGAACGTGTACAATTTGCCGGCTTGACCGGGATAGAGCCGGAAAGGAAGGGCCAGGCCCATGCCGGCAAAAGCGAAGGGCAAAAAGGAAAGGAGGTAAAGGACGGGCATGCCCGGGAGCAAGGTCCAGTCCAGGCTTAAGGGCAGGCGCGCGGCCAAGGCATGGCCCAGAATCAGGGTGAGCACGAACCCGAGTGCGCTTGCCTCCAGCACCATTCGGGGTCGAGCCAGAAAAAAACCGGAGCGGGCGGCCAGGGCCGAGCCGGCCGCGGCCAGGCCGAGCATGGCGATACTGATGACCATGAACCCAAAATGGTGCCAGAGCACGAAGGCGAAGATGCGCGACTCCAGCAATTCCAGGGTCAGCACCGCGGCCGAGAGCAGGAAGAGCCCGGTCAGCAGGGAAAGAGAAGGTTTGTTTACGGGATCAGAAGCCGGCTTGTCCAAATACTATTCCTGTATGGGTTAGGTAGAGATTAAGGGATTCCCGAGGCATCGCCGCCACCCGAACCCCGCTCTTGAAGGAAAGGAACGAGGCTCTCCAAGCATGAGCGGAATTTTCTGGATCCGACGCCAACGGGGAGTAGTATCTAAATGATACATAACAAAGTTATTTTACCATCGGATTCTCCGAGTAGCAACTTTGCCGCTCAGGTATAACAATGAAAGCAAAAATTGCCTTCGGAAACATGTTATAATGCCCCGGTTATGAGTGTTGCCGCGGGTTCCTCTCGCTTTCGTTCTGAATACCTTCCGCTCACGGCCATCTTCGCGGTCGCCTTAGCTTATGGCCTGCTGGTTTTCAACCGGGGTTTCAGCGCCGTGGACGAGGGCCATTGTCTCCTGCTCGTGGAACTATTCCGCAAAAGGTTCCTGCCCTACCGGGACTTTTAC
>Ga0315291_10001329_pt1 | contig 33072 bp, 24 predicted proteins | sample YL17G12_20_MG_FD_203070 | JGI IMG/M metagenome (GOLD analysis project Ga0315291, IMG submission 203070) | Sediment microbial communities from Yellowstone Lake, YNP, Wyoming, USA - YL17G12_20 | ecosystem: Environmental > Aquatic > Freshwater > Lake > Sediment | place: USA: Wyoming | collected...
GTTACGGAGGGGTGTCCAGTGCACTTGTCATCCCTGTCCCGCTAAGCGGGAGGGATCCAGCATAAAACCTGGACTCCTGCTTTCGCAGGAGTGACACACTTAATAATATACCCCACCATAAGTGACCCATTCCAATCGGTCTAACAATTCCCTTGCCAAACCCGCGCGTGATATGGTGAAGTTGAGAGAAATATTTCCTAGCGGGAGAATGCAATGTGCGTGGCGGTTCCCGGCGAGATCATAGAGTTGCTGGACGACAGACAGGCGCTCGTTGACTTCGGGGGGGTCAGAAAACGAGTGGCCCTTGATCTGATCGAACACGGCATGGTCGGGGATTTCGTGATCGTCCACGCGGGGTTTGCGATTCACACGCTCAACAGGGAAGAAGCCCTTGAAACCATTGAGTATCTCACACAGCTCAGCGAGCCTCCTGGACAATTTTAAAAACCCGCAGATTGCGCGCGGGCTCCTGGAAAAAATCAATTCCTGCACAACCGCCGCCACCCTCATGGAAGTGTGCGGGACACACACGGTGGCGCTCTTCGCCGCCGGCATACGGCAGGGGCTGTCGGAGCGCATTCATCTCGCGTCAGGCCCGGGCTGCCCCGTCTGCGTCACCCCTGTTGAATCGATAGAGAAAGCCATCGGATTGGCATGCAGGAGCAACACCGTCCTCTTCTGCTTCGGCGATATGGTGAAGGTTCCCGGTGCGTCTGGTTCCCTGGAATCGGCGAGGGCGAACCGGAAGGCGCGCGTGAAGGTCATGTACAGCCCCCTTGAGGCGCTGGAGTTCGCCAGGCATGAGCCGCGCACGGACGTGGTCCTCTTCGGTGTCGGTTTTGAGACGACGATCCCCCTGTTCGCCTCACTCGTGCAACGGGCTGTTGCACACCGGGTAAAAAACCTCTATCTCCTCACGGCGTTCAGATTGATTCCTCCCGCCCTTGAAGCCCTGGTGTCTTCCGGCGATGTCCGCATAGATGGTTTTTTGCTGCCCGGGCATGTGAGCTCCATCATAGGAGCGGACGTCTACAGGTTCATGGCGGAGCGGTACTACGTCCCCGGCGTGATCGCCGGCTTCGAAGCCGTTGACCTGTGTGAGGGGATCCTGCTCCTGCTGGATATGATCCGCCGGCGGGAGCCGGCGATCAAAAACCAGTACACGCGCTTTGTATCACCCCTCGGGAACCGCCGGGCACAGGACCTCATTGCGTCGGTATTCACCACCTGCGACTCTCACTGGCGGGGCCTCGGGGAGATCAGAAACAGCGGTGTGAGGCTCGCGGGCGACTTCAGCCGTTTCGATGCAGAGGCACTGATTGATTTCGAGATCGGAACCGCATCCGAACCGGACGGCTGCAGATGCGGCGAGGTCATCACAGGGAAGCGCACACCGACCGGGTGCGCGCTCTTCGGAGCGGCGTGCACGCCCGCGCATCCGGTCGGGCCGTGCATGGTATCGCGCGAGGGTACCTGCGCGGCGTACTATCACTATGGCGGGCGGTGAGATGGATACCGTCACACTCTCCATGGGCAGCGGAGGCCTACACTCGTCACGGCTGCTGTCCGAGGTGTTCCTCCCGATATACGGGAATGAGATACTGAACACGCTCGACGACTCCGCCGCGCTCACCGTTGACACCGCGCACCTCGCGTTCACCACCGACTCATACACGATACAGCCGATTTTCTTCCCCGGAGGGGATATCGGAAAGCTCTCCATATGCGGGACCGTCAACGATCTCGCCGCGAAGGGCGCGCGGCCGCTGGCCATTTCCGCGGCATTTATCATCGAGGAGGGGTTCCCGATAGAGGATTTAAAAAAGATCGCCCGCTCCATGCGCGAGACAACCGACGCGCTCGGCGTCAACATTGTGACCGGCGATACCAAGGTCGTGCGCCGGGGCGACGCGGATGGCATATTCATCACGACCTCGGGGATCGGTGCGATCATCGAGGGGATGGACATCTCCTCATCGCGGGCGCGGCCGGGCGACGACATCCTCATCTCGGGTACGATCGCCGACCACGGCATGGCGGTGCTGAACGCGAGGGAGGGGCTGGGGTTCACGCCGGAGATACGGAGTGACGTCGCTCCCCTCTGCGACATCGTGGCGGGCATATCCGCCTGGGGAGGATTGCTGCACGTGATGAGGGATCCGACGAGGGGGGGCGTCGCCAGCGCGCTCAACGAGATCGCACGGGCGTCGCGCGTCACCATGACACTGTTCGAAAACAGGCTTCCCCTGCGGCAGGAGGTTCGCAGCTGCTGCGATCTCCTGGGGATGGATCCGCTGTATATCGCGAATGAGGGGAAACTGGTCATTGTCGCCGATCCCGGCGCAGGCGCGGATATCCTCAAGGTCATAAAAGCAATGCCCCTCGGGAGGGACGCGGCCGTGATCGGAAGGGTGGATGAGATGCCCTACGCCGATCAGATCCCCCCCGTCAGCCTCCAGACGAAGATCGGCACGAAACGCTTTGTCCCGCTCCTGGAAGGGGAGCCGCTCCCGAGGATTTGCTGATGACGTGGCGATCCGCTGCGCGAGCAGGGAGGATTTGAAATGCACGAGCTGTCACTCGTCCAGGAGATCATCAGAAGGGTAAACCTCCAGCGGGAGCACGATCATTTCTCAAGGGTAAAAGCGATCGAGGTCGTGTGCGGGAGGCACAGCTGCCTCTCGGAGGAACATATCCAATTCTCTTTTGACCTCGCCGCGAAGTCGTCCTGCATGGAGGGGGCGAAACTGAAACTCATCCGATCGCCCGCCCGCTACCGGTGCGCGAGCTGCGGCGCCGAATTCGAGAGCGAGCGGGAGGAGGATCTGAGGTGCTGTTCGTGCAACTCCGCCGACGCGGTGAGCGCGATCAATCAGGAAATCTACATCCGTGCGCTCGAGGTTGAGTGAGGGGTCGAGTCCCATGAATATTTCCCTGCGCGCACACTGGCCGCTGTGGGTCTCACTCCTCATCCTCTGGCTCGCCACAGGGGTGCTCGCATGCGTCTCCCTGAGGCAGAATCAGGGGCACCTCGTGTATGCCCTCGACGATCCCTATATCCACATGGCGATGGCAAAGAACTTCGCCCGGTACGGCATCTGGGGCATCACCAGATACGGATTCACCTCATCATCCTCCTCGCTCTTCTGGACGCTCATCCTGTCGTTCTTCTACCTGACAGCAGGGGTCAATGAAGCAATACCCTTCATAGTAAACATCCTGTTCGCAACCCTCCTGCTGCTCGCGCTGTACGGGCTCGTGCGCATGCACCGGCCATCTCCTCCTCCGATCTACACATTCGCGGTGGTGATGGGGACGATCCTCCTGACGCCGCTGCTCCCACTGGTATTCAGCGGGCAGGAACATGTGCTGCACACCCTCCTCACCCTCCTCTTTGTCTTCATCGCGGCACACGTCCTCTCCAGCGATGGCGCCCCCTCTTCGTCTTCGGCATTTTCCCTGATTTTTTCAGCCGCATTCCTGCCTCTCATCAGGTACGAGGGCCTCTTTCTGGTGCTCGTGGTGTGCATCCTTTTTTTCCTGCGCGGACGGTATCTCCTCGCGCTCGCATTGGGGGCGGCGGCGCTCATCCCTGTCACGATCTACGGGATTATATCGATACGCCATGGCTGGTTCTTCCTGCCGAATCCGGTGTTCATCAAGGGGAAATCACCCTACCTCGCTTCCGCACGAGGCGTCATCAATTTTCTCGGCTACTCAGCCGTGGTACAGTTCGTCCAGGCGCCCCATATTTCAATCCTCACCCTCACCGTAGTGCTACTCTATTTACTCCGGATCAGGAAGGGGATCTGGGAGCAGTCTCAGGTCATGCTCCTCATCTTCATCGGCACCACCCTTCTCCATATGCAATTCGCGAGGACCGGATGGTTCTACCGGTACGAGGCATATCTCGTCGCCCTCGGCGTGCTCGCGATCGCATGGACGCTTTTCGACTATCTCCCCCGGGGGATACCCCGCACGCCAGGGCTCTCGACACCCGCGCGCGCCGTTCTGTGGACGCTCGGCCTCCTGTCAGCGCTCTCTCTCTGCGTGCGGGGCGTACAGGCTGTGGGAAAAGTTCCGCGTGCCACCACAAACATCTACCAGCAGCAGTACCAGATGGGGTTGTTCCTGCAACGCTTCTATCAGGGGGCGACCGTCGCCGCGAACGACGTGGGAGCGATCAATTACCTCGCGGATATCCACTGTCTCGACTTGGCCGGCCTCGGCAATATGGTTGTCGCAAGGAAGTGCAGAGAGGGCAATTGCCGCAGCGCAGACATACAGGCGCTCGCGCGCTCGGAGGGAGTCGACATCGCCATGCTCTATGACCGCTGGTTTATACAGCAGGGGAAAAGCCTGATACCGCCGGAATGGGTGATGATCGGACAGTGGAGGATACCTGACAATGTCGTGTGCGCAAGCGATACGGTCTCATTCTATGCAGTGCAGCCTGCCTCGGAGGCCGCCCTGGGAGAAAATCTCAGCGCGTTCTCATCCCGCCTGCCCGCAGGTGTGACACAGCGCGGATCATACATGGGGCGAGGGGAATGACCCACCGCCGATCACAAATCTGATTCCCTCACGGGCACACCTTCAACGCGATAAATGTCAATAAAATCAACGCCGCATTTTGTCACTGCATGAACCCTCGATCGGTGAGGCGTGAGGCGGAGCTCTTCATCAGCCAGGCCCCGCATCCTGTGCCCGAGGGGAATGACCAGCCAATTGACATGGGGAGGGCTCGTCTGATTGATGCGGACCTCGCATAACGGCCGCGGACCCGCATGGTCCCAGTAGTAGCGGAACTCTCCATGAAGTCCAACGACATAAATAGAATCTCCGCTCTTTACACGGGATTTGAGGTACTCAACCGATTCTCTCGTGCCCACACCGTGCCCAATTGAGATGCGGCGGGAGGCGCCCGCCGGCCCGCCGATTAAAAAATTGCAGTATATATCATAGTAGGGCGCTATATTCATGAGGGGAATGACGCATGAAATGACAACCAGAATCCCCATGACCGCGTGCAGGATCGCACGCGACACGCGACGCCCGCCCGCGATGAGATTGATTATTCCGGTGAATCCGAGCGCCGAGAGCAGGCAGATGAAGGGGTACGCGGGGGCGCCATACCGAATAGCCATCTTGTGGCTCGAACTCATCGCCGTAATGAAAAGGAGAGAAACGAGGAGGCTCAGGAGGTGGGCGCTCCAGCCGTCTTCCCTTTCCCATAGCGCACCGCATGCCCTGACGATCCCGCAGACCAGAAGGAAAAGCACGAGCGGAGGCGTGCAGATGAGGATCATGAAGGGGTAGAACCAGCGGGGGGGACTGAGCACCACAGTGCCCATCCAGTATTTCAGATGTCCCACATCCCCGAAGTGATAGGCGGTGGAGATGAACAGGAGGGCATTCACCATGGGTTTCCGGAATACCTGAACGAATCCCAGACAGACGAGGGTCAGGAATATACCCACGCACACGGGATGGGCCGCCTTCCGGGGGGACGGTGCCCCGCCGCGCATCGCTCTCCCGGCGGCGGTGATGAGTATATACACGCACAGGAGCGCGCCCCCTCCCTGCACCCAGGGGAAACGGGAAATCCAATTGACCATTGTGATCAGCGCTGCCGTCTGAGGGAGACAGCGCACAAACTTGATCCATATGAGTTCGTGCGGCTCATACCACAGCTTCGTGTAGAGCGAGAAATAGATCACCAGGCCGACGCAGAGCCAGCCGAGATCGCTCGCTTCCCAGAAACGCAGCCTCCCGCGGCGATCATAGCTGCAGACGCATGCCTTCCACGCGAGCAATATGGAGGGGATCAGCATGGCAGGAGATTTGGTGAGCAGTGCGCACCCGAAGAAGACCGCTGAAACAACCTTCCATTTGGGGCGCAGGGAATGAGCGTACACCAGGTAACACAGCACGGCGAGCGTGAAGAAAAGCGTGAGGGCGCAGTCAACGTGCGCAATGCGGGAAATGGCAATGTGCTCCGGGAAAAGCGCGAGAAAGACGGCAGCCCAGAAAGATATCGCTTCCCCGAAGGCAATTCGCCCGATAAGGTAGACGGCGATACAGGTCGCGATGCCGAGGAGGGCAATCGGGAGCCGCAGCGCAACAATCGGGTCAATGAGATCGGAGGAGAGCGGCGAGGTCTCTTTCCCTAAATAGACATACGAGGCGCCGATGAGCGCTGACGGGATCACCCCTGGATAATACAGGTGCGCGGTTGCCTTCTTAAACTCATGCGCGCGCAGGCCGAAAATCAGCCGCGTACCGCTGTCCTTCCATTCGAGCTCGTCGGGGGCAAGGCTGTGACCATTGAGATTCCAGAGGCGAGGAGTTGATGCGGTGACCACAATGAGGAGAGACAAGAAAATCGTGCGCGTGTTCCTCACGTACCAGTGCCTGAGGCGGGCGAGAGGCGCGGGCCTTGCGAGAACTGCTTTGAGAAAGAACAGGAGCAGCAGGAGCAAGGACGGATTGACCAGCTTGTTGCAGGTGAGTTTTGCCTTCCCCGGTCCCGGGACCATGCCGCCGAACCGAATCGTAATGCCACCCACCAGAAAGACATAGAGGATCACAATGGCGGTGAGCGCGATGAAGCAATTCAGGGCGATAGTGAGCCGCCTGTTGCCAGCGAGTTTCATCAAATCTCATAATAGACAATAGCTCCTCCCCTGACAAGATGAGAATAGTATTTTGTTAAATCCCTAACGTAGTGCGGACGGTCTTCCTGTAGGGGTCCGATTCATCGAACCCGGGCGCGATAAATCGCGCCCCTACAAATCCTCCATTCCATCACGGGCTTTTGCGTTGACATCATGCTGTGGCCCGTACTATCCTTGCGGCCAACATCGAGGCACATGAAATAATGAAGCGCTCCACACCCGGCGTCGTCATAGCGATAGGCCTCGTCTCGGCAGGCTCACTCCTCCTGGAGCTCACCTTTGTGCGCGTTTTCTCCGTGCTCTTCTTCGCCCACTATGCGTTTCTCATCATCAGCACCGCTCTCTTCGGGCTCGGCCTGGCGGGCGTGGTGCTGCAGCTTCGCGGGACACCTCTCCCCAGCGATGCAAGAACGGCCATGCGAAAGGCAGCGGTGCTCTTCTCCTGTACCGCGATTCTCGCGACGCTCCTCGTCCACATCTTCCCCTTGAAAGTTTCTGCGGCGCTGAGCGGCCAGATCACCCAGCTCATCTACCTCGTCGTTTTCTACGTCATTCTCGGCGCACCGTTCTACTTCGTCGGCCTGGTCGTGAGCATCGGCATGTCAGTGTGGAGCGACGAAGCTGACAGGCTCTACTTCGGCGACCTCCTCGGCGCGGGCATCGGCTGTCTCACGCTCTTCCTGGCGCTCCCGCTCCTCAGGCCGATGGGCACATCGCTCGTCGTGGCCGCGATGGGATTTCTCGCGGCGCTCTTTCTGCGCGATGGAATCTCCCCCCTGCGCCGAGCCGGGCTCGTCGCAGCGCTGCTGCTCAGCGTCCTTGGCTCGTATGGCGCCGGGAGGGTGGTGCCGCTGATCCCTCGGGAACACAAGCGCGACTTTAAAACAGACTACAGGATCGGGCGGATCAGATGGACGCGGTGGGGCGTTCTCTCGCGCGTGGATGTCGCGCTCTACTCGCCGAAGCTCGCCATCCTCTGGATCGACGGCGGCACGAACGAATCACCCCTCATCCGCTTTTCGGGAGATTATGCCCGCGACTTTGACAGGGAAGCGTGGGGAAAGAGGCGCTCGTCGTTCGTGTACCAGATCAGGAAACCGGGCCGCGTCGCCGTCATCGGCCCCGCGGGGAGTCATGAAGTCATCGCGGCAATCGGCTTCGGCGCCGACGAGGTGACCGGTATTGAAATGGACCCGCTCGTCGTGAAGGCGGTGACAGATGCATACGCCGGATTCATCGGGCGTCCGTATGACCTGCCGAACGTCCGGATGGTCGGCGCCGAGGGGCGGAGCTACCTCGAGCAGACCCCTCGCACCTTTGACATTATCCAGCAGGTAAACAATTTTACGCCGGTGGCGCTCGCGTCGGGCGCCCTGAATGTATCAGAAACGTATCTGGTCACGGTCGAGGCGTTCCAGCTCTATCTGAACCGCCTGTCACCCGAGGGGATCATCGACATCAGGCGCCACGGCGACATCCGGGTCGCATCCGTCGCGATGGAAGCCTTCCGCAGAGAGGGAGTTCGCGAGCCATGGAGACATGTCGTCATTCTGGACGATGAGACGCTCGTCAAGAAAACGCCCTGGAGCACGCCGGAGCTCGACCGCATACGCGAACTCGCGAAAAAGCTCGGACGGGCCATCCGATTTATCCCTGACAGTCTTTCGGGGAGAGATTCATGGTACGACGGATTTCTCCGCTCGGCCAACCCGCGGGAGTGGTACTACCGCGACGTGGCCAACCTCGCCCCCTCAACGGACGACTGGCCGTTCTTCAATCACTACGTGCAGTGGGGGCGCTCACGGGACCCCCGCCTGCCGAGCACGCTCGCCTGGTACAACAGATATAAATTCTTCAAAAGAATTCCGCACGGCGATTTCGTGATGCTGAGCATACTTGCCGAGGCGGCGGTGCTCAGCTTCGTCTTTCTATTCCTGCCGCTCCTGAGATCACGGAGGGCGGAACTGTCGCGCGCGGCCCTCCTCCCCATCGCCTACTTTGCGTGCCTGGGCATGGGGTTCATCTTCGTGGAGATCTGCCTCATGCAGCGACTGACGCTCCTGCTCGGCCACCCCTCACTCTCGCTTGCCGTTGTCCTCTGCTCGCTCCTCATCTTCGCGGGTCTCGGATCGCTGTGCAGCGGGAGGATGGGCGTCTCCTCTCCCGGCCCGCTCAAAACAGTGCTGGGAGTGACCATCTGCCTTATCCTCACTGCGGCGCTCTGCCTGCCGTGGCTGGTAAATCGCGGCTTAACCCTGACGACCGCGGGCAGGGTTTCCCTGGCCATTGCCATAACCGGAGTTCACGGCTTCATCCTGGGGATGCCATTCCCCCTCGCGGTACGGCTCATGGCCCACAGGGTCCACTCTATTATCCCATGGGGTTGGGCCATGAATGCCTACGCCACCGTGGTGGGGAGTGTGCTCAGCGTGGTGCTCGCCATGTTTTACGGATTCAGCGTGGTCTACCTCCTGGCCGCGGGGGCCTACGGGATTGCGCTTCTCACGTGCGGCTCGCTGGCGCGCACGGCGGACTGAAGCGGCGAGGAGTGCGCCACATCAGCGGGATGCTTGTCCCCGAACATGATGGGCGACCCTCACCAGAGCCTATCAGTATCGATCCCCCAGCCCTTGCCTTTCGATATACAATGGTGTACATTACATCGAGGTCGCTTTACTCATGCTCCGCGCCGCTATTGTGAGAAGGCGGCCCCGATAAAGTACGTTTTCAATATCATTATCCCCAAAAGGGAGGGACGTTATGAAACGCGCGCTTCCAAAATATTCGTTACCGCTTCTTACCCTGTTCTTCATAGGTATCGTCCTCACGAGTGGCGCCACTCGCCTTGCCGCCTTCCCGCCGAGCTGGCCACAGGAGTATCTGGACTCGCTCACGGATACTTCAAAAGACGCGACTCCGGATAAAGTTTCGAGGGACCTCATCGCGGTAATCCCCGGAGAGCCGAATCTTACATGGGACTCGACGAACAGCCGGGTGCTCATGGAGACATGGGCGGATAACAAATTCTACCCCACCAAGAAGCCAGGCGATATCATCACGGTGAGGACGGGCCACCCGATATGGGTTTCATCCCCGCCCGAGCTGAAGGCGTGGGTCGCGGATCATGCATTCCCCGAGAGCGACCTGGCCCTGAGGCTCAAGCAGATGCTCGGGATGCCTCCCGAAGCCGACAAGACGTACTTCGCCGAGTTCTGGGTGAATCCGGCGGACCTGGTCCGGCCCAGCCCCGACCCTGAAATCACGGACCATGAGGCTGAACTGGATTTCCCGACCAATCCATTTCTCACCATCAGCCAAACATACAAGGACTGGTTCAACGACCTTAGAAGCAAATCGTATACCACCGACGACGCCCATCCGTGGACGAGGCTCGGTTACACCTATGACTGGGGCAACAATTACAATCACGTCGCCATCAGCGAATTCGTAATCTGGGATGGGGCGCAGGTGGAAATCAACGCGGTCACCGAAACCGCGAACTACGTCACCATTTCGCCGATTGTCATTGATCTCGGGACTGACACCGCCTCGGCGGGAGACCACCTCGTCTTCAACGCGTGCATCCCGGCGTTTTCCGGTCGGTTCATCGATGTCTACCTCGTGCTGACCACGCCGTGGGGAGAGAGCAACAGCCTGCTCAGAGACGGCCGGCTGGTGAAAGGCTATCACCCGTACTACAGTCATATCGCCAATCCCACAGAGCGCAGGTGTGCGACGCTGCTCGACTACACCATCGGCAGCACAATCTCGACGGGCATCTGGACCGCGACCATCGCGGCACTGCCCGCAGGCGCCAAGGCATTGCCGAGGAACGCGCTCGCATATGACAGCGCGACGGTGATGATAGAGTAGCGGGCGGACCGCCGTCTCATCACTTCTCCAGAGTCCGGCAGGGAGCCAGGGATTTTCTCGCCTTTTCGCGCCCTCTCGACTTCGACCTGATGCTCGAGATCAAGGACAAGGAGCGGAGCGCCCTCAGGGCTGTCGCGGTGGCACGCCGTGACGCTCGATTCCGCCTCAGTAGTTAATCGGGTGGTCCTGTTGATGCGCGGAATCCCGGAGGGATTAATCTGTTCCGCCTCTGCGACCCAGGATTGCCGCGAGAAGAAATCCGACCAGCATGATGGTCACTGTCCCCACTACCGGTATCATGAACTGGTTCAGCGGATTGCGCAGTGATTCCGGGAGGCACGCGGCATGGGGAGAGAGCGTCATCCAGGTGATGACGAGCACACCGACGACCACCGCCGCCATGGCCGCGGCGCCCTTCACCCCCCGTCCGATATAGCCGAGGAGAAACAGCCCCAGCATGCCCCCCCCGAAGATCCCCGAGAGCGTCCACCACGTATCGAGGGCGCTCCTGATATGGATCATTGCGAGAGCGACACCCGTTCCGATGAACCCCCAGAAAAATGTGCCCGCATACAGAACGGCCATCGATTCCTTCTCGCCGGCCTCCGGCCTGATAAAACGTCTGTACACATCGCAGAGGGTCAGCGTGGCCGAGCAGTTGAGGCTGCTGCTGATGGTGCTCATCGCCGCCGCGAAGACCGCCGCGATCAGGAGACCCGCCATCCCGGGCGGCAGCGCGTGCACCATGAAATAGGGGAACACCGTATCCCCCTTGCCCGAGGCTGCCTCGGCCTGAATCGGTGCCGGGAGCAACGCGGGCTGGGCGGCGTAGTAGGCGAAGAGCGCCGTGCCGATGAAAAAGAAGAATGCGGAAACAGGAATGTAGAGCAGCGCGCTGAGCCACACCGACTTCTTCGCCTCGCGCTCTGATTTCGCGGTCATATAGCGCTGGACATAACTCTGGTCAATCGCAAAATTCTGGAGGTTCATGAAAAGGCCGTAGAGCAACACGACCCAGAAGGTGGACTCGACAAGGCTCGGCCCGAAGCTGCCGAGATTGAACTTGTGGTGCCGGATCGCGATGCGTAGGAGCTGTGACGGCCCCCCCGGCATGGTGAGCGGGATCAGCACCACGCACGCCAGCGCCCCCGCGATCAGCACGATGCTCTGGACCACGTCCGTGTAGATCACCCCTTCGATGCCGCCGAGCAGCGTGTAGAGCGTGACGAGCCCTCCCGTCAGCAGGATAATCAGCCGCATGTCCCAGCCGAGCAGGACGTTCAGGGGAAGGGCGAGCAGGTACATGATGGATCCCACCCGCGCCATCTGCGTCAGCAGGTAACAGACCACGGCGTAGCTGCGGGCCCAGAGGCCAAAGCGCTTTTCGAGGTGGCAGTACGCGGAGATGTCGCCGCGGTTCCGGTAGAACGGGACGAAATAACGGCTGCTGATCCACGCCGCGAGCGGGAGTGCCACGCTGAATACGAACGCGTTCCAGTTGCCTGAGAATGCCTTGCCCGGCAGCGCCAGGAAACTGATGCTGCTGACATAGGTTCCAAAGATGGAGAGGCCGACGATCCAGCCGGGGAGCGTTCCTCCCGCTCTCATGAACGCGTCCGTGGCGCGGCTCCGCCGCACAAAGTAGCAGCCGTAGGCGACCACGCCCACCATGTAGATCATCAACACAGCGATATCAATGACCGGCAACCGGTGCGCCACGTGCGCCTCTCCTGGATGAGATGCATTATTCTACCATGTCTCCGGGTAATGGGACAGTTATAGGGGGTAGCCGCAGATTTACGCGGATGAACGCTGATACACCTATATACAATCAGCGTGTATCTGCGTGTATCCGCGGCAAGAAACCTTGACCACTCACACAATCCTTTTTATCTGCGGCAATTCATTGCTGGATTCACCCTGTAAGTAACCCATTACATCTATTCCCATATTTTTGTGGCGTGGGCGATTTAGTCTACAATTCCTTGATTATCTGGTAGTTACGTAAAGCGTCTACAACTATTCCATTGCTCCTGTCCGGTGTGATAGAATCTTCCATGCCAGAAAGGGATGTGTGCATACATTGAAAAACCTGCCGAAGCTGTCATAACGTCCCCTGGGTTAAACGAAAGACCGATCCGCAATGCAACATTCAGGGCTCAAAAAATATTACAGAATATGGCTGCCGCTGGTGAGCGTCGTGGTGCTTTTTTCAATCTCCGAAATCGTGTGCAGGATTTTTGATTTGCCTGCAAAGATCGGCGCCGATTTCAGATTTTATGTGCGGCAGGTCGATAATGACATCGCAGTAGGCTATAATATTGAAGATGCCATCCTGATGTGGAAACCCAAACCTTATTATGACGATGGTATCTTCAAGATAAATTCAGATGGGTTCAGGGACAGGGAATATACGAGAGCGAAGGGGAAAAACGTTTTTAGAATCCTCTGCCTGGGTGATTCAAGCACATTCGGGATCAATATGGCACTATCGAAAGTCTATCACAAGAAGCTTGAACACAGGCTCAATAAGGATTTTGGATCGCATAACGTACGGTTTGAGGTTATCAATGCAGGCGCAGCCGGTTACAGTTCTCTCCAGGGACTCTATTTGTACAAATACAAGGGGAGCAAATACCATCCCGATGTCGTTACCTTCTATTTTGGGATCAACGACCCGGTCAAACGATTCTATCTCAGCGATAGGGAAATAATGCAGAGTAATGTTCCTCCATTTATTAAGATTGTCACGAACAATGTGCTGTTACGATCGGCCTCGTACAGAGTGTTACGAAAAGGGCTTCTGTCTCTTGGGAGGAGGGATTGCAATAGCGGGGGGGAGAACCGGGCACGGGTCTCAAAAGAAGATTACAAAAATAATATCCTGGAATTAAACAGGTTGTGCAAGAGGGATGGTGCTCTCTTGATACTCATTTCGCCCTGTCTGTGCGAAGAGAACGCCAGGGAATGGGAACGCTTCGGAGATGTTGTTTCTTATAGAACGGTGTTGGAAGAGACTGCACAAGAGCATCAAATCCCGTTGATTACTATTAACGAGATGACAGAACGGGCCGGACGTCCGACAAAAGATTATTTCCATGGCAAGACGCATCCGAATAAGTTCGGACACGAAATGATAATGCGCTACTTATATGATTATCTCGTCTCCAATAAAATACTGCCATGAACATGCACTGAAGAAGCGCACTACCCGATCGGCGTGCAGCGCATTGCCGATCTCTCGGTGTATGACCTCAGCAATCGGTATTTCAGTATTAAATAGCCCTGTTCGTTCATAGAGGTACATCTAAGTTCTCGCATCCAGCGGCCAACGCCCGTGAACTGTGTCATGCATCCACTGGGGATTCGCAACCGCCTCCCCTTTCTGTCGCTCATAACGATTCGCTCCATTCCTCCGCACTCCCGGGCATGCGATAAATCGACATGCGTGCCGCATTGTGCTATCCTAGAACAAAACCTGCCAACCTATAACCAAACAGTTGGGGATGCACATGAGAGTTCTCCTCGTTGAGGATGATGTGCGAACGGCATCATTTATCATTAAGGGCTTGAAACAGGCCTGCTTTATTGTGGATCACGCCACTGATGGCGAATCAGGCGTGCATCAGGCGCTCACACAATCCTATGATGCCGCAGTGGTCGATATCATGCTTCCAAAAATGGACGGGCTGGCATTGGTGAATGAACTGCGAAAAAGGAAGAACAAGACTCCCGTCATTGTCCTCAGTGCAAAAAGTTCTGTCGATGATCGTATCAAAGGCCTCCACGCCGGAGGAGATGATTATCTCGTCAAGCCCTTTGCATTCTCCGAGTTACTGGCGCGTGTTCAATCGCTCATTCGCAGGGCCACTTTTGTCGCCGAACCAACGAGCCTCACCGTGGGCAACCTGACGATCGATCTCCTCAAGCGGAAGGTCTTCCGCTCAGAGAGAGAAATCGAGCTTCAGCCACGGGAATTCGCGCTGCTTGAATATCTTATGCGCAATACAGGGCGAGTCGTTTCAAAAACAATGATCATGGAGCACGTGTGGGATTACCAGTTCGACCCCCACACGAACATTATTGAGGCGCGGATCTGTCGCCTCAGGGATAAGGTGGACCGATCGTTCGAGCCCAAGCTTATCCATACCATTCGTGGTGTCGGCTATCTGCTCGAGGAGAAAGCGCACCATGCTCTCTAGTGTTTCCTCTCGTCTCACGCTATGGTACACGGCTCTCTTTGCCGCATTATCAGTAACGGTTTTTGCCATCATCTATGCCATGCTGCAAACAAACCTCACGCAACGGATGGATGAAGCTCTTCTCAATGAAGTGAGAGAATTTGAAGCCCTGTACCGAACGGAGGGGATCGAAGCATTACGGGCTGAATTCCAGAGGGAGGCGGCGTCCGAGGGGATGAAAAGGGTGTTCTTCAGACTCCTCTCACGCCATCCCGCAGAATGCGCCTCGTCCGATCTGAGTGGATGGCGGGGGCTCGATCCCCTACCCGCCGAATTGGCCAACCTGCGTCCGGATGCAGAGCTGTTTAAAACAATCTCTTTGCCCGGGCACGCTCATGATATTAGAGTCATATACAAGAAATCGGTTACCGGCGCCATTATCCAAATCGGCTATACGCGTAAGGACGATAATGAACTGATCGCGCACTATCGAATAATCTTCGGCGCCGGCATCACCGTGATGTTGCTCTTCGGTGGCGTTGTGGGATGGTATGTGGCAAAAAAAGCAATGCGCGGCGTCGAACGGGTCGCTCATTTCGCGACGCACATCGGAAAAGGGGATTTCGCCCGGCGCCTCGCACCCGGCAATGAAGGCAAAGAGATTGACGATCTTGCCACGGCGTTTAACAACATGCTGGAGCGGATCCAGTCGCTTGTCACAGAGCTACAGGAAATAACCAACGGCATCGCGCACGATATCCGCAGCCCGCTCACCCGGATTCGCGGCATCGCTGAGACGACATTGACCGGCCCGCCGCACCTTGATGCATATCAGGAAATGACGGGAATAATTATTGAGGAATGCGACCGTCTCATGGGAATGATCAATACCACACTGGAAATTGCAGAAACTGAATCGGGATCTGCCGCATTACCGAAAACCCCTGTCGATTTGACCACCCTTGTCAAGACCGCTCATGAATTATTCCGCCCCCTTGCGGAAGATAAGAATATCCTTTTTGACATTGATGTCCCACCGGAAACGCTTCTCACCCTGGGTGATTTATCACGTCTCCAACGGGCGTTAGCACACCTGGTAGACAATGCCATAAAATATACCCCTGCAGGAGGGCGATTGGCAATTTCCGCCAAAGCTAATCGCACGAATGTGCACATCTCTGTCACCGACTCGGGCATCGGAATAAATCAACGGGACTTACCCCATATCTTCGAGCGCTTCTACCGTGGAGACAAAAGCCGCTCCACGCCGGGGAATGGACTTGGGCTCAGCCTCGCCCAGGCAATCATCCGCGCACATGGCGGAGAAATCACCGCAATGAGCAGCCCCGGCACCGGGAGTTCTTTCAGCATAACCGTCGCGCGTCTATCCCCGGTACGCTGATCGTTGTACGCACATTACCAAAAGATAATTTTCCCGTCACTTCGCGGTAATGTCCGCTTATTATCATCCTCATCATCGGAGCATCCGCCAGATCATGAGGCGGGATATGTCCATAGTTAAGGTGATGAGAACTCCCCTGAATATTGCTTATTCCTTCCTGCGCGCGAGGGAGATGCCCCGCGGGCTGGACATCCTTGTCCTCCTGTTGTTATTCGGATTTTCCTTTTTTTACGGCCTTGGGCAAAATCCGCTCATAGAACCCGATGAGGCCAGGTACGCTGAGATCCCGCGAGAAATGATCGAACTCCACGACTTTATCACTCCCCACATCAACTATGTAAAATATCTCGAGAAACCCCCTTTATTTTACTGGCTCAACGCCCTGTCGTTACAGGCGTTCGGACACACCGAATTCGCGGTCCGTTTTTTCAGCTCGCTCGCCAGCCTCACGGGGATTCTTCTTGCCTGGTTCATTGGGCGAAAGCTCTACGGCCGGAGAGCCGGACTGCTGAGCGCGCTGATTCTGGGGACCTCCGTTGGTTACCTCGTCCAGGGGAGACTCAATATTATCGATATACCCCTCACCTGCCTCATGACCTCCGGCCTCGGCTTCTTACTCCTGGCCTCGCGCGAGGGCGAGCCGCGCAAGGTATTTTACTGCCACCTCTCCTACGCATGCATGGCGCTCGCGGTATTGACGAAAGGGTTGATCGGGATCGTGCTGCCCGCGGCTATCTTTATTATCTACCTGTCCTTCGCACGCCGGTGGAAACTGTTAAAAGAGCTGCGACTCGCCGCCGGCACGGCGATCTTCCTGTTGATAAGCGCACCATGGTTTATCCTGGTCTCCATCAGGAATCCTGGATTTGCACGGTTCTTCTTTGTTCGAGAGCATCTGGTGCGTTTCCTTACCACCTCCCACCATCGTTACGAGCCTTTTTGGTTTTTTATCCCTGTCCTGATCGGGTGCATGTTCCCATGGTCGTGTTTCTTTCCCGCAGCCGCTTCCATGGCAATCCGTAAAACTCGAAATGCGGAGCATGACGCTGATCTGTTCCTCGCGATCTGGGCTGGCGCCATTATTCTATTCTTTTCACTCTCAGCTTCAAAGCTGGTCACCTATATCCTTCCCGTCTTCCCGGCGATGGCGATCCTCACGGGCAAGACCCTGTCTGCCCTCATGGATGGAGGATATCACTCATTCAAGAAGGAAGCATACTTTCTTCAGGTCATCCTTCTGGCCGGTGCCGCCGCGGTCTTTTGCTATCCTCTCATTGTGCACACACCGCATCTCAGCGCCATCGGCGGCGCGATATACGCGCTCATGCTCCTCGTGGAGGCCTTATTTGTTACCTCCTCTATTAGAAACGCGAGTGCAGTGTGCCTTTTGCTCGGCCTGTGCCTGATGACGTACGTGGAGGGAGTGATCGGCCCGAACTATATCATCCATTCAATGCTCCGCGAAAGATCCGTTAAAGAGCTCGCGCTGATCGTGAAAGGAAAAGCACGGCCGGAGGACAAGGTATGCGCCTACGGCTTCTATGCGCAGGATTTGTCCTTTTATACGGAGAGACGAATTATCTGCGTGGACGTGGCGGGCGACCTCGAATTTGGCAGCACACAGGGGGATCAGTCTCCCTGGTTCCTAGATTATCCCGCATTCTACGCACTCTGGGATTCACGGAGCCGCCTCTTCACACTAATTGACAAGGATGATATCAAAGGAGTCAGGGAAAAGGTCAGTACGCCCATAAGATTCCTGGGTCAAAAAGGGGACAGGTTGCTCATATTCAACCGATAATGTCATTCAGGCATCCCGGATACTCTGCTCTATGAGAAAGATTTGGCTTTTATTTGTCCTTACACTGGTCACCGGCTGCTCAATGATCGAGCAAGGCCCCACTTCCTCCTCTTTGATGTATGCGGATTTCGAAGCCCGCACGTTGGACAACCCTCGCCTCAAGGAATTCATCGAATCAAACCTCAATCGCGAGATGACGCCGTGGCCTCCGGCATCCTGGGATGTGGCCACCCTCACCCTCGTGGCGTTCTACTACCACCCCGACCTGGATATTGCGCGCGCCCGATGGGCTCAAGCCAAGGGGGGGGTGACGACCGCGTCCAGGCGCCCGAATCCTACCGCGGATACCCGCTATCAGTACGTCTCGAACCCGGAACCTGATACATCTGTTTCGGTCTCTGAATCTACCTTGTTTTTCCCCATCGAGGCCATTGGCAAGCGCCGCAACCGTATCGCCCAGGCAGAGTATCTCTCCGAAGCTGCCCGCCTGAATATTCAGCAAACCGCGGGGGACGTGCAGAACCGCGTCTGCATAAATATGGTCAATCTCTATGAGGCGATGCACACAGAAGCGCTGCTGAAACAGAATGTGGCGTTCTGCGAAGAGAATGACAGGCTTTTTGAAGAACGGCTGCGCGATGGAGAACTCTCTCCTCTCGAGGCAACAAGAGCGCACCTCTTACTCAGCGAAGCACGTCTTGCACTCGTACAGGGGCAAAAACAGCGAGCCGACTCCCGTGTTCAACTCGCAAATGCCATCGGTGTATCCCCTACCGCGCTCGACGACATCACCATCTCTTTTGATCTCCCTGAAGATACCGAACTTCACCTGAATCGCCGCAATCTTCAATACCAGGCTCTCCGCAGCCGACCGGATGTCCTGGCATCGCTCGCGGAATATAGTGCGAGCCAATCAGCGCTCAAATCGGAACTGGCCGCCAGGTATCCAGATCTCCAGCTCGGGCCCGGTTTTGAATGGGACCAGGGGCTGGATAAATGGGGTATCTCAGCTTCGGTTCCGCTTCCTGTTTTCGACCGCAATCAGGGACCGGTTTCCGAGGCCCGTGCCAGGCTCGAAGAGGCCTCGGCGCGTTTCACCTCTCTGCAGTCTCAGGCTATTGGAGAAATCGAACAGGCCTGCACCGGATACGAGGGCGCACGGCGGGAGCTGGAGATCGCTGATGGAATTCTCCGCCAGCAGGAGCAGCAATATAACTTCATCCGTGCGATGACGCGCCCGGGAGAGGTGCAACGTGCTGCAATTTTAATTGCGCACCAGCAGTTACACTCAGCCGGGCTCTCGAGGATCGCCGCATCTTGCAAATTGCGGCGTTCCGTTGCACAGCTGGAGATGGTGACCCGCCTCCCCTTTTGCACCTCGGGGCCATCTCCGCGCGTGCCCGAGTTGAATCCACGAAAGATACAGTTCAGTAAAAAATGAAACAGGATGAACGCAGACGTGAAAACAATCACTCGTTTCTAGTTTCTCGTTTCTCGCAACTCAATGTGTATCTTGTTCCAAGATGAACAGCGCGATCAGAAGGAAAAGAAAGCGGGTTATGGAACGCTCAAAGCGCCAGAAAAAAATTGCATTATATGCCGCAGCGGCATGCATCGTCGCGCTTCTGATATGGCGCGGGGCCGGCCACAAGCCGGGACACGCATCCGAAGAAGCATCTGATGAGGGCGAGAAAAGAGCCAAAAGGGTATCAGTTGAAAATGGCACCACTATCATCACCATTGATAGAGATGCGAGAACTAACAGCGGGATCATCGCGGGAACAGCAGCTCCTGTCGTGTACCAGAATGACCGCAGTCTCTATGGGATTGTCAGGGATCCCCAGCCGCTGCGCGAGTTGCGGGACCACTATGCGAAGTCCTCCGTCACGTTGGAAGAGGCCCGCCTGGCCCTTGCCGCTTCGCGACAAACCTTAGAACGAATGAAAAGCCCGCACGCGGGAGAAGAGGGCGCTGCTCGAAAAGATCTTAGCAGATCAGAAAATAGAGTGCGCGGGGATGAGGAGAATCTGCGTGCCGCCAGGGCGCGTTTCCATGCCCTCGATCTTGAGGCCCGTACGCAGTGGGGCAATGGCGTGGTGAGCTGGTTACGTGACCACCATGAAGAACTTGACCGGGTTGCCGAAGGAAAGGATTTGATCATCCAGATTGCAGCGCCTGCCGACCAGCTTTCGTCAGCGCCGCTCACGCCAGCGCGGATTAACGCAGCGAGCGATATATCGGTACCGATAGAGCTTATCTCCTCCGTCCCGCTCATTGACCCCATTTCAGGCACGAGGAATTTCTTTTATTTCTCCCCGGCGGCGCCCGGTTGCCTCATCCCCGGCATGACAATAACCGTGCATCTCCCGGCCGGCCCGGAAGATCAGGGTGTGCTGATCCCCGAATCGGCAGTTGTCTGGTGGGAAGGGAAGGCATGGATATACGTCCAAAAAGATCAGAATCATTTTATCCGCCGTGAGATTTCCACGGGAATGCCCTCGCCGGGCGGATGGTTTCTAGCGCGCGAATCCGCGCCGGGTGATTCCATCGTGGTGCAGGGCGCACAATTGCTTTTATCGGAAGAGTTCCTCTCCCAGTACACAATTATCGAGGTCGCTGAATAGATGAATGCCACACAGGGCGGGATTTTAGGCGCTGTTGTCCGATTTTCACTCCGTTTCCGGGGAGTGATCATCGCGCTGGCATGCGCATGGCTCGGTTATTGCGCCTATATTTTGTCGACAGCAAAGTACGACGTCTTCCCGGAATTCGCGACGCCGCAGATCGCCGTCCAGACGATGGCCCCGGGGCTCGCCCCCGAACAGGTGGAGGCCCTGGTGACCCAGCCGATTGAAAACGCCCTTAACGGCGTGCCGGGGCTGGAGTCACTCCGATCGGACTCGATCCAGGGGCTCTCGGTGATCACGATGTACTTTTCCCCCCGCAGTAACATTTACCTGAACCGACAGGTGATCGCCGAGCGTTTGACGTCCCTGGTGGGGAAATTGCCCGAGGGGTTCCCTGCCCCGGCAATGGTTCCCCTCACTTCGTCCACGGGAGATTTGCTCACGATCGGGTTGACCTCGAACACGCGCTCGCTGATGGAGCTCAGGACGCTGGCCGACTGGACGGTCAAACAACGCCTCCTGGCAGTCCCCGGCGTTGCCAAGGTCGCCGTGTTCGGCGGCGATATCAAGCAGTTCCAGATCCAGCCGCGCATCGACCGACTGAAGCTGTACAACCTGAGCATGGACGATCTGCTGGCGGCGGCACGCAAAGCCACAGGCGTCAGGGGGGCGGGTTTCATCGATACCCCCAACCAGCACATCATCATTCAAACCGAGGGGCAGTCGCTCAACGCTGAACAGCTCGCCAGGAGCGCCCTGGTGGCAGGGAGAGATTCCGGCGCCGCGATGAACCTCACCATAGCGGATGTCGCCCGCGTCACGGAAGCCCCGGCTCCGCCCATCAGCGCGGCTTCCATTATGGGGAAGGAAGGGGTGATCCTCAATCTGTGGGTGCAGTACGGCGCAAACACCCTCGACGTGACCAAAGGGGTTGAGCGTTCGTTGGAAGAGCTCCTCCCCATGCTCCGCGCGCAGGACGTCGCCATTTATCCGAAGCTCTTCCGCGCCGCGAATTTCATCGAGACGGCGATGCACCGGTTGAAGATCTCGATCCTCATCGGCGCGGCCCTCGTTATTGCGATACTGTTTCTCTTCCTGGCCAACTTCCGCACCGCATCTATCTCCGTCGTTGCCATCCCCTTGTCGCTCTTGACCGCGGTGACGGTGCTTGAATACTTCGGCTTCAGCCTCAATATCATGACGCTGGGAGGGCTGGCAATCTCCATCGGCGTGGTGGTGGACGATGCCGTCATCAACCTGGAGAACACGTTGAGGAGGCTCCGGGAGAACCGTTATCTGGCCACCCCGCGGCCTGTCTTTCAGGTGATATATGACGCGTCCCTTGAGATGCAAGGGGCGGTGGTGTACGCGACATTCGCGGTGGCGCTGGTATTCGTCCCCGTGCTCACCATGTCCGGCCTGGCGGGACGGCTGTTTTCCCCGCTCGGTATCGCATATATCTTCGCCATACTCTCCTCCCTGATCGTCGCCCTTACCGTAACCCCTGTCATGTGTTTCCTGTTGCTGGGAAGCCACGAGCTGGAGAAAAAAGAGCCTCTCATTGTGCGCTGGTCGAAGCAGAGGTACCGCGCACTACTTCTCCGGGTCGAGCGATCGCCCCGTGCGGTCATCGGCGCGGTGGGGATCGGTTCGATCATAGGTGCCGCGGGGCTGTTTTTCCTCGGGGGGGAATTCCTGCCCGAGCTCCGCGAGGGACATTTCCTGGTCCATATGACTGCCGCCCCGGGAACTTCGATCGAACAGTCGCTTCAAATAGGCCGGCAGGCGACCCTCGCTCTCTTGAAAACCCCTTATGTGGCGACGGTTGCCCAGCGCGTGGGAAGAGCGGAGGTGGACGATGTTTTCGGGACGCACTCAAGCGAGCTCGAGGTGGACATGAAACCTCTCAGCGGTGAACAGGCAGAATCCGCCCAGGACGAAATACGAAAGGTGCTCTCGGAATTTGTCGGGGTGAACTTCGTGGTGAACACGTTCCTCACCGAGCGCATTGAGGAGACCCTTTCGGGATATACGGCAGCGGTGGTGGTCAATATCTTCGGGGATGATTTTTCGGTACAGGACGTGAAGGCGATGGAAGTGGTGAAAGAATTGGGCGCCATCCGGGGGGCTGAGGATGTCCAGGCGCAGTCGCCGCCCGGAACTCCGCAGCTCTTCATCCGGCTCCGATCCGAGGACCTCGCACAATGGGGGTTCGACCCCGTTGAGGTCCTGGACGTCATCCAGACGGCGTACCAGGGGGCGACCGTCGGGCAGGTATACGCCGGGAACCGGGTATTCGACGTCACGGTAATCCTTGACCCTCGTGATAGGAACAACATCGCCGAGGTGGGTAACCTGCCTCTCCGCAGCCCGACCGGCAGCTTTGTCCGCCTGAGCCGGCTTGCCGATATCCGGGAGACGTCCGGGCGCTATGCGATCCAGCATGATGCCGCCCGGCGCGTGCAGGCCGTGACCTGCAACGTCTCTGGGAGAGATGTTCATTCCTTCGTTGATGAGGCGAAGCAGAAGATCGCCGCAACCGTTCACATGCCCGCAGGGACTTACCTCGAATTCACGGGTACGGCGGAGGCGGAGGCGGCTTCGAGGCGCGACCTGATAATGCATTCGCTGCTGGTGGGCCTTGGGATTATCCTGCTGCTCTCCATCATGTTCGCCAACTACTGCAACCTCGCCCTCATCCTCGCGAATCTGCCCTTTTCGTTAGTGGGAGGAGTGCTTGCGCTTCTGCTGTCCGGAAACGGCCTGTCAATCGGTTCGCTGGTCGGTTTTGTGAGCCTCTTCGGAATCACCCTGCGCAACTCGATCATGATGATCTCGCACTACGAGCACCTGGTCTCTATCGAAGGGATGAACTGGGGACTGGAAGCGGCCCTCCGCGGTGCCTCTGAGCGGCTCACCCCCATTCTCATGACCGCATTGGTTACCGGTATGGGCATATTGCCTATCGCACTCAACAGCGGGGCGCCGGGGCACGAGATCGAGGGGCCCATGGCGATCGTGATTCTGGGAGGTCTCATAACCTCCACCGCCCTCAACCTCCTCGTCATGCCCACGCTCGCGCTCCGCTTCGGCAGGTTCTCCGGAACGGAATAATTCCCGTGGACGTGCCATGGGCGAGAACGCTCCCCGCCGGCGACTTCATGCCGGTCTCTTTTTCGCTCATTGATACGGTGAGTGACATATCTCCTCCCTCCCTGACGTATAGCCCACAGGTCGATTTTACTATAGCCGTGCGCCGATCAGCATCAGTTTTCTCCCCCTGTTCAGGCCCTTGATCCGGGCTTCGCGCTTCAGGGCCGATGATTTGCTGCGGAATGATTCGCGGTAGAGCAATTTCACCGGGCACCTGCCCCTCGTGTAGCGGCAGCCCGTGCCGCGGTTGTGCTCCGTGATGCGCCGCTCCAGGTCGCTGGTGGCGCCGGTATAGAGCGTCCCGTCCCGGCATCTGATGATGTAGACCTGCCATCTTCTCACCGCCATGAGGCAATCATATGCCTATAAAGCGGCGACAGCAAATGTAATTTCCACTGGCAAAAGCGATGCGCCATTGTGATATCGTGATATAATAACTATGGAACGCGAAATAAATGCCATGATTCCCTTTCTTATCGTCGGCCTGGTGCTGGGAATATCGGCAGGCCTGTCCCCCGGCCCCCTCTTGACGCTGGTCATCTCCCAGACACTCAGACATGGAGTCAGGGAAGGCATTCAGGTTGCGCTGGCGCCACTGCTCACTGACGTGCCGATCATTCTGCTCGCAACGGTCGTGCTGTCACGATGGGCGAATGCCCACGCCATCGTCGGGTTGATTTCTTTCGCCGGCGGACTGTTTGTGCTCTATCTGGCCTATGGATGTTTTCGGACGACGGGACTTGATATGGATGCCTGCTCAGCCGAGCCCCAATCCTTGAGCAAAGGTGCCATCGTCAACGCACTCAGTCCTCACCCCTATCTGTTCTGGCTGACGGTAGGCGGGCCTACCATGATCAAGGCCTGGGATGAAAGCCCGGCCGCGGGCGCGGCGTTTGTCATGAGTTTCTATGGGTGTCTGGTAGGCGCAAAATTGGTGGTCGCAGTGCTGGCAGGCCAGTCGAAACAGATGTTGACCGGAAAGGCCTACGGTTACATCATGCGCCTCCTGGGGATACTTCTTCTCATTTTTGCACTGCTGCTGCTCAGGGATGGATTGACTCTGCTCGGGTTCCGTTCGCTCATACTCGAGTCTTTATGGTAATCTGATGTGCGAACTTCTTGGAAAGGAGGGTGACGTATGAGCAAGGATTTTGCATCAAAACAATTCAGCGGCGGCAGCTGCTACTCGTATATCTTAAGTTCCCGGAACGAGGCGGTCATCATTGATCCGCACATAAGTCTGCTGGAGGAATATGCCGCGTATCTGGCAAAGAAGCGTCTGGAACTTAAATATATAATAGACACGCACACGCACGCGGACCACTTCTCTCTGGCCGCGGTGCTGAAGAAGCGGTACAGGGCCCCGGTGTTAATGCATGAAAAGGCCATATCCAGTGTGGCGGACAGGAGACTGAAGGACAGTGAGGAAATAGCTTTCGGCTCATGCCGCTGCACGGTGATCTATACGCCCGGGCACACCGACGATGCCATGAGCATCTATGGAGAAGGCAGATTATTTACCGGCGATGTGCTGTTAATCGGCAGCGTGGGCCGCACGGATTTCCAGAACGGTTCTCCTGAAGCCATGTTTGATACGCTGCAGAGGCTGAAGGCACTGCCCGGTGACACCATGCTGTTCCCCGCGCATGATTACCGGGGAAACAAATCCTCCACCATTGCCAGAGAGAAGAAGAGCAACCCCTTCCTCAAGGAAACGAGCAAGGAATCATTTGTGAAGAACGCCCGGTCAAAACAGCTCCCCAAACCGTTCAATATCGATAATATCATACGGGTGAATCAGAAGGGTGAAGCCTCGCTCCTAAAGATGATTTCACCTGCAGATGCCCGCGCGCTGGCATCCAGGGACTCTCAGGTTACCTTGCTGGATGTTCGCTCCCCTCTGGAATTTAATGAGGTGCACATCGAGCATTCGCTCAATATCCCCATCGATATGCTTGCCTCAAAAATAGAAGAGCTGAGCCGGGCAGGACACACCTACGTGGTCTTCTGCCACAGCGGGAACCGCTCCCCCATGGCCGCCGATATGCTGCTGCAATCCGGCATCCATTCTGTAAAGGTAATGGACGGAGGCATCGCGCGCTGGCAAAAGGAGAAACTGCCGGTGATCAAAGGCGCGCCCGCCGTATCGCTGGAGCGGCAGGTCAGAATTATCGCAGGGGGTCTGGTAATGCTGGGCATACTGCTGTCGCAGTTCGTACATGGCGCGTTCATCTGGATTTCAATCTGGATCTCATGCGGACTTGTGTTTGCAGGGATCACGAACAACTGCCTCATGGGCATGTTATTGATGCGGCTCCCCTACAACAAGAAAGCGTATACGTCAAAAACAGGAGGGGGGACCTGCTCTATAAGCCAATGAATGTAGCCGCTGGACGTATCTCTCCACAGGAGAGATCGACGGGAGATGAATATCTCTCACTGCGCGCGAGCAATATTTAGGCCGGATCCCCCTCCATGCAAATACACTGTGCAAAACGTCTACAGGAATAGATGATGAGAAGGTGCGCCTGTGAACTGGCGGTGTTCGTCTGCGGCGCCGCCGTGATGGTGTTCGAGCTCACGGGTTCCAGGGTGCTCGCCCCCTACGCGGGGACATCGCTCTACGTGTGGACCAATCTGATCGGCGTGATCCTGGCGAGCCTGAGCCTCGGCTACTGGTGGGGCGGGAGAATCGCCGACAGGCGGCCGGATACGCGGCTCCTCTCGCTCCTGGTATTCATGGCGGCCGTCTGCGTGGGGCTGACGGCGCTCCTGAAAGATCGCCTCCTCTCCTCGCTGAACATACTGGTCAGCGGCTACGGGACCCTCTCCCTCTGCGCATCCATCCTGCTCTTTGCTCCGGCGAATCTGTTTTTGGGAATGGTCTCTCCCTACGCCGCCAGGCTTAAAATACGGGACGTCGGCAGTTCGGGGGCGGCTGTGGGGAGGCTATATGCCCTCTCCGCCGTCGGAAGCATCACCGGCACCTTCCTAGCGGGATTTGTCCTGATACCCTTACTTGGCAACGTGCGTCTGCTCCTGCTGACATCGGCGGCTCTCGGGCTTCTCTCCCTCACACTGTTCGGCGGCCGTCTCCCGAAGGCGAGGGCCGGCATACTGTTTCTCCTTCTGGCAGTTGGCGGCTCCATGCCAGGCGGCGGGCTGAAGGATGTGGTGCTTGACATTGATACGCCCTACAACCGGGTCTGGGTTTCGAGGGACACGGATGAGGAAACGGGGAGGCCGATCCTCGTTCTCTCCACGGATCCGTACGGGCAGGAGTCCGCCATGTACATGGACGGCGAGGATCTCGTGCTTGACTATATGAAATATTTTCGCCTCGCCGAGCATTTCGCACCCGGTTTCAGGCGCGCGCTCATGATCGGCGGCGCGGCCTACGCCTATCCGAAATATTTCCTGAGGCGATATCCCGGTGCGCGCATTGATGTGGTGGAGATCGATCCGGTGCTGACGGCGATCTCCAGGAAATATTTCAATCTGCGGGACAACCCACGCCTGGCCATCCACCACGAGGACGGGAGAACCTTCATCAACAGGAGCGCCGACAGGTACGACGTGATCATCATCGACGCATTCAGGGACGCGAACTGCCTGCCGTATCAGCTCACGACGCTTGAGGCGGTGCGCAGGATGAGCAGCATGCTGACCGAGGGGGGCGTGGTGCTCGTGAATATGATCGGCGCCGTCGGGGGGGCGAACGGGAGATTCACCAGGGCGGAGTACGCCACCTACGCGGAGGTCTTCCCGCGCGTCATGCTGTTCCCCGTCGACGATCCGCAGAACGCGCGCGAGGTCCAGAACATCATTCTCGCGGCGCTGAAGTCGAATCGCGAGCCCCGCCCGGAGAGCGCCGATCCAGAGATAGGCCGCCACCTGACCCACCTCTGGAGAAATGCGGTGGCGGCAGACATGCCCGTCCTCACCGACGACCACGCGCCGGTGGAGTACTACCTCGGGCAGGTGCAGTGATAACGGCCCTTTGAGGAGGAGAGAGTTAGTATCTCGCTATCGGCGTGCGCCATATGGAGCACACCCGATAATCCACGTCAAAAAGATTTCTCCAATCGGGGGCAACTGTATTAAAATATAGCACGAGAGATGTGGGGATACTTTTTCAAGCTCAGGTACTGCAGAAGAGAAAGGAGGTGCGTGCGCAGCGCCACATACATTCAACAACATCTGAATCATCACAGGGTGCACACGCCCGGCGCCGGGTGTGTGAGGAGATGGGCGGCGGCAACTGTCAAGAGGGAGGGAGAAGGCATGAAAAGAGTTCTCGCGGTAGGCGTGGCATTGGCGATGGTATGCCTGGGCTGCGCCGGGCCAATGAAGTGTCACGGAGAGGCATGGCGGCACACGATGGAGAAAGGGGGAATGGGCTACTGCTGCCCCATGCACGCCGAGATGGCTGAGAAGCTGATGAAGCGGTCGATCGTCGCGACCGCGGACGGCGGCGTCGTGGTGATGACGGGCAACAAGCTCGTCAAATACGACAAGGATCTGAGCGTGCAGAAGGAAGCGGAAATTAAAATGGACATGGAAGGTATGCAGAAAATGATGACGGAGATGCAGGCCGCATGCCCCATGTATAAAAAGATGTCCGAGAAATACGGGAAGAAGCAGAAGGGCGAGCATAAGGGACACAAAGGGCATGAAGAGCGCGAAGAACATGGAGGGCATGAGGAATAACTATTGCTGCACGTTATGGGCTATTGCCTAAAGAGAGGAGCGAAATGAATATACGGCGATCAACGGCAAGCTGGCATCGTGGGATAATCCTGGGTGTGGTGGTGATCTTCATGACATCGCTTCTTATAACCGGGTGCGGCTCATCCGCCAAGTCTGTCACCAAGGAAGAAACCGTCTATAAAACGGAGCCCACGCAGGGAGAGCCGGGGAAGGTAGTCAAAGAGACAACGATCATAAAGGAGAAGGAATCCCACAGCATCGTGGGGAGGTTTTTCATCCTGATCGGGGATGTCGTGGCACTACCGTTTCGGATGATCGCGATGGTGTTCGATACGGTCATCTGAGCGTCAGCAGTCTCGGCTTTGCTTCCCCCTCATCTTTTAAAAGAGAGATCGAAGGCGGGCCCATTTGAGGATACCGCGGCATACTCTTCATTACAGCGCAGGAATATCAGATGTCAAATATCGACCTGACCCTACAATCTCAATCAACCGTCAGCGCGGGTGATAACTCTGCCTGGTAGTCCGTGCGGACAAATTGGCCGTTATCGCGCCGTCTGAACACGGCCGCGAACGCAATGGTCCCGGGTGGTGAGCTGGATGATATTGCAAAGTGCAGCGATCCCGATGCGTTGGCGGGCGGGATACGCACATTGCCGAAGGTCGGGGGTCGAAGCTGGCCGCTATAGCGGTAGTAGTAGCTCATGCCTGGGCCGAAGATATTCACGATGCCACTGTTCAGCGTCTCCGCTACGGTGGCGGCTTTGTCGGAAACCGTGGGGTTGACGATATATGCGAGATAGATATCAATGGGGACTCCATAATAATTCCACTCGCTGGCATGGCAATTGTAATAGAGGTGGAAGTCCCCTCCCGGGTAGGTCGATGTGGTGCTGAGCGTCAGCTCCACAAAATTGTTGCCGAGGTATCCGACGCCGCGGTAGATAGTACCGTTGTCTCCCACAAGCCATATCGTCCGGTCGGTGAGGTGGCACACACCGCGGAGCGTGACGCCTGGCTGATAAACAGATTCCCACGGGGTGTCGACATTCTTGTATGAATAGATGAGGCCCATATCGCCGACCGCCCACGCGGCGATATCATAGCTATCGTGCTCCATCCCGAAGATAGTGCCGAAAGAATTTGCCTCTGTAATCAGGTAGCCTCCGCTGCAATAGTAAAGAGGCGTGTGCGCATCCCCCCCCGCCCACAGATTATATCCCCCATAGTACGCCTCGCCGCAGATGGCGAACAGATTCTCTGATGTGTCGGGAGGCCTCGCCTCCACCCAGGTTTCATTATGCTGCGGAGCCGTGTGAATGATGCCCCCTCCTGTCCCGACGGCCCAGGCATCATGCCACTCCACGGCGACCACGTCGTTAAGCGCCACGGCCGAAGGACACGTTTCCTGAACCCAGCTACCGGCACGTGCCTCCGTGGAGGGGGGCAGATTAAATCTCAGTATCACCGGTGCGCTGCTGGTGGCGCCAACCGCCCAGATGCTCTCAAAATAACTTCCGGAGGCGCCGCCGCAACCGGATACGCCCTGCAGGTCGCAACCCGCCGGGGCGTTGCTCGACTGCGGGATCCATCTATCGTATGGATAATCATAAAAGAGTATTGTCCCGTTGTTACCCACGGCCCAGACGTACGTTGAACCTTGATAATAAACAGAATTGAGATTTTCCGGCGTGACGGGGGTGTACTGTTTCCAGGTGTTATTGCTGAAGTGGAGGATGGTGCCGGCGTTCCCCACGGCCCAGAGGTCATACCCGCCGTTGCCGTACACCGCACCATCAATATCATTGAGCTGTTGCGTCGTCCCGCTCTGCATCAGGGTCCATGTGAAGCTCGGTGTCGAGCCCGAGGCGTGGCTAGTTAAGAATGAGAGGGCTATTAAAAACGTGACTGCGATTATCACGCGCGGCATTCGCTTCACTACAGAGCCGTTCATTAATCCTCCTTCCTTTTTACGGTCATTGCATTACTGGATTATATCACATCCGCTGCCTAATATTTTCACTTGAGTCCCCCATTTTCGCTGTGAACCTCCAGTCTCATCTTTCAAACAGATCCGGGTGCATATGTTATAATTGTTACTGAGAGCAGGAAATGTTTGACAGGTCATTGCGAGGAGCGCAGCGACGAAGCAATCTCAACTTATTGAGGGGCAAGAGATTGCTTCTCCCGCTTAGCGGGATCGCAGTGACAGCGCGTAGATATGTAAAAGATTAGGCGCTCCTAATAAAAGAGGAGCACGTATGAATCTTCGCAAACTCAAGTACGATATATTGCGTTTCATCATCCGCGAATATCTTAATTCCAGCGACGGCATCACCATTGCGTTCAAGGAAGGATTGACATCCGGGGTTATGATGGACTACATCTACCGCAACCGCCCCAGCGGCATGTGGCTCATCGGTGAATTTATTGACCGGATATTTCTTTCGCATCCAGCGTGGAAAAGCATTCGGGGGAGGAAAGAACACCTCCAGCGCATGCTCCACAAGGCAATTGCACGGCAGAGAAAGCTCGGCCGCACACCGGTGCTCCTCGATGTGGCTTCTGGCACGGCACGGTACCTTCTGGATGCGATCCAGGAAGATGGGAGAGGTGATGTCACCGCGTTCTGCCACGATATCGATGAACGCTCGCTGGAGATCGGCAGGCGCGAAGCCGCGAAGCGCGGCATGAGCTCGGTATGCTACACGTGCGGTGATGCATTGAGCGCGGAGTGCCTTAAGGATATCCAACCCACGCCGAACATAATCATTGCATCAGGATTCTATGATTGGATCGCGGACGAGGGGCTGGTGCGGAAAAGCATGCGCCTTCTGTACGACCTGCTGCCGGAGGAGGGATGCTTCCTTTTCACAAACCTGCTCAAACAGATACACCTCGAAATGGCGCAGGCCGTGTTCCCGGGCTTGAATAAGAAGCCTCTCCGATTGATTCCGCGGCCTGCCGAAATGGTGAACAGCTGGGCCGAGGCAACAGGATTCACGCTCATCGAGACCTCGAATGACATCACAGGCTGCTACTCCTCCACCCTCGTCTGTAAGCCTCCCCGCGCATGAATGGAGCGAGGGCGCGGTTGCCTTGACAAAGCGCCGACGATCAGGATATAGTGAAACATATAGGTGTAATTTTGATGAGCCAGCGGCGCCGCTCGTATGAAAGGAGGCACGTGTGAAGAAGATCCTCGGGGTACTTGTAAGTGCGCTGTATTGGTGCCTGCTCGCCCAGGCGGCAACAGCGCAGGACTACAGAATCCTTTATAATTTTGCAGGCTCACCCGCTGACGACAGCCCGCAACCCTTTGGCAACTTTGCGCAAAACGGAGACATGCTTTACGGCGCAACGGAAAGAGGCGGCACGGCCGCTAAGGGCACGATCTTCTCCATCAAGACCGACGGTTCGAACTATACCACTCTCCATAACTTTACTGGCTCTCCCGACGGAATATCGCCTTATGGCAGCCCGATATTGATCGGCAACAAACTTTACGGGACAACCAACTCGGGCGGTTCGCATGGGGCGCCGCCCAACGGGGACGGCATCCTGTTTTCCTTCGATCTGCAGACCTCGACCCTCGCCAAGCTCCATGACTTTGGAGCCTCCGCCACCGATGGCGTGGGTTCCAGCGGCAGATTGCTCTTACAGCAAAACATTTTTTACGGCATAACCGGCAGCGGGGGTACAAAAGACAAGGGCACAATCTTTTCATATGATCTGGGCAGCTCCACGTATGCGAAGCGTTATGACTTCCAGGGCGTCCCTGACGGAGCATCGCCGGCGGCCGGTCTTATTTCGGACGGCACCCTTTTCTACGGCACTACTCGTGATGGCGGCGTGAATGGGGGGGTGCCGGGATTTGGCACGATCTTCACATTCAATCCGGCAACCTCCGCCTATTCAAAAATATACGATTTTACCGGCTCACCGGACAGCGGCGAATCGCCGGAGGGAGAATTGCTGCTGCATGACGGCAGGCTCTATGGCGCAACCGGTGAAGGGGGCGCGGGCTGGGCGGGGGCTAATTACGATGGGACCGTTTATTCGTTGAAAACCGATGGCACTGATTTCAGGATCCTGCACAGCTTCGTGAGTTCGCCTTACGACGGCGCCCTACCCTCGGGGGGGCTGATTCTAAATGGAAGCGCCCTCTATGGCCTGACATATTTTGGCGGGCACCCCGGCTGGGTGAGCGGCGCCTACGGCTATGGTGTGATTTATTCCATCGGCACTGACGGGAGTGACTTCAGCATCCTGCACGCCTTCGCAGGCCCTCTTGGCGATGGGAGCAATCCGGGCGACAAGTTGTTGCTGAGTGGGAACACCTTGTACGGCGCCACCCTCTCGGGCGGGAATACCGGCATCGGCGACGGGTTCGGCACGATCTTCTCCTATTCCTTTCCGACCCCCACTCCCACGCCAACCCCACTCATCACATTGCACGTAAATAAGACCACATTCTCCACAACTGACCAGATCACCGTCACCGCTGACGTCAGCAAGAGCGCCACGGCGTTTTACCCCTTTATCCGGCTCACGCGTCCCAACGGGACTTCGTTGTATTATGTGCGGGGCAAGGGATTCTCCTCGGCAAAGAGATCATTCCTGCAGGGCGGGCCGTTTGTGCTCCGGAA
>Ga0315291_10001330_pt1 | contig 33064 bp, 52 predicted proteins | sample YL17G12_20_MG_FD_203070 | JGI IMG/M metagenome (GOLD analysis project Ga0315291, IMG submission 203070) | Sediment microbial communities from Yellowstone Lake, YNP, Wyoming, USA - YL17G12_20 | ecosystem: Environmental > Aquatic > Freshwater > Lake > Sediment | place: USA: Wyoming | collected...
TCGCTAGAGAATGAGCTTGACTATGACCCAACATTTCAATACCTATACGATAATAGTGGAGGTGAACCACCCGTAACCATGGCAGAGATGCATGAGATAGCAAGAGCTCACTCAAAGCTACTGCATTCTTAGTACGTAACTACCAGGGGGCTGCGCATCCTATAAACGCAGACTACTCCACTGCATCTTAATCATGTCTCAAGAACAGACCAAGCAACAGTTCCACGTAGTAGTAAACTACCGTATTAAAATCACAGGGAACTGGGAACAACGTACAGTTTATCTATGCAATAAACAACATTTGCTTAATTGGTTATCAGAAGAATGGATAAAGATGTCTAAGAAATTTGACACTATCTTATATGATATTGACATGGATGCTCCGATAGAAGTATCTGATTCTAAGTTGATTGGTCATGTAGATGATGGTGCAATACTTAGTTTAGATATCAAGTCAGATCTTATTACCTATACTGAAATCTAATCTTACTCACATCAACCAACACAAGTACATTCTAATGTTTAAAACCATCCATGAATCAGTTACATTCACTCAAGAGATACAAGAAGGAAACAGTGTAGCTATTGTTACCATAGCAATCAAGAGCTACACGAATGCGATTGATGACATCACAAAAGCTTATATAGCTTTTCTTAGAGCCTTAGATTTTATGGATTGCCAAATTACTGGGGAGCTTGAAAATCAACTACATGAATTAAAAGAACGTCGTACTTATGAAATATCACAAGCAGTAGAAGAAGCCATAACTAGAGAAGAAGAAGATATGAATTTTATATATGATAAAGAAGGGATGTCAATGGCATCTTCAATGACTGACTTGTTAACACAAATAACAACTTGTAAAGGTACAACATCACATCAATCAACAGAGGAAATCTAATGCCTAGCATTACAGAAATTCAAGACATCACCGTACACTCCAATGTACCTGGTGAGTACCAGCTTTATGTAGAAGCCTGGCTAAGCGACCGCATCCAAAAGCAAGCAGCAACATCAGAAGAGCCTGCTGAATCTGCAGATGGTCTCTGCTATGCATCCACATATGTATCAGAACCACCACCTACAAATCCAGATGACCTTGTCAACCTTATCTATGAACTCAACACTATGGGTTCGTTTGATTGGATTGATGCTGACATGGATTTAATTTAATTTTCCCCTTATCTTTTTATTATGATCGGATTTAGTATTGAATTCAAACCTTGGTATATCACAGTACGTGGTCCCAGGGGTAGAGTCTATCTAGCTACGGGCTTTAGTAAACATGTACCAGTTACACCACAGAAGTCAACACATCCAGACTTCTTAATGATAAGACATTCGTATTGGGATTCCGAGTATTCTACGTTTATTAGTAATACAACTGACTATATGTCAGAACACTACGATGAACTAGAAGAAGAACGACAGTACGGTATTTACAAGTAACCAATCGTCCTAAGCATGACGTTAAAAGGCTTACATCCCAACCGCAACTCAACTCATGCAATTCCAACTCCCATCAAACCTTCAGCAACACCTCGTCAAGTATGACCCTGAACTAAAGAAGGTTATCGCAGCTACTAAACCTAAGGTGACACGTAACAACCTTGGGTTACCAGATGATATTATTCCACCGCACATTGTCAGCAAAAAAGAACTGCTACAAGCAGTTACTAATATCAATACTGATCCAGTTGAAGATAGGTACCGTGTATTCCAAAAGGATACTGGCGAAGTCAAGGCTATCATCTACCACATAGAAAGCTTATGGGTAGCAGCCTGGTTACCTAACCCTGGAGAAGATTACATCTATGGAATATCTTTTGCTTTCAAACCTGGTGCATTTAAGAAGCTTAATATTCCCTACGGTAAAGATGGAAGGTTATTCAATATAGATAATGTTATCCCGAGGAAGTATGGACGCATTGACTTCTGTACATGGACGGACTACATAACGAAAGATAGTATTGAAGCAGGATTAACTACACCGTACTGGGCACATAATGCAACCAGTTACAAACAGAAGTTAGTACAAATCAAACGTGGAATTAAACTATTTACTGACCAACTTCAGCAGACTATACCTCACTGGAAAGATGATGGTACACATAACATGTTCAAGAGACTTGACCCTAAGACTAATAACTATAGATATATTTTACGTATAGCAGATAACTTCACAGCAATCCTACATACACCAGAAGATCTTCTCTTGATACCAGGAGTAGACCTATATAGGAAGTATCTAGATGATAGCAACAAACATATACTAGATACACCTTGGTTTAAACGTTACATTAATACAGAAGCACAAAAGATAATTGATGCCTTCCATCATCCAGATACTAAGTCACCTGACGTATTAGTAGATATACATGAAGACATAAAGAAGATTCTCACATGGATTAATATGGTACTAAAGATATGGCCTGCTTGCCCTGTTGATTATTTACAAACGGCTATAAGCAATAACATATTTAAAACACTTACTATCTATAGCTTATGCTATTCACTTTCCTTACCAGACTTAGTACATGCCTGGCTTAATACTTATCTACCAGTAGAATCTTTCTTTAAAATTATCACCAAGTTCACAGAAGAATGGTTGAGTAGGTGCACAAACTATTCGCATACTACCAAGTACAATGCTACGTTTAGTTCATTGCGAGATACGATAGCAATGCTTGATCAGATACTTACAGCAGGTCAAACTATTGACCCACCTAAGCGTTGGCGCATAGAAGAATTCCACGATCATATTCAAACTAAAGCATGGACAATAAAGAATCCTAATCAAGAGTTACCACAAGATCTATTCCCTACACCTATCAAAGTGTTGGATAAAGAACAGACCTGGACATTCTTCCAACCTAAAGATACACACCAGCTTTCCCAATGGGGGCAAGCAGTACGTAACTGTGTAGGTACCGCAGACTCATATGCCAGTAACGTCAGGGCTAAGAAAGTCTTCATCGTCTTATGTATGCAAGATAACAAACCATTGTTTACTGTACAACTTAAAGTTGCAAACGGATTGATGAGCGTTGATCAAATCACTGGTTTATCTAACGCAAGGCTATCGCTTCAAGAGAAAGAACAGTACACACAAGTGTTTGCTCAAGCCCTCAAGCAACGAGAAAACGAATTAACTTAATGGCAAATAAGTTAAGTATTAAATGAAGCTATGACTAGCGTCCTAAGCATGACGTTAAAAGGCTTACATCCCATCGCACTTTATCTCATGGCTAAATCATTATTCAATTTTGATAAGACCATTGCTGGTTTCAACATCACAGAAAATGGAGTCAAGAGTTTTACTAAATCAATTTCTCTTGGGCCTATTCAATTGACGTTTAACATGCGTGACTCAGGTTTGCATGCATCCGTTGCATTACCTGGTACTGGCTTAAGCAAACGTAATATTAAAGTTTTATAACGCTATAGCTTACGTCCTCAGCATGACGTTAAACTGCTTACATCCCATCGCACTTCATCTTGTGACTTCAACTGACTTTCATGCCATGCTTCTTTGTATGGAAACGAATGGAGGTAGATTTGTATCCTCATTATCAATTGCTTTACGTTATGCTGATCCAAGTAATAGGCAACGGATCTTGTCTACATTCCCAGAGCTTGTAGAAAAGTACGGACCTAATACTATCTTCAAGACACAACCTACGCCTCATCTTACCTTAGTGCCATGATTTGCATACGTCATATTGATGTAGAAAAAGTTGATACTAGCTGGCTTCTTCATGTAGAAGCCTGGCTAAATCATATACAAAGTAGATGTGAAACAACAGGAAAACCTATTCAATATAAGTTCGGCTTGTATTTTGCTTCTCTTGTTGTAGAAGATAAACCACCTGTTGATTTTCTAGATTTGAAAAAACTTATATATGAATTAAACTCAGCCTGTAAACTTAACTGGGAAATAATTAACCCTGATGATTATTAAATAAAGATCTGGGCTATTAAGATTTACTTAATGTAAGTCCCAGGTTAGTTTAGATTTACTTTATTCACTTCATGTTTCTTGCAATGTCACTTCTTTCTTGCTTCAAAGCTATTGTTCCACAGTTCCATGCTTACATGGATGATGACAAGCGTTACAATCTAGGTGCAACCTGGATTGATAATGAAGGTCTCACCGACTCACACAATTTAGAACTACGTTACATTCGTAATTCTGAACGACTTGCTTTACAAGGGCAGCCACAACCTGATGGTACTTGGATTTACATTGAAACTAATGGTACTACTCACAGTATCACTGCTGAACGTGCCAAGGCTTTCATGGATAAGACCCATGAGCAAGCAACAATGATGTGTCAGATGCTTGATCGTTTACGCGAAGCAGGTATGCTTGATGCTCCTATACCAGTAGAAGCTGCTGCTGTAACATAAGTTCATGAACCCAAGGTAGTATCCTGCTGCCTTGGGTTTTCTTGACAGGCTACCGCTTCATCCTTATACTACCGTTGTTCAACTTTCTTTTTCACCATGGCTCTCATCACATTTGAATCAATTGAGCTTCCGACAACTAAAGATATTGCTTATGTAAAAGAAGCAATTAAAGTAGCTGACTTAAACGTGAAAGAATTTATAGCTATTGTTTTACCAGCAATGGTATTGCAATTAAGTACTGCTGTAAGTCTTGATCTACTTGCTAAATTCTTAGAAGAGTACTATGTTAAAAACGAAGAAGAATTTATAGAGACAAGTATTACCGTAATAGATTATGAAGAGATCTGCCAATTAATAATGGATAAAATATTCCTGAAAGAACTTTCTATGGAAACAGTTAAGGAGTTAAAAGAATGATGATTAACCTTATTGATTACTTAGAGTACGTACCCACCATACCTAGTGGGTTACGTTGGATAAAACAGTACGGTCGTATTGCACCAGGGACTACTGCTGGCACCTTACATAAAAGTAAACAGTACTATGTGATACAGATCGCTGGTGTTAGACACAAGTGTTCTGATATTATCAGTGCATTAACTGAGGATACTCTTAATGAAACGAATTTGTAATTATTGTAAAAAACTACAACCTCTTAATAAGAAACATTTTCAAATAGTTAAAATGTTTAAACAAGGGTTTTCGTTTATGTGTCTTGATTGTGATGAGAAAACAAAAAAACCAAAAGCAAAAGACAAGAAACAAAATAAAGTTCTACATGAAAAGGTAGAAATTAAACTACAGCAAAAGGATATTACTGAGATAGTTAATGTTCTTGGGTACTATAAAGGAGAGTTACAATCTGTTGAAGATTATGATATACCTACTCATGGTATTGATAAACTTATAAACAAACTTAAGAAACAACTTGAAGAACATGTAGCTTGAAGGCATCATATCAACATTGTACGTAGCATGAAGACAACATAATAAGATTGTATCGTCCTAAGCATGACGTTAAAAGGCTTACATCCAACTCAACTTTCTTCACTTCAACCTAATGGACCTTCTCAAATTCTCTACAGGAAATGCAAAACTTAATCACCGTCTTATCTTCAGTCTTCCTGCTGGGTACTCTTGCCCATCCGCAGGTGTTTGCAAAACCTTTGCTGATCGCATCACGGGGAAAATCAATGACAATCTTGCAACCCTCATTGATGGAGTCCCTTCCTACCGATGTTTTGCTGCAATGGCAGAAACCAGACCTAACGTACGTAATCTTAGATGGTATAACTGGGACTTACTTAAACGTGCCTTATATACACCTGAGTTTTCTAAAGAGGTTGGTATCCAAGGGATGCAAAACTTATTGTGTTGGTCTATACAACAACATGATGAAGACTTAATTCGTGTCCATGAATCAGGTGAATTCTGGACAGAACAATATATGAAGGCATGGCTTTTGACTGCACGATTGTTTCCTAATCGTACCTTCTATGCTTTTACTAAGTCACTTAATATGTGGTTAAACCTAGCTGATATTATCCCTAGTAACTTTTATCTTACTGCATCAGTAGGTGGACTACTAGATCAGTTGATACCAGGGCGTGAACATATCTTTACACGACGTGCTTACGTTGTGTATACAGAAGAAGAAGCAGCTACTCTTGGTCTTGAAATTGATCATGACGATAGTCATTGCTTAGGAGATAAGCCATTTGCTTTATTGGTACATGGTTCACAACGTGCAGGATCAGATGCAATGAAAGCAATTACAAGAAGAAAACGCGAAGGTAAATTTGTTGGTTACCATAAAGAACGTACCTTGCTAGCTGCTTAAATACTAAAAGGTAAGTAGTATTTAACTGTCTGAACAGCAGCTTACTATCTAGTAAGTTACCGTTAGGATCTGTTACACTACTATCTACCTTTCGTTTCTCATGTCTTATTTAATTAGCTGTTTGGTTGATGATGTACCACATGCTATCCAAGCAAATGAAAAAGATAAACGATTTTATTTGGTGCCAGTTACAAATGAAACTCATCTGAGTAAAGTTTTATCTCATCCTCATAAAACTGGTATCATCAATATACTGTCTTGGATTAATGCAAATGACAAATTCCTTTCTCGTCACAAGCTCACAATACAAGATGAACAACTTTTCAGAAGGTGAAAATATATTCGTATTTGATATTGAAACCAATGGCTTGTACAATGATGTCAACGAAATCTTTTGCCTTGTTATTTTTGATGTCAACAGACAACAAACTTTTACTTACGGGCCTGATTGCATTGCTGATGCTCTTGAGCATTTGGCTAAGGCTCATGTATTGATAGGACATAATATAATCTTCTATGACTTACCAGTTATTAGAAAGTTATATCCATTCTATACATTTAAAGCTCCTCATATTATCGATACATTAATTTGTACCAGGCTTATATGGCCCAAGGAATTATTAACTGAGCTAGATACTACTTATTATTTTGATATCGAACCACGGTTAAAGGGATCATCATCGCTTAAGGCATGGGGTCATCGTTTAAAAGAAAACAAATTAAGCTTTAAAGATTTCTCTGGTTACTCAGAAGAGATGGCTACCTACTGCAGACAAGATGTTACAGTAACCTATAAATTATTTAAGTATATCCAGCTAAAAGAATATAGTGCATCAGCGCTTAAGCTTGAACATGCATTTGCTATAGCAATTAATAAACAAATAGTATCTGGATTTCCTTTTGATGTAGATCGTTGTCTTGATTTGGTGGATATGCTAAGAGCAAAACAATTAAAGTTGGAAGAAGAACTACAAGTTTTATTTCCACCTACCATAGAAGATTATATCTTTACACCAAAAGTAAATAATCAATCACGTGGTTATGTTAAGGATGTACCACATAAGAAACAAATCAAAACTATATTTAATCCTGGCTCACGTAAACAAATTATTAATCATCTAGCTGCTAAGTATAATTGGGTGCCAGAGAAAGTAACTGAGAAAAAAAATCCAATTCTTAATGATATTGTTTTAGAAAGTTTACCGTTTCCAGAAACAAAAGCTCTTGCTGAATATCAATTATTAAAGAAACGTCTTGGTCAAATTGCTGATGGAGATAAGGCTTGGTTAAAACTTGTTAACAAAGAAGATAACAAAATGCATGGTGATTTAATAACCAATGGTTGTATCACAGGACGTTGCAGTCATCGCAATCCAAATATGGCGCAGGTTCCAGGAGCTTACAGTCCATATGGTAAAGAATGCCGTGAATTATTTCATGCACCAAAGGGTTATGTTCTTATTGGTGTAGATGCTAAAGCACTAGAGCTTAGATGCCTTGCAGGTTATCTTGCCTATTGGGATAAAGGAGAATACAGTAAGTTGGTAATTGATCCTGATATTGATATACATACTTATAATCAAAAACAATTTGGTGTAGATTCCAGAGATGTTGCTAAACGTTTATTGTATGGAATGTTATACGGGTGTGGTGCAATTAAGGCAGGTACTATTATTGATCCGAATGAAAAAGATGAATTAGTTCTGCGTCAGCTAGGAAGTAATGCAATGAATTCATTCATGGATAATGTAGTTGCTTTAAAGATATTAAAAGAATGTATAAAAAAGTATATTATAAAACGAAAGTATTTGATTGGTTTAGATGGTAGACATTTGTTTTGTCGTTCAGAATTTAAAGGATTAAATGTATTACTACAATCGGCAGGTGCATTACTAATGAAACAAGTAGTAATTAATATTACTAAGAATCTAGAAGAACAAGATTTATTTTATGGTACAGACTGGATGCAAGTCGCTATGGTACATGATGAAGTACAGCTTGCTTGTTTACCACAGCACCAAGAGCGGGTTAAAGAACAAGCATTGCTAGCTTTTCCGCAAGCACAAAAGCATTTTAATTTTCTGTGCAAGATTGAAGGAGATGCAAAGATTGGGTATACTTGGCTTGATTGCCACTGATGTAGTATATTTATTCGTCCTTGGCAAGACGTTAAACTGTTTACCACTCTACTTTTAATCTCATGAACTTTGTTACAGTCTGCGCTCAAACTACGCAAGAACCTACTGAGGTATATACTTCAGCTACTTCTACAGCAGTACGTTGTCCAATGCTATTACCACCTATTGGTAATAAGGCACCTACTCCAATTGAATTCAATGCTTATGGTAAGCAAGCTGAACGTTTCCTTAAGGTACCAAAGAAATCATTACTATATATACATGGTGCCAAGTTAAGATATGATATTGATTCACGCACCTTCTCTTTACATGGTGGTATCTTTACTATTGTAAATGAATCATTCCCTATATTTAATACTGTAATACTAAGTGGTCGTTGTATAAAAGATATTGATACAACAGATGCACGTGCATTCAAAACAACTGCAGAAGGACTAATGATAACTAATCAATCATTATCTGTTAGCACCGGGCGTAATCAATCAGATATTTTTAACTTCTATGCCATGAATACAGCAGATGATAAGTTTAATCAAGCTGAATTGCTATGTAATTCCACACGAAAAGGTACAGGTTTAACAATACAAGGTCGATTGATTACTGATACATGGTTAGATAAACAGACAAAAGAACAACGTACTAATACAAAAATACAATTAACAGCAATGACTTTACCACCAAAAACAAATGATCATGTAACAAACAGTACACCGGTTACTCCAGAAGCTAGCTCAACCTCTACGTCAGCTAGCCCTAGTCTATGGGGTGGTAAAACTGTTGATGATATTGCAGAGCCATGGGGACATAGTACAGGAGGTAACTTACCTGATCTACCCCCAAGTTTTAACGAAGACAATCCTCCTTTCTAATTGTTAAATTTACTTGCGCCGTCCTTAGCATGACGCTAAACTGCTTGTGTCCCACTGGTTTATTCCATGCTTGACACACTGACAACCACCTCGATCAAATCCGTTTCTCTTCCTTCCCTTCCTCTCATGACTGTGAAAAAATCTGCTATCACTTCAACTCGCAACCTAAGTTCATTTCAACTTTTTCAAAGCAAGGAGTTTGTCTCTGGGTATCAAAACCTTGTTACAATTCAACCCCTTAATAAATCAAAAACACGTGGTTGGTTTATACGAAAGTCTGATCTAGATACATGCGGATGGCATGCAACAGAAGATCAATTTGCTAAAGGTTCTGTTATCTGGGACTACAAACAAACATTTGGTATGGCACCAAATACATCAGTAGAAGAAGGATTAAACTTTACTGCCCCACGATTACAACTTCTTTTACGTTCTCCTTTAATGGTTGAAGAAACTATTGGGATGCGTCAAACGATTGGTACATTTGACCAGCTTGCTGTCAAGGAAGTATGGGAAGCAGACAAGATGGCTGCTGATCTAGCTAACAGTAAAGGTGAGATGTACAAACGTAAGTACAGTGTACGTACAAAATATTTGGTCTATGTTCTTACAGAAGAAAATAAACGTGCTCATAAGATTCCTATGGTACTTACATTGAAAGGATTGAATGGTACTGATATAGCAGATAAGATTAAATTGTATGAGAAAGAAATGTCTAAGTGTTTGAGCAAAGCTCTTGACTCAGAAATACCTTTAGCTTTTAATGAGAAGTTCTTTGCAACTACAGTCTTTTCACCTGTACTTGCTAATGAAATGCGTGGTACTAATAACGTTGAGATCTGTGCAATTGAATCGTTTGATATCCCAGATTACAATGATCAAGCTGCTGCAATCGAATCATTAAATCGTTTATCTATTCCAGATGAAGATCGTGAATCAACTTGGAAGTTTCAGACCTTGTTCTTTGATTACATCAATCAACATGCCAAGCAGGATGCAGACAAGCTAGGTGGTGCCTATGGAATAAAAGAAGGTGTAGAAATCCTACCTGTATCTCGTACAGTAGAAGTCTGTGAGGTGAAAGCATTACCTGCTAGAGATCCAATGACAGGTGAAGATGATTCTTTACTTTAAGATTTAGATATAATCTCAGGATTAGTTAACTCACTATCATCTATTTTTAAATTCTTGGTAGTGAGTAATTCTTTTACTAACCCTTTTATTATTCCTTGTCTTTGAGTACATAATCCTAGTAATTCAGTTGCATACTGTCTTAGTATTGCAACTGAATTTATTTCTTTTATTGAACGTTGTATTTGTTCTTTCCAAAACAAATCATTTAATCCTGGATTTAGTTCTAAGGCATTCAATGAAATAGGAATTGGTTCCATGTTATGTCTTACTTTTTTTTATGATACCACCATGAATCCTAAATTGAAACAAGCTATTAAACATACTGCACCTTTTGCTGCAGTAGGAACTTTAGTAGTTATTGCTATTGCAAGCCCTATCTCTTGGGGGATGCTAGCTTATGGGCTATTAAAAATTGGTAAGGCAACTTACCAAAAGGCATCGTTAGGTGCTAAGCTACCTTCTGAGCAGGATGACCTGTTCATCTAATCAACTCTCTTCAAACCAATGACTTTACTAATTCAAGATCAACTCAACTCTGCGCAAAAACAAATCTATTCTCTTTCTAATATAAAGAGAACCTTCTCAGATTTTGATGAGACTGATATTAATGTTATCTATCTGAAAGAAACTTCTATTGTAGCTGTGTACCAAGATGGTACTGAGCTATGTTATGCAAAGCAACCAATCATTGATACCTACCGTACATTTACAATGCGGTTGAAAGATTTCTTTTCATACCTTGGTCCTAACTTTAGAGGTCCTAGTATCTGGCATAATAATTCTTATGTGATCTTTAAGGGTTGGCATTATCAACATCAGCTTACTGCTAATACTGGTAGTGCAATGTTACAACGTGAATGGATTGATAAATTTATGCACCTCAAGGATCCTGAAAAGTTAAAAGCATTATTGCAAAATGAACATACAGATCTTGGTTACTTGATTGCACCTGATGGATTCTGTGCCCCAGAACATGAGTTGAATCTTAATACAGAATTAGAAGATGTAGATACAAAACCAGTAGTGCCAACTAAAGAACCATATTGTTCTTGTGGTTCTTTCTCTAATCAGATACTAAATCTTACTGAGTTACAACAAGAGATACCAGGGTATAAACCAACATGTATTCATCTAACTTGGTTTGCAAAATATCGTGAACTGCTTTGTCGTCGTACTGAAATACGTGAATCATCACCTACATATGTACCAGATAAATGTGTTGCATGGTGGTATGCACCTCCTGAAACAGCATCAGGAAAAGGTCGCTTCCTTTTATTACATACTAAGCATGGACCACAAGCTCCGATAACCCACTGGCGTACCTATAAACCACAAGAGATATTTACACGAGATGATGCATGGACATTGTTTGATAACATGATGAATGCAGGTTACGTTCCATATCCTGGTGTTGCTTTACCACAGTTGAAGCAAGCACTACAAAAGATATAACATACTAATAAACCGTCCTGATTATGACGGTAAACTAATCATTGATCTATTCTGCATTGTTATGTATGAACTATGTTCTAACTTTTGTTCTCATTGTAATCATTGGTTTATCAATTGAATTCATTATCACTGCAATTAAAAAATGACTGCCACTACACAACTCACTGCAACCAAACTTGATAGCTTAAGTGTTATCAAATTGTATGAGCACTTTGCTGCTCTTGAAAAATCAGTTCCTTTATTAACTCCTGATACGCAAGACATTGCAAAAGCAGAGTTAGAAACTTGTGCATTACTACGATCAGAAAAAATTGATCGTATCTATTATGCATTGAGTGCACATGAAGATGCTATCGAACGAATCAAAAAAGAACAAGCGCTCCTTGCTAATGCAAAAACCCATCACGAATCAAACCTTACCGGTCTCAAAGGACTTATCAACTGGATACGTCGATCAGGTGTTATCAAAGAAAATAAAATTACGGGTCGCAACTATGAGTTTATTCTCGTACGAAAATCAGCTCTCACCGTTGTCATCACTAGTAACATAGAAGAATGGACAGAAGAAGAACGTAAGCAATTCTGTATGGTACAAGAAATCACAACAACAAAACAAACTGTGATACGATCAATGGACGGATCAATCCTCGAAGAGAAGATTGATCCTAAAACTAAAACTGAAACTTTACCTAACCTCGATGAATTACGCAATGCCTACCAAGATGGTCAATCAATCCCACGGGGAGTCAAAATTACCCAAGACTATTCCATTCGACCAAAAAGAATCATTAACACTAAACATGTGGCCTTGGAAACATCCGAATATAACGGAGAGTTTTTATTACAAGATTGAAGCACCATCAAATATTGATGATGCGCATATTCGTATGTCATGTCATAACCATGCAGCAGAAGATTATGCTATTCAAATTGAAATGAATAATATTAATCGTTCTTTATTACCAGAAGATAATGAAGTCTTACCATATCAGGAAGAAGAACTAGATGAATTAGAAACCAAGAAGCTTAAATTACTAGCAGGGAAACGGTTTCATCTTACTGCTGCACGTGCCTATTGGTATTACATGATTAAATCAGATGGATAACTGATGCTACAGTAAAGGTATATAAATTTAATACTATGGATGCGCAGCAAATTTATAACCTGTTGGATACATTTACTAATGGTGGTACCCCGTTACCAACATTAATTGGTACTAAACATGAGATGAGAGTAACTATTTTGGTAGCTGCTCTCATCTCAAATGAATCAGTGTGTGCACAATCACAACCTGCTGATCTTGTTGATGCTGCTATTGCATACAACAACTTAATAGAAGAACGGCTTGGTATTTACCAACAGCAGCAAATCAATACCTTAGAACGAATCCTAGAAAACAAATGAAACTCTGGTTATCAAATTCAATACTTGTAATAGTTGTTACTATTGCAGGCTTAGCAGTTTCTGATTGGGCTGCATGTATGTTTTACCTTATCCCAAAAGGAACTACAACTTCTCAAGACGTTTGTCGATCACCAGGAGAACGTGCTGCTGGTACCCTTTCAGCTTTGCTTGCTACCTTAATTGGTATTAGTACCACCCCACCCAAACCATAGTATACTGAATAGGCCAATCCTTTCCATTCATGGAATTTGCTCCCGAACTTTTTATTAAAGTGCGTTATGTTATTGATTGTGAATTAGCTTATGATTCGTTTAAGGGACATACACCTGATGAAATTGCTGATAAGTTAGAAGAAGAAATACTTGATGTAGTATCTGAACTAAGATCAGAACTTTTAAGTGTAGCCATTACTACAACAGGGTTAGAAACAATCAATGTCTAATGTCTTGTTAGGTTGGGATACTATGGGCGAACAAAAGAAAGCTGATTTTATGGAGCATCTTTATCAGGTGTACCAGCCTGTGTCTCATTGTTATACCGGTTTATGGGAGCAGTTTAAAGTAGAAGCAGCTATGCATTGTAGAGAAGATTATTTTGAAAGACTTAAATTTGTAGAAGAAGTTAAGAAAGAACTTGGCAATGAGCTTTGTTTTGAAATGACGTAAACAAATAACAAAACAAACCTAATAAATTTTATATTTTCTTTAGGTTTTTACTTTTCTATTTTTTAGATTTTCTATTAAGCTATAACTAACCAGGCTTCTGGTACCCTTTTGTTTTGTTAGTTATGTCTACTAAAGACTCACGTGAAACTTTTTACTATCAAAACTTTGACGATGAAAAGAAAAAGATTGCGCTAGCTTTCCAGCAGGAAGAACACAGGATAAAAGATATGTTTAATGATTCTGAAGTTCACACTGATACTTCTTCCTGGGCTACATATTTATCTAAACATGATGCAATTTTTGAATCAGATTTAGATACAATAACAAAGAATAAAAAAGAAGAGTTACATAATATTTTATACGATACATATATGGAATTTGTTGGTGAGAATATTGTTACCCCAAAAGAATTCTATAAAGAATTAATTAATGTATCTAACATAGAATTAGAACGTACAACAGGTGAGTATGTGACAGCCTGTGTATTTGCTTCTCTCTTTACAGATTATAAAGATAAAGAAGCAGATGACCTTGATGTAGATGCATAAACGTAAGCCTTACCCTGATTGGATTTGTCACCCTTGTGGTATGACATGGGGAATATGGTATTCAAAAGGAGAGTATGTAGGTCCATCAAATACCTGTTCTACTATGCATCTAGATACTTGTGGTATCTGCGATAAGGAAAATGTTGTTGTTACTGAGCCAAGAGATTATGGCCATCTAAAAAAGAATTGGGATATAGAGTTTTTAACTGGTACGGATACTAATTAAACTTTACGCCCACACCCTTACTGGTTGCTTAGGGCTTACGACATACTGCTCCCAGTTATCTGGCAAGTCGCCTTGGTAATTAACATGCCAACCATCCAGCACTGTAGGCGGGGTGATCACGTCACCAGTCTCCGGGTCGTAGGTGCCACCAATCGAAATAGTTCCTACAACATCAATCGCATGGGTGTGGGTATAAGCAGCCAGCGTATCGTCAACAATAAACCCAGCCTCAGTAGCAGCAGCGGTCCAGGTGTCAGCATCGGGGAAACGTAGGAAGTTCATGGTTGGCTGATGGCTTGGAGGGTGTTGTTGGGGAGGCGGGTGGGGAAATATACCAGGCGTTTAATGGTGCCGTTATTGGGAAAACTACCTGCCGCATTGGACCCAATGTAGATGCGATCAACTACAGGAAGTGGTGATGCTGTAGAACTGCTTCCCAACGTGCCGTTAGTTGCGTGGTTGGTGCTGGTATCTAAGTATGCACCGGCTGTTTTGCCTTGAGTTCCAAATGTGTACGAAACGCTGTTATCGTAGCGAGCCGAGCCACTAGACGTAATGCGGAACCTTCTTGTGCTACTGCCGGTTTCAAGTTGGATTCTATTGTTTGTGCTGTTATCTGAGATTGAAAATACGCTTGTGTTTGTTGCGACAGAAATTGCTTCCGCAAACACCGTCCCTTCCGTCTGGTTGTAGAACGAGCTGAAGTTTGTCCCGGTAATGCTCGCCACATCAACAGCGCGGGTTACGGTTGCGGTTGCGGTGGGGATGTAGGAAGTGGCAAAGGCTCCGGCTTCTAGTTGGGCGCCCCAGAGGAATAGGCCGCTGGTGCCGTCTCCAATGTAAAAGAATGTCGTACCGTTGCTTGTTGCTGCTGCGTTAATAATTGCAGCAGTTGTTATCTGGGCTGTGCCAGATACAGAGCACCTGTACCAACCGTTCCCAGTGTTTGAAATCTGTGCGGTTGCGTTTACGCCTGAACCTCTGATAGTTCCATTTGAAAGATTGAAATAAGCATCAACGCCGCTTAAAAATGCAGAGTTAAACGTAGACAGGGAAAGGTATACCTCTGAGCGCTCTGCGGCTTTTGCATAAATAGAAATCGTATAGCTAGAGCTAGCGGTAACATTTACGAGTTGCCAAATGTAGTGCTGCGCTAAAGCAGAGTCTTCAATCAGCTTGTCAGCAGTTGTAGTGCCAAACGGTGAAGCGATTGCATTTGCACTAACACTCGACGCAGCCTTGTTCCAACTCGCATTATCAAGCTCCTCACTCCGCAACAGCAGGTTCGTCCTTGAATCCTCCACCAATAACCCAAGGCTTTCACCCGTGGTCGGGTTATGGTCGAAGCGTGGGGCCGAGTTGATCGTGGACGTGGTTGGGATGTATTCACCCACAGTAGACGACTGCTCTAGTTGGGCGCCCCAGAGGTAGATAGTATTTGGGCTACTTGCTGTTTTGCGAACCCACACTCCTGCGGAACCTGCAATAGGTGTGTTTTCGGTTAACTCAATCCGTTGCCATTCTGTTGTTAAGTTAATTGTTGTAATTCCTACTGTGAGCGTAGGATCGGTCAACTGGACTGTACCGCCTGCGGAATCAGCTCTTACATATATAGATCTTGTGTGAGCCACAGAAACAGCCAGCCCAGACAGAATTTGCGCATAGATTCCTGTGTTTACGCTTGCGGAAGTCCAAGTAATCGTGTCAGCGGTTAACGTTCCATTGGGAGCAACAGTAGTATTAGCCGAAACAGAAACTGACGACTGTTTAATCCAACTTGCATTATCAAGCTCCTCACTCCTCAGCAGCAGGTTCGTCACCGCCGACTGAATTAACCCATTGCTACCCACAAACGTGCCGGTGCTGGCGCGGGTAAACGTGACGAGGTTAGCTCCTGTAATCGCATCAGTTAATAACTTATTATCAGCAAAACGTAAATCAAGTGATGGTACAGCGCGAGCTTTACGATACAATTCATTTTTTACCCAGCCAGGTGCTAATGCACCACCAGGTGCAACACCAGTACGAAATGCAGCCGATCCACGCATTATAGTCCAGCCTCTAAAGTAAGTATTGCTAAATCAAATGTCACAGCAGAGACAGGAGTAAAGGCTCCCTTAGTTTCAATTTCAATGAATAAACTTGTACTACTTGCTGCTAATTTAACTAACCTGCCTGGATAGTCAGCTTGTGTATAAATTGAACTACCAAAATCTTGTGGTGCAGGTAAATCAACATAACCTAAATATTTACCATGATCAGTAGTTAATAGATCAAAGGCTGCATTATCTGCAATAGCAGTAGGGCTTGCATTATAAAAATGTATTCTAAAGGAAGCCATCCCTGATGGTACAGATGTATCATGAGTTGCCATTGCAATTGACTGTATTAAAACATATCCTCCACTAGGTCCTGCTGTAGTTAACGTATGTATCGCTGATCCACCAGTTGCACCAACTACATCTCCTGCGGTATAAGCAGTAGTATTACTAGGACGAACAAAAGCAACAGTACTACGATATGCCTTACCATCAACAGTTAAACTACTGCCAGAATCACTTACTGTTAATGGTTGTCCACTAATTGTAGTAACTTTAAAGACTTCGTATTTTAAAGAATTCTCATTATGTAAAGGCATGTTTTAAGATCGTTTTATCTGTACCATTAGTCTATTGCATTTAACCAATTTTGGATACACAAAAAATAAGAACATGATAAACTAAAGGTATTGAATAAAAATTATGTATACCCCTGGACCACAAATAATTGAACAACCTCAAGCCCCTGTTACTCAAGAGGTATCACAACCTACTAAAGTAAAGCTGCCTGCAAAATCTAAAGATGGTGATATCGGATCTTTTATACAACAATGTATTGCACTCTGTGCACACCTAGTAGAACTAAGAACACAAGCACATCTCATACATTTAAATTATGAGGCACCAAACTTCTTTGGTGTACATAAGTTTCTAAAGAAACAATATGAAGCACATCAAGAACAGTTTGATAACTTAGGTGAATTCATACGGTCTATGGATTATCTAATGCCTATGTGTTCCAAGGGATTAGCTGATAGTTGTCCTGAATTCAAACATGTTACTAGCTATAAAGCAAATGATATGTTGATTACGTACTATAAGAACTTAGAAGATTTTGCTATGCGTTGTAAGAAGGTAGAAGCTCTTGCTGCTAAAGTACATGCCATTGATATCCAGAATTATATAGCAGAACTAGCAGGAGAAATTTTTAAGACAGCATGGATGGTTAAGGCTACGTTGAGGAACGGTTGATGGATACTAATGACTCTAAAGAACTACTAAAAACAAATAAAAAAATTGGTTCCACGGCTTTACTGGTACAGAAGCTAATCAGTTTGAAGAATACCTTGATAGCAAACAATATGCCCTTGGGGGCATGGGGGGCATGGGATTATTAAGTTCATTTTTTAGTCAGGGAATAAATGCTGAACAAGCAGCTAATGATGTACTTTTTATTAACCGAGCTGTTCAAAGTAAAGACTATTTTGATAAAAATATTGATCCACGTTTAAAAAATCTTTATTTAAAACAAGGAGAGCAAGGTCTTAAATTTTATGCTGGAGATATACTTAAAGAACTTATTCCTGCAAGTACTAGTCCTTTTATTCCTGCTGATCTTTCCATGGCTGGTAAATACAAGGAAGCATTAGAAAATATTACGCCTATTAATTATCCAATAGATAACATTACTGTAACCCCTGGTCCTAATCCAGGACGTTTTGCTACATCTGAATTAACACCCATTGATACTGGAGAACAAGGTGCTAAAGGTTACATTTGGGGAAATCCTGCTGAACCTCAATGGAGTTATGCAAAAGGAAATTACAATAAAAACCCTAATACAACTACAAATCCAACATTGTATATGACCAAACTTGATCTTCCTCCTGAAAGTAAAGGGCGTTTTAAAAGAACGGACGAAGTTGTAAATGATCCAACACTTATTGAAAATCGTCGGTGGGGACAAAGAGCTGAAAAAAGTAATGGAGGTGAAGGAGATTTATATTTTCCTAAAGAAAATATTAAAGCAAGAGGAGAAGTAACAGCTGCAGACCTGTACACAAGAATAAAAAAATATGGTTTTGACCCTGGACCTATAACAAACGAAAGAGAACCGGGGGAATATTTTCAAAAATTAGCTGATCGTTTGGCTACTCTTGAAGGAACTCCAGGGCGTCCGGCGCCAATAAAGCAAGTACTAGAAAACATTGCAACACCTGTTCCAATTTTTGGTAGTTCCGAAAGAGAACGTGGTACTATTCCTGTTTTTAAAGAATTTGATATATTAAACGCATCCTCGGAACAAAAAGCAAGAGCAGGAATAAATAAAATTTTTCTTGATCCAACAAATACAGACTATGAATTCAGTCGTGCATTTAATCCTATATCTATAGATAGAAAAACAATAAATTTAGCTCTTCCTATTAATTTAAGCAATCCCTCTACATCTGCAGGCCGCAGTTTTAAAAATGTTAATTCATTAAAATCAGGTGGTTTTCTTGCGGGAGCTTTATACAGCCCAGAAATTTTTGAAGACATAGAAAAAAAACGTTATGGATCTGCTTTAACAAAAGCAGGTGCTGCTGCTGCAACAGGCGCATTAATGGAAGGTGCAGTAAGAACAGGTGTTGTTAACGCTGCTAAAGCTGGTATTACTTTGCCAGCACGTGCTTTAGCTTATGCTAATCCTGCTGTTGCTGCTGTTTCAATGGCAACTTTAGCTCCTGGTTCTTCTCGGATAACTCCAAGACAAGAAGCTTATGAAAACCAGTTACGTGAGATTAAATTTAAACAAGCAGAAGCTGCTAGACAACGCGGTGGTAAGTGGAAATTTCCTACACCTTTTGGACAAGTAACTATTCCTGAATTAGGTATGTCAGAATCACGCGGTTTATTCTTCCGTTAACAAACATAGTGTTCAAGCCTATGGCAGTTAGCGCATAAAGGAATACATTTACTTATTTCTTTTTCTATCTCTTCCCATGGGCGGCCCCTACTTACCATGCTTGCAACACCATCACTCTTATCTTTGAGGTGATGAAACTCTAGTACACGATAATCTTTTGTGCCACATCTTGTGCAAAATAACGTTTTTTTATAAGTGAGGTATTGTTCTGTACGTTTTTTATCAAGACAAGCTTTACAGCTAGCAGTTAAACCATCGTTAGATAATTTACGAGTATAGAATTTAGTTAGTTCTTTTTCTTCTTTACAGCGGCTGCACAACTTCATTAGGTGTAGTCCAGGAGTAATCATCTGTCTCCTTTAATCTAACCTATTTTAAATTATGATTACTTAAAGATGGGTCAACCATGTAATAAGAACTACTGGGATAAGCGTTAATTTAACAATCGTCCAACTCCATGATGTGATGTGACTTGTATTTGTTGGAGAATTCTGAGAAGTAGAAGTCAGGTTCATTACGATAAAATCATAGTGGTCTGATATAAATATATCCTTACTTCCTATGACTTCAGTAGTATGTGTTAGGATTTCAGGACCTATATTAAAAGTAATTACATATCATTATTTTTAATTACTTCATAAAAATAATCGTTAGACGTTTCCCAAGTACGATTGTTTTCAACTGAATACACAGTCGTATCAATTTGGTAGCCAGGGTTTTTTGAGATCCTATTGAACGTCCAAGCAGCATCGTACCAAATGCAACGGTTATTTGGGTAAGCATAATAGTTTCCTGTTTCTACCTTAAACATATGGGCGCATTTATGCTCAGGTGTTTCTGAGTAATTAAAATCTGTCATCGCATGGTTCTCAAAAGCCCAATCTAAAGTGAACATATATTGTCCACGGACTCGAGTATTGTCTGGTCTTACAAGCTCAGCAGATAACCCAGCGAGACGATTACGTCGTTGCACATCAATATAAGAAGAGAAACAATCCCAATACATTGTTTGTTCAAGTGGTTCTATTTTTGCATCAGGTTTCCAGCAAAGAGAATGTAAAGGTCTACGAGTCCAATTCACTCCATTCTCAAGGAAGCATTCAAACAATGGCACTCTCTTTTCCATTGATGCAACTGAATGCACATCACATTTACTAACATCACCATGGCCTTCTTTACCATTAAATAAAAATTCATTACGGATGTAACAGCTCCAATCAGGTAATGGATGGTTTAAAAATGCCATGATTCAAATTATTTTTGTTGGGATTTTTTATAGGATCTAGCTGCACGACTAGCAGCTCGAGCCTTCTCAGTGTTTGGTACAAACTGTTTACCTTGTTTACTACCTGCTTTTTTCTTTGCATCTGTTTTGATACGTTCTTCTTTTGATAAAGAAGCCCATGCCTTCTCTGGTAAGTAGCGCTTAGTACCACTTGGTTGAATAGCCTTGTCGGTTGTCATTACTTTCCTTGTTTAATGTACGCATCAATTACTGTAGCTGGATCAACATTTAAAGCCATGGCTGCTGGGATAATACGAGCCACCATCTCACTTTCAATATCACCTCCTGCTAGCTGTCTTGAATCTTTCTGCATATAATTTTTTGCTAATGTAATAACATTATTAAAAGGTGTTGCATATTTACCAGCTAACTCCATTACTTACTCTCCTTATATTTTTTAGCAGCCGCTTTAGCTTTGCTGCGTTTCTCATACTCATCTTTAGTTCCCCACTTTTCTTTACCCCATTTAGTTAAATCTTTTTGTGGTTTTCCTTTACCCCCCTTGTATCCACCACCTGCTTTGTCATACTGTTGTGCAACTAGCTGAGCCTTGCGGGCACTCCATTGACCTGGTTTACCACCAGAAGATCCTGCCATTACACGATCCTTAATAGACTCACGTAGTTCTGGTTTAGTATATTTTGTATTATCTTGTGCCATTAATTATTCCTCTGATTTAATTTTTGTTCTAGCTCTTTAATTTTTATATCTTTAGGGCTTTGCATACCTAATGGTCCAGCTAAGGCACTGGCACCAGCCATCCCAGCTAGTATTCCTATCTCATCACCAGCAAATCTACCTATAGCTCTGCCTATATGCTCACCTGTAATAGGAGGAGCACTACCAAGTAAACTGTATTGTACCCGTTCAAGCATCTGTGAAACTGATTTGTCTACTCCTGGTATCATTGTTTCTTTGGAGATAGGGTTATTAGCAATTCGTTCAATAGTTTTATCCATACCAGTAGCAGCATTTGTAACAACAGCTTGTTCAACTTGTTTATATGTCTTCATAACATTCTGTACTAATTCATGTCTTTCTTTTTCTGATAACATTTCATATGTTCTTGCTGCAGCTGCTGCTTTACGTCCTTGTTTTACATATGGTATTGCTTGTTGAAATTGATCCGCTGTTACTCCATATCTAGTAGCAAATGCATTAGGATTTTTAATAGCATCTTCCAGCATTGCTGATGAAGTTTCTTGAACAAGAGCTTCTTGTATCATGCTCTTTCCTATTTGCCCTTGATGTTTTAACCCTTCAATAGTAGATTCAGAACCAGTCATCCTGCCAAAAGTAGCAAGCATTCCTTCTTGATTTTTTAATGCATTAGGGTTAATTCTTTTACCGATAGCTGCACCAATACGCCTACCCGCTATACCTAAACCTATGCCCCCAGCAATTCCACCTACTGTCTTTAAAGCTATTTCTTGAGGGGTAGTATCATTACCAATTTGGGACAGACCTGCCACCCCACCTGTCATAGTACCTTCAAGTACTTCTTCCCCCATAGGGGACATAAGAAACTTAAGAAGGGCGCTATTTTGTCCGGCTAAAGGGATCATATTAATTATTCCTCAATGCTATTTTCATTATTTTAATTTAGTAAATTTTGTATTTTATTAGTATTACTATTTATTGCTGATGGCTGCTTTAATTGGATTGTATAATAGTGATACAATTTCAATTGCTTCTCTAGATACTTTGCCTTGTGTTGCATTAGATATTGCAGTAATAAACTCTTGTTCTACTGCACGTGGAGTTAAGGTAATCGGAATCTGCCTATCTAATTGACGATAGATTTTAGGTAATCCACGACGTAAAGTTTCGTCCATTGCTAAAGAAAGCAATGCTTTAGCAAGACGAATTAATAGTGCCTTCATTTAATACCTCGTTGTTCTTTTATTATTTTACTCCACTTACATGGTTTTGATACCTGTTCCCAGTTTTTAGGTGGTTCAGGTATTATTAAATATACTTGCTGCCAAAAAGCTTTGATACGTTCTTCTTCAGAATGGGCTACATCCATGAGGAACACTTAATTTTCCCATCAACTCATCAATTTGTGCAAGCTGCTCAAGCCGTAATAAAATCTCAGATAAACTTTGAATGATGACGGGATGTTCACCACGGGCAGCAAAAGCAAGTGCATTACGCAAGCTTGAGTTTGCTTCTTCTACTGAATCTTTAACTTGCTTAGAAAGGGCCATGAGAAAAGAAAGGTTGGATTTAGTCTAGTTGATAGAATGATAATAGCTTATTGTTTTGTTACTGTCCAAATTAAATCATCATACCTACCTTTGGTATGACGCACATCAAAGGTCTGTACAGTGAGAGCATCAGAAGATACAGCATTAGTAAGAATTTTTAAATGTGCACTATCTTGAATGTCTTCAATTATTAAAGTACCACCTGGTTTTAGCAAGGGGTAATAATGTTCAACAGCAAATAATTGACTTTGTAAATTATGAGGTCCGTCTTCAATTATGACATCAAATTTTTCTGGTGCTTTTTCTGTTAGTAGTTTTACTGTATCCATGCAATATCCATTACATACATGGAAACTATAACGTTCCTTTTCCATTTGATCCCAGATTTTAGTTGGTACTGCATCTGCAATATCTACTAAGTGCAAATAAAAATCAGGTAAGTAGTCATGCCATAGTAGAGAAGAACCTCCAAATTGCACACCAAGTTCTAGTAAGGTACCTGATTTTTTACTCGTACAACGGTAAGGTGCGAGTAAGTGTTCGTATATACCCGTATAATTATGAATTGTATTTTTATCCGTCCCTCCTGGCGCTTCAAAACCATTGATCTGATGGTGATCAAGGATATCCACTAGTTCTTTTGATGCTAAATGCCAAGAAGGTTTCATGAGTTGACGGGTGTACTTGGGTGTACTTTTGGTATTATACCTGTTATTGGTCTGCTTTAGTGAAAGAATTGTACCCGTTCGGGATTATTATTCTAATAAGTAGATCTAAGGGGGGAAGTATGCCCGTTCGGGATTATACATATTAATTTCAATGTCAGGAAACATTGTAATAATACGTCCCTTATAGGCAGGTCTTAAACTTTTAATAATATAATCTTTAAAATTATGAGCCAATATAATTAAATTATCCGGTTGATTTTTATATAGGTAATCACGATCCATGATTTGCATCCCCGTCCCAGGGATATATAAACCTTGCTTGGATGTAGTGTCATCTACGACATAGGCCCTGGGTTGTGTAGAGACTGTTACACCTAATGCATTTAGGTATACACATCCTTTAGCTGCTGCCCCAAAGTAAGCAATCTCTCCTTCTAGATTATTAAGAAAACATGTATCTTTTATAATTTTTGTATTTATATTAGAGGAACAACTCTTAAAATTAAATTCTTGTTCTTGTTTTATAAAACCAAGATGAACTTTCGTACTGGCATATGATTCTTTATTTGTTATCCATAGACGCATTGTTCCTCCATGGATAGAAAATTCTTCTGCATTAAAAATATATAAGCCATACTCTTCAAATAATTTTTGTAATGGTGACACTAACCAATAGTAATAATGCTCGTGATAGAACTGATCAAACTGTAGAGTCTTAAGGGTGTTTAAAGTGTAAGGAAATTCCAGAATCCATACTCCATCTAGGTGTTCCTTGATGCCTTCAACAAATTTACGGGCATCCGAAGTATGTTGAAATACATTAGTAGAGATTATCAGATCAGCTTTTGGTAGGGCTAAATCTTTATTGAAGTATGCATTAACGTATTCAATATTGGCAATACGATTCTCTTCTAGAAAAGAAGTACTAGCATCTACATTAATCAAACGTAACTTGTCTGTTGTCTGCGACTGAAAAGCTTTAAGAAGTGTGCCATCGTTTCCTCCAATATCAATAATAGTATTATGCTTGAGATGTTTTAGTTGGTGCCAGAGGAGATAGCAGTGGTTGATGTAAGGTTTATTGACTCCTGAATGGTACAAGTAATTTGTGTATAACTTATCTGGTGATATTGCAGTATTAAGTTTGATAATTAATTTATCATCTATGGTTGCCTTCAAAGGATAACGTTCAGCTGCTAAAGCTTCTTCCTTTGTCTTAGCTAAGTTATTAACCAAGGGTTGAGTACCTAGATCAACTAAGGTTTGTTCAAAGCCATCTAAGACGTTGTGTTCGGGCTGGGTCATATTTCCAGTAATCGATTGGATAGTTTTTGTTAAAGGGTGTAACATACGTTTCTTTATTGGGAGGTCCTCCCCATTTCTTTATATAATAGTTGTAATTTTCTTGAAATGTAAAATTATTTTTCTGTTGAAAAATAGTGGAGCTTCTTAAAGTGCTACTCGTTTGATGTTCATTGGTGAGAGGTATAGATGTTATCTTGGTATTTGTTAATTTAATACGGTAACGATAGTCATTATCTTCAAAATAACCAGGGAAAAAGTTTTCATCAAAGTAACCTACCCGATCTAAAAGCAAAGGAGTCAAGACAAGTCCACACATCTCATCATTTCCAGTGCCAAGGGTTGCACCAAAGGGGAGAAGATCAACCTTACTAAGAACTTTTTGCCATTCACCAGGAACTGTCCACCAATCAAAACCTGTAATAATCCAGTGTGTACAATCTGTATTTTGTCGAACAATCCAGTTGACGGCACCAGGGAATCCTGTGTTTTGGTACGCTTTACAAACTGCAATCTCATCAATATGAGCAGGTTTAATTTTAATAATATGATCAATTGCCTCTTGTACGGTAGAATCTTTACCCATAGAATTATCTAAAATAAAATATCGTTTTAATGGTATGTCAATAGTATTGAAGTGTGTTATTAGTTTAGTGCCGTCCACAAGGATGGGAACAGCGATGAGATCAAGCTTTTTCATAGATCGATACGAAGGTAATCTTCTTTGTTAAGCTTTAGCTTTTCTTCGTATTCATCTGCTTCTTCTCCTGCAACATCAATTGCATATCCACCATAATCCCCATCCAAATCTTCTTTTGTTGTATGGACATAGAAACGAGAGGTTTTATACTTCATCATCAATTGACCCCAGGAGAAAACAAAGAGAACTGTTTACAGTGTAGCAATAAAATCTAAGGCTTACTTTTTATTTTTTTGCAGTAAGATAAAGATAATAAAAGTTAGGCTTTTCATGCCTGTGGATTCTTCTCTAGTAAATCGGTTTAATTCTGATGATGTCACTTCATACGAACAACTAAATTCACAGCCTTCTCGTGTAACTATAAATGGTAAACGACATTATAATACTCCTTTTCATACAGGACCAGCGGCTTCCGTAACTACGATACTGTCGGAGACTGCTTCTGAAGTAAGTAAAAAAAAATTAGAGATGTGGGCAAAAAATAATCCAGGGGTAAAAGAAGCTTCTGCTGAACGTGGCACTAGTATTCATTCGGCAATGGAGCATTATTGCAAGAAGTTACCTGTTGTAATACCAGAAGAATATCAACACTATTGGACTGGTATGCCAGCGGTTTTAGATCAGTTTCAAGAATTTATATGGGCTGAAACTCCTTTACTGGATAAACATCAGTTTGCTTTAGCTGGTGATGGGGTAGGTAGAGTATGGGGTAAAGATGCTGAAGATAGAGCATGGGCTGGATCACCAGATATTATTGGTGTTGTAGGAAATAAACTTACACTTGCTGATTTAAAAACTAGTATCAAACCTTATTCAAGGAATTGGCCCAAGGACTTAGAAAAGGGTTCAGTAGAATGGCGGGATATACTAGGGGGTAATTTAAAGTTTAAGAAAACATTAAAACAATTAGCTGCATACGATATAGCAATTACACAGACTCTTGGTATGACCGTACAACAAGCTGCTATTTTAGTTTCTACTCCTTTACGTACTCAAGTCTTTAAGATCTCAAGGCGATTCTTAGATAAGATACATGAGGATTGGTATAAAATTGTAGAAGAGTACTATACCCAAATGGAAAACTGTACTATGTATGACCCTGACTTGGTTTAATGGCACCAAGTAAAATCACTTAAATTCTTAGGGATTTAGGTTCTTCTATCCGATTAAAATAAAGGATGTTGTCTTTAAGTTGTGGACATTCCAGTGAGTACAGGGCAATGGATCAGCTATCTGGAATCAGTAATGGCTAGTAATATTAATGTACCAGTGTGTTTTCTTCTTCCTTCTTGTGCTCATGTCCATGCTTTTTTGATTACAAAAGAAAAATCTTTTGCTGATTGCCCTTTTACTTTTAAATTAAATGACGTTTGGAGCTACAATATTAATCAGCCTCATACCTTATCAACTTCTCTTCATCACACTACTCTGATATCATGACAACCGAAATTAAAGCTTTACGTCCAGGGGAAATCTGCCTTGATTACATCCCAGTAGATTGGCCTTTGACTCCATTAGGACCTAATAAAAATCCTTATACAAATGCTTGGCAATCAAAACCATTTGGTATACAAGAGATACAAGAAGAGCTAGCAACCGGTAGATGTAAAGCAATTGGTTTAATTTCTGGTCCTGTATTTAATCATCCATATGGTTTGGTTTGGGTTGATGTTGATGGTTCAAGTGTTGAACAATTAATTATTACATTAGCTAAATGTAGTTTAGAAGAAGCCTTACCTAAAACACTTACAATTAAAAGTGGTAAAGAAGGACGTTACCGTAAATTATATAAGGTACATCGTAACAGTTGGATACATTTTATGCGTAATAAATATGTATGGCATACAGAAGTAAATCGTGAACAATTAGAAGTGTTATGGAGTAAACATCAAGGTGCACTGATGGGTTTACATCCAGAAACAGATGGTTACTTTACATCAGAAAGTGAAGGCTTTGAGTATGTAGACAAAATACCTGATCTGCCTAAGTGGATATTAAATGATATCACTAATAAAAATATAAGGCAAGGTAAACCTGCCACTGAATACAGTCGTATTGTTGGTCCAGGATTTGCTATTAATACTGAAATTACTTTAGAACGTGATATAAAATTAGCTCAAGAAGCAATGAATGCATTACCTTTAGTTGCAGTTGATGATTATGATATCTGGATTACAATTGGACAAAGTTTACATTCATTAGATGAATCATTACTTGCCGTATGGGATGATTGGTCTAAACAAAGTACTAAATATAAAGAAGGTGAATGCCATAGGCGTTGGTTATCTTTTAGTAAAAAAGGTGGTCGCAGTATGGGTAGTCTTATTCACATTGCGCAGCAACATGGGTTTGAAATATCACAAGACCATAAAGCACACAGTGTAGATGATGAATTATTAGATTCCATGGTTATTGCATTAGCTAAAACAGAAGAATTAAATCCTACTTTTAATCCACCTGATGAGCTTCTTATGAGTACACGAACTTCTGTTGCAGCAAGCCTTGATGAAATTATACATGACATGCAACAACCAGCAAAAAAATCAAGAGTAAATAAAAATAAAGAAGGAAAAACAGAAAATCCACCCTCTAGTCTAATTACAGATCAACTTGTAAAGTTATATGCAGGTAATTTATTATTTAATCAAGTACATAATCAATTCTTTTTATATGAATTAAAGCATCAGGGATTATGGTCTCCACTTACTAAAAATGAATTGCTAGGTGACTTACGTAGAAAATTAATAAGTTTGGAGGGGTGGCTACCAGGAGGTTTTACTGCTCATTTAATGAATGATATTTTTATTCAATTGCAAGCTACATTAACATTTAATAAATGGTATGAAGGGAATACATTTTTATTATTTAATAATGGTATTTTAAATGTTACAGAAAAGAAACTGCTTCCCTTTGATCGGCTCTTTTATTTAACACAACGTTTACCTTATGATTATGATCTAGATGCTAAATGTGATCCGATTATTCGTTGGTTAGAATATACACAACGTGGTGATCTGGGACGTGTGCAAGTACTACGTGCTTGGTTACGAGCAACCTTATTAAGTTGTTATGATATCCAACGCTTTGTAGAAATTATTGGTCCTGGCAAAAGTGGTAAAAGTACTTATGCAAATCTAGCTGTTGCATTAGTTGGTAAAAATAATACTTATAGTACAGACTTTAATAACTTGGAAACAAATCGATTTGAAACAATAGCATTCATGAATAAAAAACTATTATTATTCCAAGATGTAGACCGATGGGGTGGTAGCGTACAAAAATTAAAAGCTATTACAGGTGGCGATTGGTTACGCGTAGAACGTAAATATCAAGCAGAAAGTCAAGAGCCTTTTCAGTTCCATGGGTTGGTAATGATTACAGCTAATGAAGCTTTACAGTCAACTGATCATACCTCAGGTCTTGCTCGTAGACGACTTACTATTCCATTTGATAGACCATTTGAAGGTACTCCAAAAGAACAACGGGAATTAATAAAATTTGATTCAGAAGGTAATCCAAAAGGTGAATTTGCTATCTTGTTACCTGGCTTAGTGAACTGGTTGCTTGATTTAGGAGAAGATGAAATGCGACAATTCTTGATGACAACAAGTACTAAGGTACCATTCTTTAAAGAATATGAGAAAACCCAGAGTCTTAGGTCTAATCCAATACTAGACTGGATGGAACATAAACTTTATTTCTTAGTAGGTAAATCATCGCCTATTGGTTTTGCTAAACAAAATAAAATGAATCGTAATGAACCTTTAGAGCATTACGATACCTGGTTATATCCCAGTTATTGTGAATTCTGTAAAGAATCTAACGTTAATATGATGTCTCGTAATAGATTTGAACCTTTGTTTTTGGATGCTTGTCAACATCAATTAAAATTAAATATTAATGTTACTAAAATAGGACGTGTCCTTACAGTAGTTAATGTAGCAATAAGAACTGATAGTAGGCCTGCCCCTGAATATCCATCGCTTGTTGAGTTGTCTTCTGATAAAAAGAAATTTGCTCACTTATATGAATAATATATTTACGATTAAAGAAAACAATGAGAGAATATAAGAGAAGGAATTATGCCTATGTCAGCAGGGCAACATTTAATTTTAGACCTTGATGGCTGTGATCCACAGGTCTTGAATGATTATTGTTTGTTAAATAACTTGTTGAAAGAAGCAATGGCTTTAGCGGAAGCTACGGTCTTACAAATTATTGGTGAGCATTTCAAACCACAAGGTGTTACTTTACTAGCTTTATTGGCTGAATCACATTCTAGTATTCATACCTGGCCTGAAATTGGTTATGCTGCAATTGATTTATATACCTGCGGTAACACAACTAATACACAAAAGGCAGCTGATTTTTTAATTGATGCATTAGGAGCAACCTCCATAAATCAAAAAGATTTAATTCGTAAATCTATAGTTGAAAACCAATAAATTTTACTGTTTAATACGTATAATAAAAACAGTTCTGATCTTGTAATGACTAAAAAACCTAAGCTGTTGTGGAGCGGTGATATCGTCGCGATGACTGGTTTCTCCCGTGTTACCGAAAATGTCCTTGAACGTATTGCTGACAACTATGAAATAGTTGTATTAGGTAATAATTACTGGGGTGATCCACATCCTTTGCAGCAGAAATATAAAATTTATCCTTCTAGCAATCGGCATCAAACAGAGCCATTTGGGGTACAACGCTTTAGAGAAGTAGTTGAAAGGGAACAACCAGACGTTATTTTTACAATAAATGATATATGGATTATTAATGAGCAATACAAGCAAATTGCTGATCTTCATAAAGAAAAGAAATTTAAATTTGTTGGGTACTTCCCAATGGATTCTTATGGTTGGTATGGTGCTCTTGGTGATACTGCTAATGATTGGGATAGTTGTATTTGTTACACAGAATTTGGTGCTAACGAAGCTATTCGTGGTGGAATCCAGCGGCCTGTTACCATTATTCCTCATGGTGTAACTAAAGGCCAGTTTTATCCTAAAGATAAGAGTGCCTGTCGTAAAGAGCTAGGTTTAACTGATGATTTATTTATTGTATTTAATGGTAATCGTAATCAATTCCGTAAACGACAAGACATTACAATTTCAGCTTTTGCTGATTTTGCAGTAGATAAACCAGAGGCAAGGTTATATCTACATATGGGAATGAAGGATCAAGGATGGGATCTAATGCCTTTATTTGCTAAGGAGATGGGTAAACGTGGTATTGATCCAAACAACCGAATTATATTTACAGGTAACACGCCACATCCACCTAATGTATCAGTTGAATTTTTAAATAAAATTTATAATGCAGTTGATATTGGTGTTAATACTTGTAAAGGGGAAGGTTTTGGTTTGGTGAATTTTGAACATGCTGCATGTCGTATCCCACAAGTAGTGCCAAATCATACATCATGTAAAGAACTATTTGAAGATTATGCACCTTTAATACGTTGTGATCACGTTGATGTAGATACAAACTATGGTCGTGAAATGCCATGTCCAAGTTCAGAACATCTAACAGAAATACTGAATGACTTATACCATGATCGTGAGCGGCTTGCTCTTGTAGCAGATCGCTGCTATGAACGGGTAACAAGTGATGAATTTAACTGGGATACAGTCGCAAAACAATTTGATGAGGAAATACAAGAAGTACTCACTGTAGTCCCGACGCAAGAAGCAGTACCTGCAGAAGTGGACGTCATAGAAGAGTGTTGTCCAATGCCAACGCATTCTGCTAATTAATGAAACGCTTTCAAGTTGAGTTGATTTCTGCTACACCAAATCCTCAGCAGTGTATATATGCTGCTATGCACCAGGATTATAGTGAAGGCTTCGTGTGGGATGATCGTGCTAACTGGCCTGATGAAACACAGGCCGGAAAGACATGTGTAAAAAGATTACTCGCTGGTGAACGTGGTCACTATGGTCCCCTGGAGCATCCACAAATTACATTAAACGCTGGCTGGTTTCCACACTCAGTACTGCAGCAGGCTCGTACTCATAGGATTGGTGTTAGTTTTGATACACAATCGATGCGGTATACAGGGGATCGTATCGTTTGCGCAGCTAGAAAAGAGCTTGATTTGGAAGAAGTATTTTATTTACGGCCAGTAGGTGACTACTCCGATCGCAAAGGTAAGAAGTATACGTATAGTCAAGCCCAACGTGCTATTGACTTAGAGCTTTGTTATAACGCTGCTTGTCGGTACCAGGAGTTGATGGAGGCTGGTTTTGCGGAAGAACATGCGCGTGGCATCCTTCCCTTTGATTACCGCCAACACTTTATCGTTAGTTTTAGTTTGAGATCTTTTTTACATTTTATGGATTTACGTTCCAAACTTGATGCACAACTAGAGATTCGTCAACTTTGTGATTTGATGTGGCCTCATTTTATTAGCTGGGCACCAGAGCTTGGGGAATGGTATGAGAAGACACGCCTCCATAAGGGCCGCCTAGCACCATGACCATGTACTGGTTAGGAGAACAGTCGATCATGGGCTTACGGCCCCCAGGAGATTGATTAGGACTATTCCTTGAGGGGAATAAGCATTGTTATAAGAAAGAAACCTCTGCATGACAGGGGTTTTTTGTTGTGTACAAAATTTTGTGGGTTGGTAAGTGTGTACTGATATCAGGGTACGATGCATGAAATGCAACTTTACCCCCCTTTCTATCCTAATCATGTGGAGATTACACTTTTCGCACAGTGACAGTTGTTCATGATTAGTAACAATGAAAATAAAAGGCTTAAACTCCAGTAGGCATGGGACTGTGACAAATAGTAACGAAGTGGCACAGGGCAGAAAGTGTCATCTCCACTATATAAAGATAAATAGGGGGGTAAAGTTGCATTTCATGCACTTGACCAGTTCTCTGCCGTCTTCTATAGTTGGAAAAAGGGCATTTCAATGGCGCGTACGTACAACAAAATGCTCCCCCTTTGGTACATGAAAGAAAAAGTAAAGCTGACAGACCGCTATCCCAGTGGTCTTGAATGGGTGGAACAAAAGTACTATCACAAGATTGGTGATATGGCAGGCAGGTGGACAAACCCTGGTGATTATTACGTGGTTAGAATGAATGATTTACGTTTTCATGCTCATCGTTTAGTGTATTATTTACGTACTGAAACTGATCCAGGTAATGCTGATGTCGTACATTTACCTGATAACAAAACCAAGGACAATCGACAAGAACTTATCTTACGTGTACGAGGAGGTAAAAAACTATCATGAATTATTCTAATTTTAAATACG
>Ga0315291_10001331_pt1 | contig 33060 bp, 25 predicted proteins | sample YL17G12_20_MG_FD_203070 | JGI IMG/M metagenome (GOLD analysis project Ga0315291, IMG submission 203070) | Sediment microbial communities from Yellowstone Lake, YNP, Wyoming, USA - YL17G12_20 | ecosystem: Environmental > Aquatic > Freshwater > Lake > Sediment | place: USA: Wyoming | collected...
AAAATGGAAGCCGGAGCCATGGGGCACGTGGGACTTCCCGAGTCTATGGGTATGGTCTTTGATACGTTGGGGAAGACCCTGGCGAGGTATGAGTCCGAAGTGGAGCCGGTGGTGGCTGAACGCCTGATCACGACAAAGCATTTCACAGTCCAGCCGGGGCATGTCGCGGGTCTCAAGCAGGTGGCGAAAGGCTACACGCCCGACGGCGAATTCATGACCCTAACCTTTGTTGCCGTTCTGGACGGAGAGGAAGACGGCGACACGATTGCCATCACCGGGAAGCCAAGCGTTGAAGTGAAACTCAAGGGCACCAACGGGGACCTGGCTACGATCGCCATTGCGGTCAACGCAATCAAGCGGGTGCGCGAGGCTCGACCAGGTCTGGTCACGATGCGCGACCTGCCAATTGTCACGTGGTGGTGATTCCAGCATAAGCCGCAGCCGCCGATCAATACCAATCCACACAGATGAGATTTCCATCCGTATCCATCAGCCTTAATCGGCGGCTATTCTTGGGACCCTGGCGCGCCAATCTGCCCAAGACTGATTCTTCTACCTCATCACCACGGGCAGGAAGTTCCGTCCTTCTGGGGCCGCGCCGACGATGATTTCCGCGCCCGCATACCTCCGCAGGAGCGCCTTGCCCTGATAAGCCGCCTCCGTGTACGGCCACTGGTCGCGTGTGAAGCGCACCCACGCGCCCGTGCTTTGAGCTACGGCCTTGAAATGAATCTGAGCGACCGTGAATGTGCCCGTCTTGCCGCCCGTCTCCGTTGTCGTCGCGCAGAAGTCGATGCGGCCCGCCACATTGTCGGCCTGGTTGTGCGCCACCAATGGCAACGCCGCCGCTCCCTGAATCTGCGCGGCGGGACGGCCTTGCGCGTCCACCACCTGCAAGACGCTTGGGTCAAAGTCCAGGTGGAGTTCCACTGTATCCGCTGAGTCCGACGGAAGTTGCGCGGTCACGTCCAGGAAGAAGACCTGCCCCTGGTAGACCTGCAAGGCAGATGGAGTCAGGTTCAGGAAGGCTCCCGTGACGGCGGAGGATTCGGCAATTTGCGGCGCGGAGCCTGCGGCAGATGCCTGTCCGCTGATGCCCAGCACCACGATGTCCCCCGCCTTCCCGAAGTTGCCCCACATCAGAGCCTGGTCTGCGCCGTTGACCGCATTGTCCAGGTTGAGGTCTGGCAGCGGTTCATAAGCGCCGCTCGCAATCCGTCCTGCCATCAAAGAGACATCCAGCCCATCCACCCGGTTGTCATTGTTCAGGTCGCCGGTGAGGAGCGTTTCCATATCCACCTGGGTCGTGCCAGCCGGATAGGCGAAAGCGACGGCAGCGTTGCGAAGCGACCGCGCGGCTTTGACCTTGACCGTGTACTCTCCGGGTTCGAACAGCGGCGTCGTGAACTCGGTGACATTGGTGGTGGTGATGCTCCAGGAGTACAACGGATAGAGCGACGTAGGCTCGTGGAGGGAAACCAGCATCGGGATGTTGACTACGGGTGGCGGCGTGGGCCAGGCCTCGTGCTCCACCACACCGTGGATCTGGGCGGTGGGGGCGCCTTCGGAGGCAGCCGTCTCAGCCGCGCCCGCAGGCGCAATGGTGATGGCGTAGTCAATCCGTGTGTAGATCGGCCCGCCGCGATGAGTCGCTGCCGCCCCCTGCTCGGCTGCAAAGTTCAGGGCCAGGAAGTTGTCAACGTCTGACAGATACCGGGCGTACCCGACGAGCATGGCAGCGTTATCCATTGTTCCCACCTGATAGACGTCGTGAGAAAGCACTGCGGCGTTGTCGTGCAGAGTCTGTTCATGGCTGCCGCTGTGCGCATGACGGCTGGATGGCAGGACTTGCCCATCGCGTCCCTTTTCCGCCCAGTCGCGCCACGGATCGCTGATTGCCAGCACCTTCGGCCCATCCATGCACCCCGCGCCCGCCACGGTGACGTAGTGACCGCCGAGGCGTTTCCATTCCTTGCCTTGCCACTCCCAGAAGCCCAGAAGCAGGATGGTGCTCTTTTCGGCCAGAATGGCTCCTCGCAGGGCGTCATAAGATGGGGCGCGCGACCATGTGACACTGAACTGGCTGCTCATGCCTCTGGCAGTCAGGTAGTTGCGAAGCCCTTGCACGGCGGTGTTCAGGCCCGTGCCTGCGTCGCCTGTACTGAGTATGGTCGCAAGGTCGCCGATGAGGTCAGGCACATTGGCTGCTGAGTGATCGTCCTGTTGGCCTCCATCGTAGGACACTACCAGGTCAAAGCCGTCGGCAATCGCAGGCGGCGGGTTGCTGCCTGGCTCGTTCAGCGAGTCCAGCCACCACAGGGCATCGGCAGCGGCGGCGGGAGCATCCCGCACCCATGCCTGGCTGGTGGCGCTCCAACCGCCGGTCCGGATCATCTCAAAGTCGGGCATGCCTGACGGAGCATAGTCCACCAGCCCGCCTTCGGCAAAGCACGTGCCATCCGCACCCAAAGGCGCAGGGCCTGGGGCCGGGATCGCCGGAGGCTCCACGCACAGGCTCGCATCATCCACGAAGGCCCAGGTGGAACCTGCGTTGCCATCCTGCCGCACGTGGAAGCAGAGGGCGATGGTCTTGCCTGCAAAGGAGGTCAGGTCAATCTCGGCGTGAGCCCAGCCCATGGTGCCGGTGGATTGGAGGATCGGGGTCATCTGCATGATTTCAGGGTCGAATATCCCCGCCTCAAACCAATCGTACTGCGGGTCGCCGTCCCGAGAGTACACGTTGTACCAGAACCTCCAGGGTGCGGCAGTGACTCCGGAGGGGATTGTGACCCATTGCCAGGCCCGGCCGTCTCCCGGTATCTCCGGCATGGTGGGCAGGCCGATGATCATGGAATACTGGCCTGAGTGAATGGTGTTCGTAATGACCCTCGGCATCAACTGCCCCGACGATTCCCAGTAAGCCATGCTGCCCATCTCGAAGTTGCGGTTCATCAGCAACTGCGTGCAGGCTCCCTGCTCCGGGATTTCCGTAGGCGTGGGCATCGGCGTCGAGGTCGGCCAGAGCGTGGATGTGTGCGTCGGCGTCGCGGTGGGCGGCGGCGTGAAGATATGCGTTGCTGTGGATGTCGGCTGCGGCGTCTTGGTTGGTGTTCGCGTCGGCGTTGGCGTCACCGTGAAGGTGTGGGTTGGCGTGTACGTCGGTTCGCCCGGCTTCAACGTCGGCGTGTTCGTGGGTGTGCGTGTGTTGGTGGGCGTTCGCGTCGCCGTAGGCGTGCGGGTCGCCGTGGCGGTATTCGTAGGCGTGAGGGTGTAGGTGTATGTAGGCGTAGCGGTAGGCGTGCGCGTCGGCGTGGCCGTAGGCGTGTGGGTCGGTGTTGCGGAAGCGGTGGGCGTCCGGCTCGCGGTCGGTGTGATCGTGAAGGTGTGCGTCGGCGTGTAGGTGGGATCACCTGGCTTGAGTGTCGGCGTGTTGGTGGGCGTGCGCGTGTAGGTATGGGTCCGCGTGGCTGTGGGCGTCCGCGTCGGAGTCAGCGTGCTCGTGTCCGTCGGCGTGTGAGTTGGCGTGTTCGTAGGTGTGTGGGTTGGCGTGTGTGTGGGCGTCCAAGTAGGTGTCGCGGTGTACGTGGGCGTGAGCGTATAGGTATGAGTTGCCGTGGGCGTGGGCGTCCGCGTAGGTGTCCTCGTGTAGGTGTGGGTCGCCGTAGCGGTCGGCGTCCGGCTCGCTGTTGGCGTTCGGGTGAATGTGGGCGTTGGGGTATAGGTCGGATCGCCCGGCTTCAACGTAGGTGTATTCGTGGGCGTGCGCGTGGAGGTGTGCGTCCGCGTGGCGGTCGGCGTCCTCGTCGGCGTGCTGGTGGGCCTCGGCGTTTGTGTAGGGGTCGCCGTTGGCGTGCGCGTAGGCGTAGCGGTTCGCGTCGGTGTGCGCGTGGCCGTTGCGGTTGGAGTTTTGGTTGGCGTCTTCGTGGGTGCGGGCGTTTGGGTCGGCGAATGCGTGTGGGTCGCCGTGGGTCTGGATGTATACGTCCGCGTTCGAGTAGGCGTGGGGCCGATGACTCGCACCTGGCTTGAGCAAGTGCGATCCAGGGAGGCAGGTGGCCTCTGCGTGATGACCACGTTCAACGAGGCGCCGAGGTTAGCCGCCTTGCAGTCGCCAACGCCAAGCAGGTTCACGTGGACGGTCTCCTTGCCGCCTGGAGTCATGAAGGTGCTCCCCAGAACCCACTGGCCCTGCCCCGCGCTTTGTTGGTAGGCTGCAGGCTCGCTGTTTTCGAACTTCAGGCAGGCCGCATCCCACTGGAGCGTGACGCTTCCGCCGGTGAAGGCCCTGTTGCCGGTGTTTGTGGAGGCCAGATCCAGCGTCATCTTCTCTCCGACGGCCATCTCGCCGTCAAATGGGTCTAGCAGGTTGCACTTGAGTTCTGTGTTTGGATTGGCGGGGTCCGGCGTGTTCGTGCGGGTGGGCGTCGGCGTGGGCGCAGAGCGCACAGTGAACGTCTTGGTCAGGTTCCACCCCTCGGCGTTGTCGCACGTCACTGCTTCGCCGATTGTGTACTGTGTGCCATCGGTGGCATTCTCCGGCACCTGGAACACCAGTTGCAGCACCTCGGTTGCGCTGGGAGGAATGCTGTCAATTCTCCATAGCGCTCCATAGCTCTCGTAACGACCGCCGCTGGAGACGCTGACCTTGGTGAGGTCTGAGTCCAGCGTCAGCATGGCCTGGACATCAAGCGCATGGAGCCCTCCCATGTTGTTGATGCGGAGTTCATAGAGACCATTCTCACCCGGAGCCAATTCGTCGGCAACTTCGGAGGTATGGGTCAGCCTTGTGTCGGTGGGGTTAGTCCCCTCCTGGCAAGGGATGTCCAGCGAAGCAGTCGAAGGGGCAGTGAAGGTGCTTCCGACAGCCCCGATCGCGCGGACGGTGATGCTTTTGCTGGGCGGGCAGCCGGGCAGAGGCCGAAACCGAACGATCGCAAAGACGCCGGTCCACGGCGCAATGGTCCCGTGGAAATATCCGAAACGCAGATAGCCCGGCACGTTCACATCGGGTGAAACGGGACCGCTATCGTATTGGAAGTCGTCGGAGTCGTAGTATATCTCCGCTGTCACCTGATCTATAGTGGATGAGCCTTCATTATGGAGGTACACATACAGAGCAAACCAGTCTCCAACGGTGGGTTCAGCATCAAGAATGCTCAACTCAGTCCGCAGTTTGGGCCCAGTCGTGGCTGTTGGAGTGGGGGTTGGCACGGCGAGGTTCAGATTGAGGGTGGCGTCTGCCCAGACGCCTGTGTCGGCGCCCGGTACCTGCCCCTCACCCCAGGCCGAGCCGATTGCCTGCAGTGGCCACTGTGTGGCCACGTCATGAACGGCGGAGAACCTGATCGTAACAGAAGCCGATTGTCCTGTTGCCAGCCCACTTGCAGGCACGAAATCTCCGAACAGTACTTGCACGCGGTTGGCATCAGGGTCTGGATAGACGCTGGCCGGTGATGTTGCCGACACGAAGACCAGCGCGGAATTGTGGACATAGAAGTAGAATTGGGCATCAATTACGTTTCTCGCATCGCGGTTGGTCAGGCGGTAACGTACTTCCACCGTATCGCCCGGAAAGATGATGCCGGACGCCGGGCTGATCAACTCAAGCGAGGCATCTATGTCAAGCGGCGGATAATCGTCCGTGGTGCCAATAGGGATGCGCGCCTGAACCCGCGGCTGCGCCGCTTGCGGAACCAACAGGACGAACACGATGAACAGGGCAAGCACGACAGAGGGTTTGCGCGAGCAAGTCATCTTTCTCATCGCTCAACTCCTTTCGCGAGAGAACCGTGCGGCGCGCCGCTGCGCCACACCACGGAGCCATGGGGAAAGACCTCCGAGGTCTCGCAGATCTCGGAGGTCTGAGCCTACCGCTTCCTTACTGCTGGCAGATACACATGGTTCAGCGGTTCGTCGCTGATTTCAACAGCCGCGCCCACGAACCGGCGCAGGACGGGTTGTCCGTGCCATGCGGCCTGCGTGACTGGCCACCCCTGGCTCAGGAATCGGATCCATGTCCCATCGCTGACCGCCAGCGGCTTGAAGCGGACATGGGCGATCGCGAACGTGCCCTGGAATCCAGTGGGCGACAGCGTGGTCGCGGCGAAGTCAATCCGCCCAGTCACGTTGTCCACCTTGTTCTGCACAATGGTGGGCAGGACTCCGCTCGGCATGATGTAGGTCACAGGATTCCCACCCGCGTCCACAACCTGAAGAAGCGCCGGGTCGAATTCGAGATGCACCTCAGCGGTGTCAAACGGCCCGTTCGGAGCGTAGGCCATCACGGCGAGGGTGAAGTTGTAGCCCATGTGCGCGGTGGGAGCCGATGGGACTAGCGCCAGGTAAGCCTCAGAACCCACATCCGCGGCTGCAATCTCGCCCGATTCCGCCTGTTCTGCTGGAGGATTTCCCATGCCGGCCAGGACGTCGCCGGAACTCCCGAAATTCGCGCGCACCAACGCGATGTCTCCGCCATTGACCGCGCCGTCGGCGTTCAGGTCAAAGCGCTTGTCTGTTGAGCCGCCGGCGATGGCTGCGGCGAGCGCCGAAACGTCCAGCGCATCCACGCGGTTGTCGCCCACGATGTCTCCAGACAGCAGTGTCCCGAAATCCAGATGGGTCGTGCCTGCCGAGAACTCCTCGAACAGGCGAATGTTCGCCAGCGTTCCCTCGCCCTTGACCCTGGCAGTATACGTGCCTGGCTCAAAGGACGGCGTGGTAAACTCTGCGCCGCCGTACGCGTTGAGCGCCCAGGCGTAGGTGGGGAAGAAGTCATAGGGACGCCACAGCGTCACGAGCGCTGGGAAATCTGGTGCGTCTATCAAGGGCCAGCCTTGCCGAGCCAGCATACCGTGCAGGAGGGCACCCGTCCCCGCGGTGGCAGACTGCGCGGCAATCCCGCCTGCAGGCGCGATGACGATGGCATAGTCCAGCCGAGTGAAGACCAGGCCACCCCGGTACGTTGCGGGATTGCCCTGCTCCATCGCGAAGTTCAGCCCCAGGAAGTTGTCGAGGTCGCCCAACGCCCGGGAGTACCCCGCCAGCGATGCCACGCCCCCGACCTCGCCCACAGGATAGACATCCTGGGATGTGACCACCGCCTTGTCGTGGGGCGTGTGATGCGGGCTGCCGCTGTGAACGTGCCGGTACCACGGCGACACGCGCCCATCGTGCCCCGCCTCGGCCGCGTCACGCCACGGATCGCTCAGTGCCAGTCTGGAATTCACGGAATCGCAGCTATACCCGGCCAAGGCCGCATAGTGCCCTCCCACCCGGGCAAACTGAGTGCCCTGCCATTCCCAGAACCCCAGCAGCAGGATCACGCCGTCGCCCTCGGCCGCCGCGCTCGCCAGGAAGTCCTTCGTCGGGTCGCGGTGCAGCGTCACGGTGAACTGATTCTGCAATCCCTTGCTCGCGATGTACTGGCGGAGCGCCGTGACGACCGTGCCGGGGCGCGTGCCTGCAGCGCCGGTGCCAAATCGGCCCGCCAAATCCGCGATCAGGCCGGGAACGTTGTAGGCTGAATGGTCATCGTGGGCCGCGTTGTATGAGGTGACCAGGCCGTAGTGGTCGGCAATTGTGGGCGGCGGCAGCTCACCTGTGTCATGGGTAGAGTCCAGCCACCAGAGCGCGTCCGCCGCAGCCACAGGCGCGTCGTGCGTCCAGGCGCTCGTTGGGCTGCTCTTGCCGCCCTCGCGGACCTGGTCAAAGTCGGGCATGCCAGCCAGCGCGTAGTCCGTCGCCTCATCCTCCCAGCACATGCCTTCGGTTCCTGCCTCGCTTGGCGCTGGCACTGGGATGGCGGGCGGCTCCACGCACAGACTCACGTCATCCACGAACGCCCACGTGCGGCCTGCGTTGCCATCCTGCCGGACATGGAACGCCATGACCACCGTCTGGCCTGCAAACTGGGTCAGATCTACCGTTCCCAGCGACCAATCGTGCGGTCCAGTCGAAACCACGCCCGGCGCAATCCGCATGGGCTCGGTTTCCATCACTCCGGCCTCGAACCGATCATACGCCGGGTCGGTGTCTGTGGAGGCTACTTTGGAGTAGAAATGCAGGACTGCCGACTGGACGCCCGCCGGGATGGTCACCCACTGCCACGCCCAGCCATCACCCGCCACTTCCGGCATGCCAGGCAGTCCGATGAGAAGAGATTGGCTGCCAGAATGAACAGTTTGCGTCACGGTTCTGGGCGCAAGGATGCCCGCCGTTTCCCAGAACAGCGGCGCGCCGGATTGGGTCGCGGTCATCTCGAACGTGCGGTTCGCAAGCAGTTGTGTGCACGCCACGCCGTCGGCAGCCGCAACAGCGGGCTGAGGCGTGGTGGCAGGCATAGGTGTCTGCTGTGCAAGCGCCGGACTTGCCACGCCTCCGCCCGGCTTGACAATTGTCACGTTGCTGCTGCACCTAGCGACAAAGCCGCCACGCTGTGTGGACGGATCGGAGAAGGACGCGCCCAGCGTGGTCAGGCCACAGGCATCCCTGGCTTTCAGTGTCACCTGCAGGTTCACGCCGCCGCCCGACTGCAGATAGGGGGCGCCCCAGTGTTCCCACAGCCATGCCCCAGGCGACACCTCTGGTTCGGGCAGCATCGCCACAGATCGCACGTAGTCCAGGCACGCTGCATCCCAGTCAAGCAGTACCGCGAGGGCGCTAATGGCATTGGCCCCGGTGTTGGAGGCCCTCATACGGATCGTCATCTCCTCGCCGGTCGCCATCTCGCCGTCTGCGGGATCCACCAATTGGCAGGTGATATTGCCGCGAATGGCGGGCAAGGGCGTCGGCGTGGGAGTGCGCGTGGGCGGAGGCGCAATCACGGTGATGTCGGTTGGCACAATTGTCTGATTGATGTTGTCAGCGCTGTATCCGGCCCACGTGTGGAAGACCTTGCCGACAGGCGCGTCCGCCGGCACCTCAAATAGGATCGCCCCTGCCTTTGAGCCTCCCGGCGGTATATTCCCCAGATCCAACCGGAAACTCGTCTCGGAGTTCGGTTCGCCAGGCCCCACCATGCCATCGAAGACGAGTCCATCTGTGAAGAGGTTCACGTGGGTGCCGTAGGCTATCGCTTGGCCCGTGTTGTTCACTCGCACCACGTAGTAGCGGCGGACGCCTATGGGCATTTCGGTGGGAACGGTGACCTGGGCCTGCAAGTCACCTTCTTCTGGCACCCCTTCGCACAGCAGGGTGTATGAGTCGGTCCAATAGGTGCGCCCGGTATAGGACCCACCATAGTTCGCCTCGGCCATGACTTCGATGGAGAGTTGGGCGTTCGGCGGACAGTCGGCGAGCACCTCGAAATCCGCCCCTGCCATCACATAAGTGTCAGGGGCAATGTCCCCAAAATCCACAGTCAGGTCGCGCCAGTGGAGCCAGCCCGGCGCTTCGTCGCCCGGCACGGGATCGGTGTCTGTGACTTCCAGCCTGCCGATGGGGTAGTTGATCGTCATGGTCACCTTGCTGAGAGTAACGGAATCATCATTGAAAACAGATACCTGAACGTCCAGGTGGTCTCCCACTCGAGACCTGCCCTCCCTCGCGAAATAACTAGGGGTCACAATCAGTTTCGGCGCAACGGGCGTGGGGGTGGGGCGGAGGGCCAGGTCAAAATACACGTACTCTTGGAGGATATTGGATTGCTGCCCGGTATTGTCGAATACCTGGAAGGTCGCAAAGAGGTTCGCGCCCTGGGCCGCCATCGTGTGATGCGCGTGCAGGCGTACGTAGTACTCCCACTGCCGTCCAGGCCCGAACGGGGGATCGCTCGAGCCCGTGTGCCAGACCACGAATTGCAGGTCCGAATCCTCACGGGAATACAACCCTTCATCCGACGCGCTCACGAAGTCGTAGAGGGAATTGAAGAAATAGAATCGCACCTCTGTGCTGGGGTATGAAACGGACGTGCTGACGTCCTGTATCGTGATCCTGAAGAGCATGTCGTTGCCATCGTAGACCACCCCTGTCACAGGCTCTACCATTTCCAACTGGAGGGTCACGTAGGCATCGAAAGGCACAAGTTGGCCCTGGACGGGGCCGGTGGGATTGCCTTGAGCGAAGCTGGGAGCCAGCAACAGAGCAAGGGCCAGCAACAGGACGGGGGCCACTAGACGGGTGACAGCGAACCGCGACATAACGCACCTCCTGGTTCATGAATGCCAATAGGACGAACCACAACGATACGGAAGCGGGCACACCTGTCGGCGCACAGCAAGGGCGGTGGCATGGCAAGTTGTGCTCGGAGCAATTGTCAACGAGCGGGCTGCGTAGTGCCGAGACCTGCTCTATTATAGCATATCCCTGAGGCCATAGCAAGGGTTTTCTTGAGGAAGGGTGCGGTTCAAAGTTTTGCGCCGGTACCCAAGGCGAGTGGCTCGGAGTGCAGCGGCCTAGTGGGCATACGTCACCAGGGATGACTGGCGGTCGGCCCACAGCGTTCCCAGAGGGCAGTTTGCTGCGACAGATGGCTGAATATGAGTTGTTTCGGGTCGAATCATGCACTGTGTCGAGTGCAGGGAGGGATCAAATGCCAGCACTGGCGGTGCGATGGCCGATGCCAGGAGTTTGTACCAGTGTTCGGTGCGCCGTTGCTAGTTTCTGCGCAAAACTCTGTACCGCACCCCTTGAGGAATCTTGCGGAGCCGGGTCAAAGTCGACAATTGGAGCCATGCGGCGGGGCTGGAAGCCGCCGCGCTAAGAGAGCGAAACCCCCATGGGGCTCGATTTCAGCCTGCAGGGCTTTGCCCTCTCAGCTGACCGATTCCATCGTCGGGACTTTGCGGCGGTTCTAGCGGCAGGTTGCGCAGCGAATGCTCGCGGCCCCCTCGCCCAGCACCTCGCGATAGAGGGTGACAATCTCGTCGGCAATGTTGGTCCAACTGAAGCGTTGCGCCCACTGGCGGGCACTCGCCCCCATTCGGTCCCGGAGTTCGGGCTCGTCCAGCAGGGTGCAGAGTCTGTCGGCCAGCGCGTCGGGCGAGTTGGTTGGGAACAGCAGCCCGGTCACGCCGTCCTGGATGGTGTATTGCAGCCCGCCAGCCTTGGAGGCGATCACCGGCGTGCCGCATGCCATGGCCTCCACTGCCACCATGCCGAAGGACTCGTAGTACGAAGGCACTGTCACCACGTAGGCGGCGGAATAGTAGTAGGGGAGCGTGTCCTGGTCTTTTGACCCTAGGAAAGTGATGAGTTCTTTCAGCCCCAGTTCCTCGCGCAGATTCCTCAGCCTTTCCTCTTCGGCAGATCGCGTTGCCTCCGTGCTTTCGCCCTCGCCACCGATGATGGAGACATAGATGTTCTCGCAAAGACACGGAGTCTCCTTCGCCAGGATGGCGATAGCACGGAAAAGGGTCTCGATTCCTTTGAGAGGCTCCATCCGGCCCACGAACAGGATGAGTTTGCGGTCGGCGGGGATGTTGATTTCCCTTCTGGCAATGTCCACGGAAATAGGACGAAAGCGCTCTGTGTCCACGCCTGCTGGAATAACGTGGATCTTGGCTGAGTCTGCGCCATAGAGCCAGGCCAACTGAGCTTTTTCGAGCGGGCTGGCCGCGACCAGGCTGTCGGCCCAGCCCATGATCTGCCCCTCCACGGCGATGCGTTGGTCGGTTTCCATCTCCTGTGGGGTAGAAGCGACGGCGTTCTTCATGTGGCCGAGGGTGTGGAACATCTGAACAATGGGCGTGCCCCAGCGGATCTTCAGTTGCTGCGCCACCCAGCCCGAAAGCCAGTAGTGGCTGTGAACCAGGCTGTAGTGAATCCCCTCCGCCTCGGCGAAAGCGATCAGATTGTCGGTGAATTCCGGCAGGTGATCAAAGACGCGGTGCTTGTCGTAAGGAGCGCGGGGGCCGGCCGGCAGATGGATCACGCGGGCGTTCGCTCCCAGGTGGCGGATCTGAGGGGCATCTGGGTTCTGATTGCGGGTGAAGACGTCTACGTATATCCCGCGCCGCCCCAGTTCCCGCGACAGGTCTCGGACGTAGACGTTCATCCCGCCGCTTTCCTTGCCTCCCAATGTCGCCAGGGGGCACGTGTGAACGCTAAGCATGGCGATGCGCATCGCGGCCGGGTCTTCTCGCTTCGGGACGGTCATGGCAGCGGCCTCGGGCTGATCAGGAGGTTGTGAACCGTGGTCGCCGCGGCCCCGAAACGAAACTTGTAGTCCTCATTGCCTCGCAGAAAGTCAAAACGCTTCCTCCCTGATTCAATGGCGCTGCGGATGCAATCGGCCAGCAGCACGATCCCAGGGCTGAGACCTGCATAGGCGCTGGGGTCGTAGCCTGAGTTGTAGACGAGGATTTCGCCATTGTAGTCGAAGTTGAGCATCGTGGCAGCCTCAACGCCGTCCATCTCTATGAATGCCAGTTGCAGCCAGCCATTCTCAAAGAGCGCCCGGCAGATTTCCTTGAAGAACTGAACCATCTGCACGGTCATGAAGGCTTCTTTGTCGGGGTCGCTCTTTTTGTGCAGGTGGATGAAGGTATCCACGGCGTCATCCAAAGTGTTCGTATTGTTGGCGGTGTACCGGCGCGTTTGGGTTTCCTGTTCAATGCGGCGCATCTTGCGGCGGATTTCGTGACGCTGCTTCTTGTCCAGAGAGTCCAAATACGCATCCCACGTGTCGGGCAGAGAGATCACGGGACACACGTCCTGGACTTCGGCTCGGGCGTAGAGGCTCCGCTGAACGGCCAATTCCGCCAGGGCGCGGTGAGTGTGCGAATCCTGTGGGATGTTGCAGAGGTCTACATAATCCCAGGCGGGAGCGTCTGGGCCGGTCACGTAATCCAGGATGGCCTTGTGCAATGCTGCCTCATACTCTGGAAGGGCGATGAGATCCAGGTAGTCGGAGACGTCCACGCAACCGATCCAGCGAAAGGCGCGCTCGCCAGTCTGGCCGGTCACGCGGCACAACGGGGCGATGCCAACCAGAAGTCCATCGTCCGCGCGCAGGGTCAGCAGGTGGAGTTCGCCTTCGCCCAGGCATTCCCACCAGATGGCCTGCCACTCCCAGGTGACAAAGATGCGGTTGCACAGGCTGCGCTGCACCAGGGCATTCCACTCCGGACGCAGCCGCTGGAAGGCCACACTGTCGCGGTGAATTTCGGTCCTCATGCGTTGCTGTTGTCCCCTCACAAGGGTCTTCTGTGGGGATGCTGCGGGGAGATTATAACACAATGCGGCCAGAGGGAGAAGTTTGGGAGCGCGAGAAAGGCGTTAGCGCGGGCCGCGCGTGCGGCGTGGACGCGACCCGTCCACGCCGCAAGCGCAGTTTACAGACCTCACGAATTCGACGCTGTAAGCCTCACGGCCCGACAGCATTCGCCGGTTTCTCTATGGGGGAAATGTCAGCTCTCTTCGCGTCAAACGCAGCCAGGGTTTCGCTGACGTTCGCCCCAGTGGCTGACTTCACGCGGATGGTCACTTGCGATTTGACCAGCGCCATGGCGTTCATCTCAACCCATGCGAAGCCCTCGTATTCCATCACGTTCCCTTGCTGCGCTGCGAGTCCAAGAAGCCCCAGCATGGCAGAGTCAATCTGAAAAGTGTACTTGTTTGTGTTGAACCCGTTGATCTGTTCCCTGCCCAGGAGCTTCGCGTCTTCAATCTTGTCAAACATCCAGAGGAAGGCTCCGCCATATACGGCTACAATGGCCCAGGGATCGGCGTCTTGACCACCCAAGGCCATGAACTGCCCGTCGCTGCCCATGTACATCTGCTTGTCCACGATGTAGATCTCGGCGCTCACCGCGTCGCCGTCGTAAAGTTTCATGTAGTGGTTGCCCGCGGCGTCCACGTCTGATTCAAACTTCGAGACCGTGGGCAGGTTGTTGCCTTCCTGAGTGCTTATGCTGCTGGCGAGATGTACGGGGGCGAGTTTTGAGACGTTGCTGATGAGCGATTGAAACTGCATCGCTTCAGCGGGCGTCGGCTCTGCCGCCACCGTCGGGACGGGCGTTGGCGTCGGGGGGACAGGGGTGTTGGTAGGACGGGACACTGGCGTAGATTGCGGTGTTGCCTTGGTTTTGGCGCCTCCCCCGCAACCGGTCAACAGGCTCGCGACGAGCGAGACCAGGGTGACGACGACCAAGATTCGGTACCTGATGGGTATCGTTTTCATGTTGAGCCTCCTATTTTGCTCAGATTGAGACATCAGGGAAAAGAAGCACGGGGTCTCTTGATAGAAAGGGCGGACGCTGAGACCCCGGTGCCATCTATGCCGCGGGAGCAGAGTTCTCTGGCGGGATAGGGCAGGTCAAATCGCAGTGAGCAACAAGTTGCTCCACTTCCTCCGGCGAGAACAGTTCGCCTACTGTCAGCCCCTCATCGCAGCAGGTGATGTGGCGCGTCAGTTCGCAGGCTAGGGCATCGGGTTGTCCCTGTTCGTTCAGGAGCCTGCGGACGCGGTTGCGGGCGAGCATCAGGCCATCGGTTCCTTTGGTTTTCATGGGTGACCTCCTGTGTGCGAATTGTGTAGCGATCTCGGAGGTCGTCCTTGACCCGACATGCTCTCATCGCTGAGCGGGCGATTGAATTATAACACAACGCCGCAAAATTGTCAACATCTAATTAGTGTAGTTTATACTTGTGGCGATTTTCACGGTCTTGTGTGGGAAGGTACATCCTCCCTTTAATTGTAGGTTCAGCAGGCATTTAGAAAGAAGTCGACTGGCGGGAAGGGCGAATCCGCTTTTTGCGTTTTCCGGATTGCGCGCTATAATATAATCCCATGAGCGCGGAGTGGAGCGTTCATGGGCAAGGTGGCCCGCGCGACGTTCGTCAGCGGGTTTTTGTTTACCCGCACCAATGCTTATTCAGGGAGGATGGGACAGATGAAAGCGCAGGTATCTCCGAATCAGGCTAGGTTCACGCGGGAGGAAGTGCTCAACCGGGTCAATGAGGCGCAGGTGCGGTTCGTCCACTTGCAGTTCACAGATGTGGTTGGGGTAGTCAAGGGCGTGACGGTGCCGGTAGACCAATTGGAAGAAGCCATGACCAATGGCGTGTGGTTTGATGGCTCGTCCATTGAGGGTTTCGTCCGCATCGCTGAAAGTGACATGTACTTGGTTCCCGATCCCGATACCTTCGCCCTGGTTCCGTGGGAAAGCCAGGAGGATATGCGTACAGCGCGCCTCTTGTGCGACGTGTACACACCGCATGGCGAGCCTTTCGCCGGCGATCCGCGTCAGGTGCTCCGGCGGGCGCTCGCCGAGGCGCAGAAACTGGGGTTTGTCTACAACACCGGTCCTGAATTGGAGTTCTTCCTATTCCGCCGCGACCAGGATGGCAATGGAACCCCTCTCCTGCACGACCGGGGCGGCTACTTTGACCAATCCACCGACCGAGCCGTGGAAGTCCGCAAGCACATGGTCAACGCGCTAAAGGCTTTTGACATTCGGGTGGAGGCTAGCCATCACGAGTGCGCCCCCGGCCAGCACGAGATTGATTTTGAATACGCGGATGCGTTGCGCGCAGCCGACAATGCCGTGACGTTCAAGTACGCGCTGAAGGCAATTGCCGCGCAGTTCGGATTGCATGCCACCTTCATGCCCAAGCCTATCAGCAACATCAATGGCTCCGGGATGCACGTTCATCAAAGCCTGTCCCACAAAGACACGGGCAAGAACGCCTTTGCCGACGCTTCAGACTCGTATGGGCTTTCGCAGATAGCCAAACACTTCGTCGCCGGGCAGATCGCCCATGCTCGCGGGATGTGTGCGGTGTTGTCGCCTCTGGTGAACTCCTACAAGCGACTTGTGCCTGGGTACGAGGCTCCGGTGTACATCAGTTGGGCCCGCATCAATCGCTCGGCGTTGCTGCGAATCCCTCAAGTCAGCCCGGCCAAGCGGGAACGCACGCGGGTGGAATTGCGGTGTCCGGACCCCAGCTGCAACCCCTATCTGGCCTTCTCAGTCATGCTCGCCGCCGGTCTTGATGGCATCCGCCGCAAATTGGAACCGCCGGAGCCCGCGGAAGAGGACCTGTACCATCTGCCCGCCGAGCGCAGGCAGAAGCACCGAACGCTGCCAGGTTCGTTGTGGGAGGCCCTGCAAGAGCTACAGAAGGACGAAGTCGTGCGCGAGGCATTGGGTTCTCATGCCTGCGAGCGGTTCCTGGAAGCCAAGACCCGCGACTGGGACGAGTACCGCACGCAGGTGCATGCCTGGGAACTAGAGCGGTATCTGCCGATCTATTAAGCATGCTGAGAGGAACCGCCGAGAGGCGTGGAGCGTCAAAAGGTAGAGATCCTCACGTGCGACGCACGTGCACCATTGACAGGAGGTGCGGATTATGAAAGACCTGGCCGTCATTGAAACCATCCTTCGGAACCGGTACCATTTCTTCGCCGAAATCCGCGACAGTGTCGGACTGAATCAGAAGATCCGGGCGATGCTCGTTTCCAGCATCCTCTTCGCGGCGATCTATGGGGCAGTGCTCGGCTCTTCCAACAGCGTGCTGCAAGCCCTCAGTTCTGCGGTGAAACTCCCCATTCTGTTTCTGGCAACCCTGGTCATCTGCGCGCCGACGCTCTACTTCTTCAACGTGCTGTATGGTTCCAGCCTGACCATGAGGCAAAACATTGCGCTCAGTCTGACGGCCATCACCGTCACTTCGGTACTCCTTCTCAGTTTCGCGCCCATTCTGTTGTTCTTCCTGCTTACCTCTAGCCAATATCAGTTCTTCAAGTTGCTCAACGTGGCTGTCTGCGCCATCACGGGCGGCGTGGGGGTGCTGTTCCTCAGCCAGGGGATGCGGCTTGTTTCGGCATCAATCAAGGAGGGGGGCGCGGCGCGGCGCAACGTGGTGCGGCTCTGGATTCTCATCTACGCCTTCGTAGGCAGCCAGATGGCCTGGACGTTGCGGCCTTTCATTGGCGCGCCCAGCATGAAGTTTGAACTGTTCCGTCAGTTGGGCGGCAACTTCTACGCCAACATTTTCGCCAGCCTGGGCGAAATCCTGGGCTTTTTCGTGGTGAAGTAGGAGGCGGACATGTCCAGCCAGACCCCTGGGGACAAAACCCCCGTTTCCGACCAGATTCTGGATCTGTTGTGGGAAGCCCTGTTGGAGCGGCAGGCCAAGCGTGCGCAGACAGCCCGGCCTGCTCAATTGCCTGCTGCGCAGCCCCAACCCGACGCACAGCCTGCTGCACAGCCAGCACCGCGCCCCGTTGCGCCTCCGACAGCCGAGCGGCCCGCCGCGCCCGCGAAGAAGCCGCTGCCGATGCGGCGCGAACCCCGTCCCGGCGACGCCGGTTGGGAGCTGCCGCCCCGCCAGCCAAGCATCAATATGGGAAAGATGTTGGGCAGGCTCCTGATTGTGGTTGCGTTCCTGGTCGTGCTGGTCAACATCCCGGTGAACCGCTATGGCGTGGGGTTGGCCCGTATCATGCCTGATTCGGCGTCGCTCATCATCCGCGATGGGCTGATTCTGAAGGGGAGCGGGCCTGAGATCTACAAACTGGAAGACAACAGGCTGCGCTGGATCAGCAGCCTGGACGCCTTTGATCACCTGGGGCTGACCTGGGATGATGTACACGCCGTGGATGATGCGTTTCTGCGCCAGTTTGAGAAGGGCGCGCCCATTCACGTCCTCCTGAAGTGTGAGGACAGTCCGCACATCTACCGCCTGGAGAATCAGAAGAAGCGGTGGATCAAGGACATCAATACCTTCCTGGCCGAGGGGCACGTCTGGGACGATGTTCGGTTCGTGCCGTGCGAATACCTGAGAAGCATCCCCGACGGCCCCCCGATTCCTGAGAACGCGGGAACCCCGCCGCAGCCATAGCCTGGCGTTTCTACAACGAAACCGCTTGCATTCACCGGCGGTTTCGTTTTGTTTCTTGCTGCGAGCGAACTGGCGTGATACAATGTGCCGCTGAATTCCTTCGGAGGCGGATGTTAGGATGCCGATAGCCATGATTGTTCACGGCGGGGCCTGGACGATTCCCGCCGATCAGGTGGATGCCCACGCAGAAGGTTGCTTGCTGGCGGTAGAGCGCGGGTTCGCTGTGCTGCGGGCAGGCGGGGTTGCGCTGGATGCGGTGGAGGCCGCCATCCGCGTCATGGAGGACGATCCCATCTTTGACGCCGGGCGCGGCTCGTGCCTGACAATGGAAGGCGAGGTAGAGCTGGACGCCGGTCTGATGGACGGCTCTACACTGGATGTCGGGGCGGTGGCGTGCGTGAAGCGCATCGCCGAGCCAATCCACCTGGCGCGCCTGGTGCTCCAAAGTTCAAATACCCTGCTGGTGGGCGAAGGAGCGGAGCGATTTGCACAGGCGCAAGGTATGACCCCCTGCGACCCGGAAACCCTCATTGTGGAGCGTGAGCGGGCGCTGTGGCAGGAGTTTGTGTGTCAGAAAGGGGCGAAGCGAGCCGCTGGGGGCAGGCACGACACAGTGGGTGCAATCGCATTGGATGCGCAGGGGAGCATTGTGGCAGGTCTGTCAACGGGCGGGACGCCGAACAAGATTCCGGGGCGTGTGGGAGATGTGCCCCAGGCGGGCTGCGGGTTCTACGCCGACAGCCGGATCGGCGGTGTGGCCTGCACCGGTGTGGGCGAATACATTGTCCGCATGGCCCTGGCCTGTCGGACGATACACATGCTGGAGGCCGGGCTGGAACCCCAGGCGGCTGCGGAGAGAGCCGTTCGCCTGATGGCCGAGCGCCTCAACGGTGGAGCCGGGCTGATCGTTCTGGACCGATTCGGACGGGTGGGGTGCGACTACAACACCAGGCGGATGGCGCGGGCATATATCGTGGAAGGCATGGATGCGCCGTACGTGGCCGTAGGTCGCAGGGTCTGGAAGAAGGGAGTCGTCGGGCGCGACCGCAAGCGAGGCGCGGCGTCGTGAAGCGGGCCTATCGCGCTCTTGCATGGTTGCTCCTGCTTGCGTTTCTCCTTCTCGCGCTCGTCGCGTGCCTGAAGAGCGCGCCGGCGACCATCCCGACGCTGCTTCCGACTGTGGGGCCGAAGGCGACGGCTTTTCCCACCCGGACATTCACCCGGACCCCAAGCCCCACACCCACGCTGACGCCTACACCAACGCCGACCTCCACACCAAGCCTCAGTGCGCTGGCGCGGCACATGCTGGAACTGGTGAACCGCGACAGGCAGGCGGCTGGGCTGAATCCGCTGGAATGGGACGAGACGGCGGCGCAGGTCGGGCAGGCTCACGCCGAAGAGATGGTCACCCACGGTTATCTCAGCCACTGGAATTTTCTGGGTTATGGCCCAGAACACCGTTACTTCTTCGCGGGCGGGCGCGATGTGGTGCGGGAGAACGTTTACAGTTTCTACCAGCGCTACAACCCCGGCGAGGGCGTTCCGATTGAGGACTGGGAAGGGACAATCGCAAGCGCGCAGCAGAAACTGATGGAAAGCCCCGGCCACCGCGAGAATATCCTCCAACCCTCGCACACTCATGTGGGAATCGGAATCGCCTATGACCCGAAGCGCGGAGAGCTGCGGATTGCACAGGAATTCGTGGACCGGTACGTGGCTGTGGAGCCGGTTCCGGGGCAGGTCAGCCTCGGCGGGTCTCTGGAGGTGGCGGGTCGGGTGCTGCCCGGCGCGTCATCGCCCCTGCTTAACCTGGCCTACGAACCTTTTCCGCAGCCAATGACGATGGAGGCGCTCAACACGACGAGCACTTACCAATCCGCTGCGGAAACCTATCAGGCTGTCGCGCCGAATCTACAAGGTGACCGCTTTGCGGCTACGATACGCTTCAATGCCACCGACAAGCCAGGTCTGTACCACCTCCGGATTTGGGTGGCTCAGAGCGGGGAGCAGATTGTGGCGAGCGACTTGATCGTCGCGGTGCAATGAAGTTGTAGGGCAAGGGGCAATCTTGTCCTGCAAGACCATCAGTATTTTCCCAAATCGCGTAGGCGCTCGTCAGAGATGCCGAAGTGGTGGGCGATTTCGTGCATGACCGTATGCACAACCGTCTGGCGGATCTGTGCCGGGGTGCGGCAGGCGGAAAGAATCGGCATGCGGAAGATGGTGATTCTGTCTGGCAGCACCATATTGTAGCCCCTGTCCCGTTTTGTGAGCGGGATTCCCTCGTACAGTCCGAAGAGGGTCATCCCACGGCGCAGGCCAGCGACGCGCACCTGATGCTCCGTAGGGTAGTCCTGGATGAAGACGTTGACGTTGTCCAGTTTCTCCCGGAACTCCTCGGGCATGGATTCCAATGCGCGGTTGGCCAGTTCTTCAAAGACCTCTGGGCTCAGATTCATGGGCTTACAATAGTCTCTTCAGGGCTTCCAGCGCTTCGTCGTATTTGGGTTCCTGGCTCAAATCAGGAACCCTCTGGATATACTGGACGATGTCCTTCTCGTCCACGATGAAGATGCTGCGGGTCAGAAGGCGTTTCTCTTTGATGAGAACCCCATAGGCCAGGCCGAAGTTGGTGTCGTAGTGATCCGATACGGTCTGGAGCCTGTCCACACCTGCCGCACCGCACCAGCGCTTCTGCGCGAAGGGCAGGTCCACGCTGATAGTCAGGATGCGCACCTTGTCGCCGAGTTTGTCCGCCTCGGCATTGAAGCGGCGGGTCTGCAAATCGCACACGGAGGTGTCCAGAGACGGCACAACACTGATCAGGCGTATCTTGGACTTTGTGTCGGCTAGCGTCACGGGGTTGCCATCGTTGTCCAAAACCCGGAAGTCGGGAGCCTTCTGCCCAACTTTGATTTCGGGGCCTACCAGGGTCAGAGTGCTGCCCTTGCTAGTCACAATGCCTTTGCGTTCTATCATGCAGAATCTCCTCATAAGGATGAATTGATGTCACGTTCGAATCTTACCACGTAGATGCCCGCAGGGATATGATTTGCATCACCCTTGGCGTTGCGCCCCCGACATCCGAGGCCTCTAAGACTTCGGATGTCAAAACGCTGGGCAGTTTTTGACGGATTTCACAAATCGCATATATTATCCTTCAGTTGACTGGGCCTGTCAATCCCATACTTAGACACCAGCAAAGGAGAACATCAATGGCTCACAAAATTGATCCCGAACTGTGCATTTCTTGTGGCGCTTGCGAAACCGCTTGCCCGGAAGAGGCCATCAGCGAAGGCGATGAGACCTACGTGATTGACCCCGACAAGTGTACCGACTGCGCCACCTGCGAGGAAGAGTGCCCGCAGGAGGCCATTTCCCAGATCTAGGCAGGGCTGAGGAAACTGCAAAAAGCCGAGACCGATTGAGGTCTCGGCTTTTCGTTGTTGTCATCACAACGTTTGACCGGTGGCGGTGTTGTGAGGTAAAGTAGACACCAAATCCTCTGTAAAGGAGAGATAAGCATGGATTTCGTTGGTTTCATGAGGAGCACAGTAGGGCGCGTGCTGCGCGCTGCTGTGGGAGTCGTTCTGGTATTGCTCGCGCTGTTTGACCTGAACGGGTTGAGCACGGCGCTGCAATGGGTCGTTTTGCTCCTCGGAGTCCTCTTCATCGTGGTTGGCATCCTGAATGTCTGCCTCTTGGCGCCTCTCTTCGGTAAGTCCATCAAGGGCGGCAAATAGGCAGGTTGGGATCTGAACATGCAACATGGCCTCATCCCAAAAGAGAAGGGGTGAGTCGTTTGCGACTTGACACGATTTCAGATTTTTGCTACTCTGGATCGCGTGAGGGAATTCGCCCTCACAGTGTGCGGTAGAAGGAGGGTCTGAAATGGAAGTGACCGCGTTCTGTGTCAAGTGCAAGACCGAGCGGAAGATCAAGGATGCCAAAGTGGTGACCTTGAAAAATGGTCGCCCCGCAGCCACAGGGGTTTGCCCCGTCTGCGGAACAAAGATGTTCAAGTTTCTTCCCAAGAAGTAGCGGTCGCACACTCCGAAAGGCCTGGCGCCTACCGGGCCTTTCCAATTCACTTCACCAACTGGAGCCGCGAGGCCAGTTCCTGGCGCATGGCGTCTGGCAGGATGATGTACGTCCCCGTGGCTTCTGCGCCAATCACGCCGTCGGCAAGGGTCAGCACCGCGCGGGTCTCTATTGCCCGCGAGCGGGTGCTGGTGATTTCTGCTCGGATAGAGAGCGGTTGTCCCACTGGCACTGGACGGACGTAGCGGATGTTCATCGTGCCCGTGACGACCCATAGGTCCAGCAGGAACGATGTTCGCCCCATCACTTCATCCAGCAAGGCCGCGATGATGCCGCCGTGCGCTACCCCCGGCCATCCCTGGTGTTCCTCGCGCGGCGTGAAGTCCACCCAAACCGCATTTGCTTCTATTCGGAACTTCAAGTGAAGGCCGTGCGAGTTTTCCACGCCACAGACAAAACACATTTTGGATACAGGCTGCATCTGGGCTTCGGTCATGTCCCGTGCTCCTCTGGTCGTGGTGTCAGGCGGCATTTGCGCCGCGCAATATCTGTCTCAGGAGCCAGACGAATTCCCCCAGGATGACGGCCGTGGCTCCCCAGACCTTGTGCCCGTAGATGTGGAAGTAGGGCACGTGCAGGTGTCGGCCGTCGGGCAGGTCCCAGTCCTCCTCCACGCGCGTGTGTTCATCCAATAGGAGCGTAACTGGCGTTTCTACAACCTGGGCCACCTCCTTCGGATTGGGGTGCAGCTCTGGGCGTCCGAGCGCGTATCCCACGAAGGGTACCACGTTGAAATCGCTGGGGCGGATGTAAAGAGGCGTCAGTTGACCCAAGATGGTCACGCCTTCTGGAGCGATGCCGAGTTCTTCGGCGGTTTCCCGCAGGGCTGTCTGTACCAAAGGCTCGTCGCCATCTCGCGCGCCGCCGGGGAGCGAGACTTGGCCCTGGTGGGTCGCCACCATTTCCCCGCGCAGAGTCAGCGGGAAGTACCACCCCGATTCGCAGGGGTACAGCAGGAGCAAGACGGCGGCGTATGGTGCGGGATGGTCGGCCGTCAAAGGGCGCGGTTGGGGAGCCATCCAGAGTTGGGCAGGGTGACCAGGCAGGGGGCCACTCAGTGCCTGGCGCAGTTCTTCGGGCGTCGGATGTGGATTCATGGGCATCACTCCAGCACGACGCCGCAGAATGACACAAAAGACGTGCCTTGAGTGTCCGCCTGGGCCTGGTCGTAGGCAATCAGGCGGCCCGCGACAGGTTCCAGCAAGCGCAGCATCATGTAGATCGGGGGGAGACCGCAGATGTGCCGACGGTCGCCTTCGGCGCGGATGAGGCCAAAGAAGCCGTCCGCATCTCCGGCGCAGGCGGCCTGAATGAGTTCCTGGTCAGCCTTTTTGCCTAGCACCCGCTGTACAAACCCGGCAGGCAATGGATCGCCGAAGGCCAGTCCAGTGTGTGCCAGGTCGGCGGCGGCGACCGCAAGAACGCGGCGGCCCACCAAGGCCTGACGCAGAGCGTCTATTCCTACCATGATGGTCGCGTCCTGTCGCGGGTCTGTCTCCCCTGTGACAAATGCCTCAAATGAGCCGCAGAGAATCGGCACCAACGCGCAAGGCGCTCCGCCTCGGACGTGGTGCAGCCAGACCAGTGCCAGTTCAATGGAGTGCTCCTGGCGGTGGTGAAGTTCGTCGAAGAAGGCGGCTTCCTCTCCGACGGCAGCAGCCACCGCATCAACAACTTCTCTATCTGTCGGGAACGTCCCGAACGGCGTGGCATAATTCTGACGAGTCAGGGTGAATGGCGAGAAGTCGCCCTGGTGATCCGTGCCGAAGAGAACAACAACGTCGGCCTGCCTCGCCGCCTCTGCCGCGGCGGCCCAGACCTGCCCGTAGACCACCCCGCCGCGTGAGTAGTCAATGTGGGGCGAGATAACACCGCGAATGGCAGGGGCGGGCGACGGCGGAGCGGCAGGCATCTGACCCTGGAGCGTGGCGGCTAGAATTTCGGGCGAATCCGGATAGCCTGCGCCAGCCAGGCAAGGGGGGCGAAACGGGGCGCTCCGGTAGGCTTCCAATGCAGCCTTGCAGGCGGCGGCAAACCGCTCGTTGTCCAGGAGAAGGGCGTTATCCAGTTGGCAGAGGATGTCGGATAGGGACTGTGGCGAAAGGCGCACCCCCGCTCGTATCTGCAGGGCAGCGAGGATGGCGCCTTCATCGCGGCTGCCGTCGCATAGGGCGAGCAAGGGGGCTAGCGGCTGTGGAACTGCCAGCACTTTGTCGGTCACTCCCAGCGGGTCGCGCAGGACGAGGACGGGCTTGCCGTTCTGTTCGGCCCACTGCTGCTGGATGGGGCGCAACTTGGGGCGCATCGCCTCTCCTCAAAGAAATCACCCATAAACAAAAGCCCCGGCAATGCGGGGCTTGCTGGTAGCGCATGGGGGATTCGAACCCCCGATCTCCTCCTTGAGAGGGAGGTGTCCTGGGCCACTAGACGAATGCGCCAAGCGTCCCACATTCTACTGGGAAGGGGGCGTGTTGTCAAATCAATCGCAGCGTCCACTGGGAGAAGGGTAGCACTAAGGGTCCGGGCGTCAAGGCGTAGGAAGAGACGCTGCAAGACAACAGCCCCGCCCTGAAAAGAGACGGGGCCGCTGTTGTGGCGGGAGTGGATGGGAGTCGAACCCACCTGGGACACCTCTGCAGCGCCCCACAGACGGTTTTGAAGACCGCGGAGCCCACCAGGACTCAACCACCCCCGCGCATAGTGTACGCAAGACCAATTACGGTGTCAACTTGCGATATGGGCCTTGTCAAGCCCGCTCTTTTGACGCAATCATCCACCTGTGCCATACTCCACGATGCGCCCCAGGCTCGGTGCTGTGTGATATTGGTCACAGCCGCAGCCATCCGTCTGGTGTATACTGGGGCGAATTCATCTGGGACCGAGGGAATAATGTCACTGTGCGGTCGCTTCCGCCGCCTCCTTGCGACGCCTGAGGGTCTTGCCTTTGCCGCGCTGGCCTGGGTGGGATTTGTACTCGCTTTGCTGGGGCTTCTGTCCGGCCCATCCCAATCCCTGGGCATCGCCGGACGTTTGCCCATCACCCTGACCGAGGAGGAGCGCGTCGGGCGCATCATTACGCTTTACCACGGTCTGGCGATTCCCTTTTTGGCGTCGCTGGTCTACCTCATTCTGGCCTGGGTGGATCTGCCCGAACGGACCAAGGACTTGGTGATGCCGACCATCACGGCGGGCTTCTTTCTCACCAGTGTTGGTGGCCTGGCTTTCGGCTACCTGGGCCGCAACTGGTTGTTTCATGGCATCTATCTGGTGGGTCTGAGTCTGACCTTCTACGCGGGCGTGGTCCTGATGACCGCTCTGTTCCCCCGTCAGGGGACGACCGATCGTCTGGCGCACTGGGCTTTCTGGCTCATGGCCCTTGCGACGCTGATCTCGGCGGCCATCGGCGGCGCGGTGGGCGCTTTCTTCGGCAACGGGTTCAAGGCTATGCTGGCCGAAGACAGCGTGCGCGTTTCTCACGACGTTTTCCAGCGCGGCATCATCGCCCACCTGCACATCATGCTCACGCTGATTGACGTGGCGATTCTGCTCCTGGTCGCCCGCATCACACCCATGACGCCGCGCCAATCCAGGTGGGTGCATGCGCTCACTATCATCGGCACGGTCATCGTTTCCGTCGCGACGTGGGGCGTCGTCATCCGGCAGTTTGAGAAGATTGCCCACAAGGTCATCAACGTCGGCGCGGGATTCCTTCTGCCTGCGGGCATCCTGGTTGCCATCTTCGGCTTCCGGAACCTGGCCCGCGAGGGCGGTATCCTGCGCGACCCCGCGCGGTTCGGCCTGTATTGGTTCCTGATCTTCGTCAACTTCGTGGTCACTGTCCCCGGCGTCTACGTCGCCATGAATCTGGAAACCTACCGTCTGCCCGAGTATCTGGATGTAGAGCGCAGCATCACTTCCGGCCACTGGCACATCCTGGCGACCCTTTCCGCCGTCATGGGCTTCCTACTGATCGCGCACCTGCGCCGTTCCCACGGCAAGGCTGCGAAAATCGGCGCGTGGGGGGCCATCATCGGCTCTTCGATGGCCTTCGTCTTCATTCTGCCTTACATGTTCCGCCAGCCAGGGGCAACAGTCGCCTGGGCAGAACCTTTCTTTGAAGCAGGCATCGGCATCGCCATGTTGTCTCTGGCAGTCTACCTGGTCGCGGAAATCACGGCTCTCTTCCGCGGGCGGACAATTGAAAGCGCAGAGGATTCCAAGCATGGATAAGTTGCACGAATCGCAAGCGCTCGCTCTGTCGCCATCCGGGCGCGTGTCGGCACGTGACCTTCTCGCTCTTCTGAAGATGCGCCAGACGATCTTGCTCCTCATCACGGGGGTCAGCGCCTACGCTCTCACCTTGCCTGGGGCCATCGGCTGGGGCGAACTCGCGCTGGGAACGCTCGCCCTGTTCGCTTCCATCGGGGGGTGTACAGCCCTGAACATGGTGTTTGACCGGGACATAGACGCCGTGATGGGCCGCACCACCGCCCGACCTCTCCCGGCAGGCAGGCTCACCATTCCGGCGGCCATTGTCTTCGGATTGGCGCTTTTGGTTCCTGGACTCTCCCTGGCCTGGCTGCTTCAGCCTTTGTTCGGCCTGATCGTCACCCTGGGATTCGCGCTGGATTTCGGCGTCTATACCTTGTGGCTCAAGAGACGGACGCCCTTTTCTATCCTCTGGGGCGGGTTGTCCGGCGGTATGCCCGCGCTGGCCGGGCGAACCCTGGCGCTCGGCCATGTGGACCTCGTGGGTGTGCTGTTGGCATCTGCCGTGCTTCTGTGGATTCCGGCGCACATCCTGAGTCTGTCCGCGCGCCATGCCGACGACTACCGACGGGCAGGTGTCCCCGTCTGGCCCAACGCCTACGGTCTCAGGGCAACCTATCGTCTCATCGCCGCCGCCACGGTGCTAAACGTTCTGGTGCTGGCGCTGGCCGGAATCCTGCTTGCCATTCACCCCCTTGCGTGGGCAGGGCTGGGGCTCATCGGCGCGGGGCTGGGGGTGTTGGCGGTTGTTTCGCTGATCCGCCCCTCCGACCAGAATAACTGGCGGCTGTTCAAGTTCGCCTCTATGTACATGCTTCTCTCGTTTGCGTTCCTGACTCTGGGTGTACTTGCCTAGAATGCCAGGTAGGGACAGGAGTTCAAAGTGGAACACAAGGATCACAGCACCTACGATCGAAACTACTATGCAGGCTGCAACAACGAGTATCGCAAGTACCTTCGGTTTCAGGTCTTCGCCTTTCTGCGAGCAGTTTACATAAAGCGTGTCTTCAACCCTAAGACAGTTCTGGATGTCGGCTGTGGCATGGGCAACTTGGTGGAAGCCCTTCGGAAGTTGGGTATTGAGAGTCATGGAATTGAGGTGAGCGACTACGCTCTTTCGCAAATCCCCAGAGAATGCAGGGGGTATTGCCGAAAGGGGAGCATCCTGGAAATACCCTTTGCCGACAAGGAGTTTGATTTGGTGGTCTCTTGCAGCGTTCTGGAGCACATCCCTCCCGACCAGATTTCGCAGGCGATTCGGGAGTGCGCGCGGGTAACCGGGCAAGCGATGCTCCATGAGATTGCGGTTTTGGAGAACAAGAGGGTGATCCACAAAGACCCCACTCACGTTTCCAAGTTCAACAGACTGTGGTGGGCCCAGGAACTCCAAAGCGAACTCAACGGCTGGCAGGTGAGAGAGGCCAGAATCCCGATCCTGCAGAATGGCGTTCTTGTCTGCCGCCGATGAGAGTCGGCCTTTCGGTTCGATCTGCCTCAATCTATTCGATCCGCTGACCATTTCCCCTGCGCCGGGTTCCGATTGACAACCCGTCCCTTCCCAGATATACTTCAGCCTGCCGGGTAGGGGCGAAGATTTTGCCCGGCGATCCCCTAGCGTGCTGCGGCCATTGCGGGCAAATGCGTCGCCTTTATTCGCATGGAGGGTGGTTTGCGTCTCAAAAGGCTGGAACTTCAAGGATATAAAACGTTCGCGTCCAAGACCGAGTTCCTTTTCACCGACGGCATCACGGCGATCGTCGGCCCAAACGGCAGCGGCAAAAGCAACATAGCCGATGCTGTCCGCTGGGTGCTGGGTGAGCAAAGCTATCGCCTCCTCCGGGCCAAGCGCACTGAGGACATCATCTTTCACGGTAGTTCCCAGCGGGCCCGCGTCGGCATGGCCCACGCCAGCCTGACCCTGGACAACAGCGACAATTGGCTCCCCCTGGAGTTTTCTGAGGTCACAATCTCGCGCCGCGCCTACCGCTCCGGAGAGAATGAGTATCACGTCAACGGAAGCCGCGTCCGCCTGAGGGACGTGACCGAGCTGCTGGCGAAAAGCGGCCTGATCAAGAGAAGTTCCATTGTCATCGGCCAGGGTCACATTGACGCCGCCCTCTCTCTTCGCGCTGAAGAGCGCCGCGCTCTCTTTGAAGAGGCTGCCAACATCACCCTTTCTCAGGACAAGAGGAACTCCGCCCTCGCCAAGTTGGAGGCTACGGAGCAGAATCTCCTCCGCGTCAAGGATATCCTCGCCGAAATCGAGCCGCGACTGAAGACGCTCCGCCGCCAGGCCCAGCATGCGGAAGTCTATCATACCCTCAACAAAGAGTTGGAAGACCTCCTGCGCACATGGTACGGCTACCGCTGGCAGCATGGCCGCCGCGCGCTCCAGCAGGCCCGCGACCAACTGAATTCGGCTCGCCAGAAGTTATCCGGCATTCAGTCCCATCTGGACGGCCTGGAGCGGGACACTGCTGTCCTCCGCGCCGAACAGAACGCCTTGCGCGGGCAACTGGCCGGATGGCACCAGGGGAGCGCGGCCTTCCACACGCAAAGTGAAGCCATTGAGCGCGAACTGGCGGTCACGCAGGAGCGCATCCGCCTTGTGAGCCGCCAAATCGCCGAGGCGCAGGAGGAAGTCATCCCCTTGCAGGCCAGCCGCGCCGCCCAGGCCGAGCGCGTTGGGGCTGCCGAAGCCCGCATTCAGGCACTCACCGCGGAATTGGAGCAAGCCGTGGCCGCCCTGCATGGGCTGGAGGGGGAATACCAGACTCAACAGCGTGCCCGCCAGGACGTTCTGGCGAAAATTACTGAATCCCAGAACCGCCTGTTTGACATTGCCACCCAAATGGCCGACCGCCGCAACCGACTGAGCCAAATTGCCGAACGCCAGAAGGAGCAGGCCGCCGCGAAAGAAGAACATCTCCGCGCCAACGAAGCACAGCGGGGCGAACTGGATGCCCTCAAGGCCGAGCGGCGCGGGCTGGAGGCTCGCCTGTCGGAATCCGCACTAGAATCGTCCAACCGAAAGGATGCTGTGGCCCAGGCCGAAAAGCAGATGGGAGACCGCCAGACGCGCATGCGTCAAGCCGAGCAGGCTCTGTCTGGCCTGCGCGAAGAGGAAGCTCACCTGAGCGCTCGCGCCGAAATGCTCTACCGCATGCAGGAAGAAGGCGCAGGTCTATACAGCGGCCCCCATGCTGTGCTGGCAGCCGCCCGGCAAGGCCAGTTGCAGGGCGTCGTCGGCCTGGTCGCCGAGCAGATTCAGACGCCGCCAGAATTGGAGACGGCCCTGGAAACCGCCCTCGGCTCCCATCTCCAAGATGTCGTCACCGAGAGTTGGGACGACGCTGAGAATGCCATTCAGTTCCTCCGCCGCGAGTCCGCCGGGCGCGCCACCTTCCTCCCGCTCCAGACCCTGCGCCCACCCGACCCTCTCCAGCCGCCTGATTCGCCTGGACTGGTCGGCGTCGCCTCTCGCCTGGTCAAAGCCACCGAACTGCTGTCGCCTGTGCTTGATCTCCTGCTAGGCCACACCCTCGTCGCCAGCGACATGAAAGCCGCGCGCGCCTTGTACCGTCAGATGCGTGGCTCTTTCCAGATTGTGACGCTGGATGGCGAACTCATGCGCTCCACCGGAGCCATCACCGGCGGCACGGAGACCCGCAAGGCTCAGGGTTTCTTGTCCCGCCAGCGCGAGCGCGCAGAACTGGAAGCCGAACTCCGCGCCAGTACCGGACGACGTGCGGAACGCGAGACTGAACTGAAGGCCATCGCCGCCGACGAAGAGACCGCCCGTGCGCTCCGAGACCAGGCTCAGCGAGACATCCAAACCCTGGCAGACAAGGAATCGTCCCTGCGCGCATCCTTGTCGGCCCTGCAGCGCCAGATAGACAAGAAGGCGCAGGAGACCGAATGGCGGCTTGCGCTCGTTGGCCAGATTGACCAAAGCCTAGAAGCCCTGGACGAAAAGCAGGCCCAGGCTGAAGCCGACACCGTGCGCTTGGGGCAGGAAGACCAACAGTCCGAGGCAATTCTCATTGCGCTGAAATCTACCCTGGACGCCCTGCCCGACAACTTGGCCGTTCCCCTGGCCGAGGCGAAAGCCGCTGTTGCCCTATCCGAACAGAACGTTGAGAATCAAAAGGCCATTCTCCGAGGCCACCGCCAGTCACTGACTCCGTTGAACGAGCAAATGGCGTCCCGTCGGAACCGCGCACAATCGCTCCAGGACGAGCGCGCTAACCTTGAAGCGGCGGAGCGCGACCTGCGCCAGCGCGCCGAAGGCATGGCCCTTCAACTGGGAGAAGTGAGCGCCCGCATCAGGCCCGCGGAAGCGCGCCTGGCTGAGCTGGAAACTTCCCATGCCGATTCAGAAGTCCGTATCCAGAAAGGACGAGCGACTCTGCGCGAAGCGGAACAACAACACAATCAAGCGCTGCTGGAGATGGAGCGCCGCCGCGACGAGTTGGCCTCGCTAAAGCGGCAGATTGAAGACGACCTTGGTTTGATAGACGTGGAAGCCGCCGAGGGATTGCCCTCGCAGCCGCCGCTGCCCCTGCGGCCTCTAGTCAGCTCGCTCCCTAGTGTGGACGCGCTGCCGCCCAATCTGGAGGATCAAGTGCACCAGCTGCGCGGGCAGGTCCGCCGCCTGGGGCCTATCAATCCCACGGCCCTCACAGAACATGCGGAGGTGCAGGAGCGGCACACCTTTCTCACTTCCCAGTCCGGCGACCTGCAGGAAGCCGCCAAATCTCTGCGGACGGCCATCGCCGAGCTGGACAACCTCATGAACGAGGAATTCGTGCGGACCTTTGAGGCGGTGGCTGAACAGTTCACGACATATTTCGCCCGGTTGTTTGGCGGCGGGACGGCTCGGCTTGTCCTCACCGACCCCGAAGACCCCATGCTCGCGGGGGTGGACATCATCGCGCGCCCACCCGGCAAGCGCACTCAGAGCCTGGCGCTCCTGTCGGGTGGCGAGAGGTCGCTGACCGCGGCGGCGCTGATTTTCGCCATTCTCAAGGTCAGCCCGGCCCCCTTCTGTTTTCTGGATGAGGTGGATGCCATGCTGGACGAGTCCAACATCCGCCGTTTTCGCGACGCTCTTGAGGAATTGTCCAAAGAGACTCAGTTCATCGTCATCACTCACAACCGCGGCACCATTGAGGCGGCCCGCACGATTTACGGTGTGTCCATGGGCGCGGATAGCGTCTCCCGCGTCTTGTCCTTGCAACTAGACCAGGTTGAAGCCAAGGCTTAGGATTCATCACAGAGGCGCAGAGCACGCAGGGGGGTAGAGAAACCACGAATACAACCTGCGTGCTCCGCGTTGAGAGCATTTCCGAAAGGAGCAGACTGTGGGCAAGATTCGGATTCTGACGACAGGCGGCACGATTGCCATGCGCGAGTTGAAGCCGGGAGACGGCGCGGTCCCATCCCTGACAGGCAGCGATATTCGCAACCTTCTGCCGCCCGATCTGCCGCTGGTGGAGGCAGAAGAAATCTGCAACCTCCCCGGCGCGCACATGACGCCGGACATCCTGTGGAAAGTCCGAACTCGCGCCCTCGCTGCCGTGCAGGACTCCGAAGTAGACGGCGTCGTGGTCACCCACGGCACAGATACCCTGGAAGAGACCGCCTATCTGCTGGATCTGACCATCCCCGGCGACAAAACCATCGTCTTCACGGGAGCCATGCGCGCTGCCTCCGAGCCGGGATACGAAGGCCCCGCCAACTTGGCAGCCGCTGTGCGTGTTGCCGCTGAACCCCGCACTCGCGGCCTGGGAACCCTCGTCGTCCTGAACGACCAGATTCACGCCGCCCGGCATGTCACCAAGACACACACACTGGCCCTCGACACCTTCCAATCGCCGGGCTGGGGGCCGCTAGGCCGCGTGGACATGGACAAAGTTTTCATCGCCCACCGTATCCAGCACAAAACCCTCCTGTGCGAGGCTCTGGAGACAAAGGTGGGGCTCATCAAACTGGGCGTGGGAATGGAGGACGACTTTCTGCGGTGCGCCATCGCTACTGGGGCGCGAGGAGTCGTGCTGGAAGGATTGGGCGCCGGACGGATTCCACCTTGGTGGCTTCCCGGAATCCGGCAGGCCATCTCAAAGGGCATTGCAGTCGTCATCACCAGCCGTTGCTCCGGCGGGCGCATCTATGACAAGTATGGGTTTCCAGGAGCCTACCGCGATACGCGCGCTGCTGGAGCGTACTTCGCGAGCGGTTTCAACGGCCAGAAGGCGCGCATCGCCCTCATGGTCGCCCTGGGCAAAGGCGCGCCGGACAACGCGCTGGATGTGGTGTTTGAGAAATAGGGCCTAGCGCCGGCTCCCGTATCTCTCAAAATGCACCCTCGCCGCATCAAACTGCGTGCGCGGCGCCTTGTGCTCCGCCGGATGACCCACGGGAACCAGACAAAGCACCCGCTTCCCCTCTGGGATCTCCAAGGACGCTCGCACAGACGCTTCCCGCTCCTCGTTCGGGTAGATGCCCACCCACACCCCGCCAAGGCCCAAGGCAGTCGCTGCCAAAAGCAGGTTCTGCGTCGCCGCTGAGGAGTCCTGTACCCAGTGGTGGGATTTGCGCTCGTCTCCCAAGACCACGAACACAACAGGGGCGTCTGCGGCCATGTGCGACCACTGGTGCGTCTGGGACAACTTCCGTCTTAGCGCCTCGTCGCGCACGACGACGAACTCCCACGGTTGGATGTTGGACGCCGATGGCGCTGCCATGGCTGCTTCTAACAGGGTCTGGATGTGCTCATCGGAGACCGGTTCCTTTGTGTACTTCCGTATGCTCCGCCGAGCCTTGATCGTCTCAAGCATTGGGCGTACCTGCCTGGGGAATCCCGGAATTGCCGCGCGCGGCAGCTGCGAAGATCGCTCCGACCAA
>Ga0315291_10001333_pt1 | contig 33033 bp, 40 predicted proteins | sample YL17G12_20_MG_FD_203070 | JGI IMG/M metagenome (GOLD analysis project Ga0315291, IMG submission 203070) | Sediment microbial communities from Yellowstone Lake, YNP, Wyoming, USA - YL17G12_20 | ecosystem: Environmental > Aquatic > Freshwater > Lake > Sediment | place: USA: Wyoming | collected...
CCCAGGAGCTCCTTGATCTCGTTCAGGGACTTGCGCCCGAAGTTCTTGGTCTTGAGCATCTCCGCCTCGCTCCGCTGCACCAGGTCGCCGATCAGCCGGATGTTCGCGTTCTTGAGACAGTTGGCCGAGCGCACCGAAAGCTCGAGCTCGTCCACGCTCCGATACAAGTTGGGATCGTGAGCCGGGCGGTCATCATCCCGGCCGCCGAACTCCTCCCGGTCCCAGATGTCCTCGAAGCTGATAAAAATACTGAGCTGGTCTTTCAGGATCTTGGCGGAGTAGCCCACCGCGTCCGCGGGCAGCACGCTGCCGTTGGTCCAGACCTCCAGGATCAAACGGTCGTAGTCGGTGATCTGGCCGACCCGGGCGTTGGTCACGTTGTAGTTCACCTTGCGGATCGGCGAAAAGGAAGCGTCAATCGGCATCGCCCCCACCGGCAGGTTGTCGCCCCGGCCCCGCTCGGCCGAGACGTAGCCCTTGCCCCACTTCACCCACATCTCCATCTCCAGGGAAGCGCCCTTGTCCAGGGTGGCAATATGCTGCTGGGGATTGAGGATTTCCACGGTCTGGTCGGTGACAAAATCCCCCGCGGTCACCTCGCCCGGACCTTCCACCGCCAGGGAAATGGTGCGAATAGTTTCGCCCGAGTATTTCAACGAGACTTCTTTCAGGTTCAAGAGAACCTCGGTCACGTCCTCTTTGACCCCGGGGAGGGTGGAGAACTCGTGCAGGATCTCGTTGATCTTCACCGCCACAATGGCCGCGCCCTGCAAGGACGAGAGCAGGATGCGACGGAGCGCGTTGCCGATGGTCAGACCGAAACCCCGCTCCAGGGGCTCGGCGATAAACTTGCCATAGGTCTTGGTCAGACTCTCGGTCTCCACTTCCAATTTTTTCGGCTTGATCAAAGTGCGCCAGTTTTTTTCCATTTCGGTCATCCTCCGCACACGGGTTCGCAGTCGGAAACAGCGTCGGCCCTGCTCACTTGGAATAAAGCTCGACGATCATTTGCTCCTCGATGGGCATCGTGATATCTTCCCGGGCCGGCAGCTCCTTGAACACCCCTTCCCACCGGTCCGCGGACAGCTCCAGCCAGCGAGGCACGTCCCCCCGGCGGCTGCGCGTTTCCAGCGCCGCCTGGAAGACCGGACTCTTGCGGCTCCGGTCTTTCAGGGCGATCACGTCCCCCGGCGAAAGCGAGAACGAGGGAATGTTCACCGGCTTGCCGTTGACGCGGAAATGGGCATGCCGCACCAAGATCCGCGCCTCGTTGCGCGAGCGGGCGAACCCCAGGCGATAGACCACGTTGTCCAGCCGGCGCTCCAGCAACTGCAAGAGGCTGGTGCCGGTCACGCCCTTCCTCCGCTCGGCTTCCTCAAAGGTGAGGCGGAACTGGCGCTCCAGCATCCCGTAGATGCGCTTGACCTTCTGCTTTTCCCGGAGCTGAACGCCGTAGTCGGAGTACTTGATCCGGCCCTGGCCGTGCTGGCCCGGCGGATAGTTGCGGCGATCCACCGCGCACTTGTCCGAATAGCAGCGGTCCCCCTTCAGGTAAAGCTTCAAGCCTTCCCGCCGGCAAAACCGGCACACCGATCCTCGATACCTGGCCAATCCCTGCCTCCTCGCTTACACCCGCCGGCGCTTGGGCGGCCGGCACCCGTTATGGGGAATGGGGGTGACATCCTTGATGCTGGTCACCCGCAGCCCCGAAGCCTGAATCGCCCGCAGCGCCGATTCCCGGCCCGCGCCCGGCCCCTTCACCAGCACCCCCACCGACCGGACTCCCTGGTCCTGGGCCCGGCGGGCCGCTTCCGCGGCCGCCTGCCCGGCGGCAAAGGGCGTGCTCTTGCGCGATCCCTTGAACCCCACCGTCCCCGCCGAAGCCCAGGCTAAAGTGTTCCCGGCCCGGTCGGTGACGGTGACGATGGTGTTGTTGAACGTGCTCTGGATATGGACCACGCCCTGGTCCACCTCCCGTTTCACTTTCTTCTTCTTGCTCTTGCTCGTTTCGCTCTTGCCCGGCATGATCGCTTATCCCTTCTTCCCCATCACCTTCTTCTTGCCGGCGATCGGCGCCCGCCGTCCCTTGCGGGTGCGGGCGTTGGTGTGGGTCCGCTGGCCGCGCACCGGCAGGCCCCGCCGGTGCCGGATCCCCCGGTAGCAGGACAGGTCCATCAACCGCTTGATGTTGCCCGCCACCTCCTTGCGCAACTCGCCTTCCACCTTGTAGTTGGCGTCAATGATCTTGCGGATCGCCGCCACCTGGTTCTCGTTCAGGTCGTTGCTGCGCAGGCCGGGGTCCACCCCCGCCTCGGCCAGGATCTTTTGGGCCGAGGTGCGGCCGATCCCGTAAATGTAAGTCAAAGCCACTTCCATCCGCTTGTTGGGGATATCCACCCCTGCAATTCGCGCCATGACGCTTCTCTTCTCCTTGGACCCGCTAGCGCTGCCTTTGTTTGTGGCGGGGGTTCTCGCAGATCACCCGCACCACCCCCCGACGCTTGATCACCTTGCACTTCTTGCAGCGACGCCTGACTGAGGTATGAACTTTCACGATTTTTCTCCCGCTCGGGGCGCGGGGCGCCCGCACCCGCGCTCAATGCCGATAGGTAATCCGGCCCCGGGTCAGATCATAGAGCGATAACTCCACGGTCACCCGGTCGCCCGGCACGATCTTGATGTAGTGCATCCGCATCTTCCCGGAAATGTGCGCCATCACCTTCATCCCGTTGTCCAACTCCACCCGAAAGGTGGCATTGGGCAGAGCTTCCCTGATCCTCCCCTCCACTTCAATATGGTCTTTCTTAGCCATCTCCGGGCTTGACTTAACATGCCTGGCTCGAATCCAGGCGGCTCAACACCTCCGGCCCCTTCCCGGTCACCGCGACCGAATGCTCGAAATGGGCCGAAAGCGATCCATCCGCGGTCCGGGCCGTCCAGCCGTCTTTCTCGATCTCCACCTCCGGACCGCCGACATTGACCATGGGTTCCAGGGCCAGCACCATCCCTTCCCGCAAACGGTAATCGGGACGCGGCTTCCCGAAGTTGGGCACCTGCGGCTCCTCGTGCATCGCCCGGCCAATCCCGTGACCGACAAACTGCTGCACCACCGAGAAGCCGTGGCTCTCCACGTGGCCCTGCACCGCCCGGGCAATATCCGAGAGCCGGTTGCCCACTTGCATCGCCGCAATCGCCCGCGCCAAGGCCTCCCGGGTCACCCGCAAGAGCTTTCCCGCCTCGGGCGAGAGCCGGCCCACCCCCACGCTGACCGCGGCGTCGCCGAACCATCCGTCCAGCTCCACGCCGAAATCCAGGCTGAGAAGGTCGCCCTCCTTTAGCACCCGGTGGGACGAGGGGATCCCGTGCACCACCTCTTCATTGATCGAGGTGCACAGACAGCAGGGGAAGCCCCGATACCCTTGAAAAGCCGAGCGGGCCCGGGTCTTGTTGAGAAGCTCGCGCGCCTTCTCTTCCAGCTCCATGGTGCTCACGCCCGGTCGAATCATCGCCCGGATCTCCTGCAAGGTCTCGGCCACCACCTGGTTGGCCCGGCGCATCTTTTCGAGCTCCGCCGGGTTCTTGAGTTCGATCATCCAGCCCGATCTCCCAGCGCCTGCTGGATCCGGCCGTAGATCTCGTCAATGCTTCCCATCCCGGTCACCGGCTTCACCAGCCCCTGCTTCCGGTAATACTCGATCAGGGGCGCGGTCTGGCGGTGGTAAACCTCCAGCCGGGCCTGGATGGTGTCTTCCTGGTCGTCGTCCCGCTGGTAAAGCTCGCTCCCGCACTTGTCGCACACGTTCTGGTTCCGGGCCGGATTAAAAATCACGTGATACATGGCCTGGCACTTGCGGCAGGTGCGCCGGCCGGCCAGACGCTTGACCACCTCGGGGTCCGGCACCTCGATCGAGACCACCGCGTTCAGTTTGAGCTTCATCTTCTGGAGCGTCCGGTCCAGGGCCTCGGCCTGGGCCACGGTGCGGGGGAAGCCGTCGAGCAGGAACCCGCCCTTGCAGTCGTTGGCCAAGAGCCGCTCCTTCACCATCCCCACCACCACTTCGTCCGGCACCAGCTCCCCCCGGTCCATGAACTTCTTGGCCTCTTTGCCGAGCGCGGTCTTGTCCCGCACCGCCTGGCGGAGCAGGTCGCCCGTGGAAATCTGGGGGATCCGGTAATCCGAAATAATCCGTTGGGCCTGGGTTCCCTTGCCGCAACCCGGCGGCCCCAAAAAGATCAATCGCACGGCTCCACTCCTTCGTGTAAGGGCGGTTCGCGAACCGCCCCTACTCCGGGCGGTGAAAACAACTGCCGTTTCACCGCCGCCGTCCCCTCATTTTCGGCCCTTTGGCCCCCAGGAAACCATCGTAATGGCGGGCGAGCATGTGCGCCTCCATCTGCTGGGCGGTGTCCAGGGCCACGCCCACCACGATCAGCAGGCCGGTGCCGCCGAACCAGAACGGCACCCCGGCCGAACTTACCAGGATCGAGGGCAGGACGCAGACCGCGCACAAATACAGGGCCCCGCCCAGGGTGATCCGGGTCAGGATGCGGTCAATATGGTCCGCGGTATTTTTCCCCGGCCGCACCCCGGGGATATAGCCGCCGTGTTTGCGCAGGTTGTCGGCCACGTCCACCGGGTTGAACTGCACCGCGGTATAGAAATAGGTGAAGAAGATGATCCCGGCCGCATACAGCGCGTTGTATTGCCAGCCGAACTGGTTGAGCGCGTTGTTGATCCATTGCAGGATCGCGTTCGGGTTCTCGCTGGGGAGGAACTGGAGGAAGGTCTGGGGGAAAGCCAGGATCGAGCTGGCGAAGATGGGCGGGATCACGCCGGCGGTGTTGATCCGCAGCGGCAGGTGGGTCTTCACTCCCTTGAACATGCGCCGGCCCACGGTGCGTGAGGGATACTGGACCGGAATCCGGCGCTGCCCCCGCTCCACGAAGACGATGCCCCCCACCACCGCCACCATCAGCAGCCCGATGCCGAGGAGCACGAAGAAGGACAACTCGCCCTGGGACAGCATCACCAGGGTGTCCGCAATATCGTTGGGGATCCTCGCGACAATCCCGGCAAAGATAATGAGCGAGATGCCGTTGCCGATCCCCCGCTCGGTGATCTGCTCGCCCAGCCACATGATGAAGGCGGTGCCCGAGGTCAGGGTGATGATGGTCATCATCCGGAAGGCCCAGCCGGGGGCGTTCACCACCTGGGGGTTGACCTGTTGCTCGAGCCAAAAGGCCAGCATCAGGCTCTGGACCGCGCTCAGCAGCACGGTGCCGTAGCGGGTGTATTGGGTGATCTTGCGCCGGCCCAACTCGCCTTCCTTCTGGAGCTGCTCCAGGTAGGGGACCACCACCGCCAGGAGCGAGAAGATAATGGACGAGGTAATATAGGGCATGATGCCCAGGGCGAACACCGACATCCGCTCGAAGGCGCCGCCGGTGAAGGTGTTGAGCAGGCCGAACAGGGTCTGCTGGCGCGAGCTCAAGAGCTCGGTCAGCGCCGCGCCGTTTACCCCCGGCACCGGCACGTGACAGCCGATCCGGTAGACCGCGAACATGGCCGCGGTGAACAGCAGGCGCCGCTGCAACTCCGGGATCTTGCTGATACTGCCAAAACCGGCCATGCTTAAATCGTCTCGGCTTTACCCCCGGCCGCCTCGATCTTCTTCTGGGCCTGGGTACTGAATTGGTGCGCCCGCACCGTGAGCGCCCGGTCCACCTCGCCCTGGCCGAGGATCTTCACCGGCCGGCGGCCCTTGACCAGGCCCGCCGCGCGAAGCTCCGCTTCGCTCACTTCGCTCCCGGCCGGGAACCGGTTCAGACTCTGCACGTTGACCACCTCGTAGCGGGTGGAAAAAGGATTGTGAAAGCCGCGCTTGGGCAGCCGGCGCACCAGCGGCATCTGGCCGCCTTCAAAGGCGGGATGGTGCTTGCCCCGGCCGCTCCGGGCGCGCTGGCCCTTGCTGCCGCGGCCCGAGGTCTTGCCCACGCCCGAGCTCTCGCCCCGGCCCACTCGTTTCGGCGACCGGCGCGCGCCGGGACGCGGCTTCAACTGGTGCAGCCCGGTCATTCCTCTTCAACCTCCACCAGGTGGATCACTTTTTTAATCATGCCCCGGATCTCCGGGGTGTTGGGCCGCTCCACCGTCTGGCGCAGGCGGCGCAGGCCCAGCCCGCGCAAAACCGCCCGCTGCTTCGGGGGCCGGCCCGCCCCGCTCCGCTTCAAGGTTACCTTGATCGTCTCTTTGCCCATGGTTCCCGATCCGCTTCCCGCCTAAAGTTCGTCCGGGTGCTTGCCCCGGCGCTTGGCCACCTGCTCCCGGGTCGTGAGCCCCTGCAGGGCCTGGAAAGTGGCCTTGACCACGTTGTGGGGGTTCGAGCTGCCCAGGCACTTGGTGAGCACGTTGCTGATGCCGGCGGTCTCCATCACCGCCCGCACCGCCCCGCCGGCAATGACGCCGGTGCCCGGTCGGGCCGGCTTGAGCAGGACCCGGCTGGCGCCGTGGCGGCCGATCACCTCGTGCGGCACCGAGCCGCCCGCGGCGATGGGCACCGCGATCATGCTCTTCTTGGCTTTTTCCATGGCCTTGCGGATGGCTTCCGGGACCTCTTTGGCCTTGCCCTGGCCAAAGCCGACCCGGCCCTGGCCGTCCCCCACCACCACCAAGGCGCTGAAGCTGAACCGCCGGCCGCCCTTGACCACCTTGGCCACGCGGTTGATGTTGACCACCTTGTCTTTCAGCTCGATTTCCGGGCGCTGCGCCTCAAACACGAACGCCTCCTTGTGCCACCGGATTTAATCCGGTGGCGCTACTAATCTTAAAACTCCAGTCCCGCGCCGCGGGCGGCATCGGCCAATGCCTTGACCCGGCCGTGGTAGAGAAACCCGTTGCGGTCAAATACCACTTTCTTGATCCCCAGCGCCAGGCTCTTTTGCGCCACCAGTTTGCCCACCGCCTCCGCCGCCGGCTTGTTGCCGGTGCCCTTCAGCGTCCCTTTCAGCTCCTTGCTCAGCGTGCTGGCCGCGGCCAGGATGCGGTTGCTGCCGTCGTCCACCACTTGCACGTAAATGTGCCGGGAGCTGCGAAACACGCTGAGGCGCGGCCGGCCCTCCCTGCCCCGCACCTTGGTGCGCACCCGCCGCTGCCGGATGCGCCGCATCTCGTCCCGCGTCAGGGGCATCCCTCTCTCCTTTACTGCTTGCCGCCGCTGGCGACCGTGGCCTTGCCGGCCTTGCGGCGGATGGTCTCATGGGCATACTTGATGCCCTTGCCCTTGTAGGGCTCCGGCGGCTTTTTCGAGCGGATCTCGGCCGCCACTTCGCCCACCTTCTGCTTGTCAACGCCGGTGATGGTGACCATGGCCCGGTCCACCGCGATCGAGATCCCCTCCGGAATCGGGAAATCCACCGGGTGGGTGAACCCCAGGTAGAGCAGGAGCGAGCGGCCCTTGACCTCGGCCTTGTAGCCCACGCCCAGCACTTCCAGCCGGATCTCGTAGCCCTTGGCCACGCCCTCCACCATGCCCTTGATCAAGGACCGCACCAGCCCGTGCCGCATCCGGTTTTCCCGCGAGTCGTCCTGGCGCTTGACCAGGATCTGGTTCCCGGCCACTTCCACCGTGACCCCCGGCGGAAAGGACCGGCTGAGCTCGCCCTTGGGCCCTTTCACCGCCAACCGGGGCGGGCTCCAGTTGGCCGTGACCCCGGCCGGGACCGCCACCGGCATTTTTCCAATCCGCGACATCCCTGGCTACTCCTCACCAGACCGCGATCAGGGGTTCGCCGCCCACGTGCTCGCGCCGGGCCTCCCGGTCGGTCATCACGCCTTTGGAGGTGGTGACCACGGCGATGCCCAGGCCCTGCTTGATCGAAGGCAGATCGTCCGCCCCGGCATAGCGCCTTCGGCCGGGCACGCTCAGGCGCTGGATTCCCTGGATCACCGGCTGGCGGTCGGCGTCGTATTTGAGGAAGATGCGCAGCACCCCCTGCCGCTTGTCCTGGATCAGCTTGTAGTTCTTGATGTAACCCTCGGCCTTGAGCACCCGCACGATCTCCAGCTTGAGCTTGCTCGCCGGCACCTCCACCTTCTCGTGGCGCGCCTTGTGCGCGTTGCGGATGCGCGTGGCCATATCCGCAATCGGATCGGTCATGGTCATGAGGATAACCTCACCAGCTCGATTTGATCACGCCCGGAATTTTTCCTTCCAGGGCCAGCTTGCGGAAACACAACCGGCACATGTCGAACTTGCGGTAGTAGGCCCGCGCCCGCCCGCACAGCGGACACCGGTGATAGGCCCGCACCTTGAACTTGGGGGGCCGCTTCGCCTTGGCCATTAACGACTTCTTCGCCACCGCCCGAAAATCCTCCTCCGGCCTAGTTCTCCCGGAACGGCATGCCCATCAGCTTCAAGAGAGCCCGGGCTTCCTCGTCGGTCCGCGCCGTGGTATTGACCGTGATATTCATGCCCTGGATGCGCTCCATCTTGTCGTAAACGATCTCCGGAAAGATGATCTGCTCCCGGATCCCCATGGAAAAATTCCCCCGGCCGTCAAAGGAATGGGGCGAGATCCCCCGGAAGTCGCGGACCCGGGGCAGCGCCACATTGACCAGGCGGTCGAAGAAATCATACATGCGGTCCCCCCGCAGGGTGACCATGCACCCGATCGGCGCCCCGGCCCGCAGCTTGAACCCGGCGATCGAGCGCCGCGCCCGGGTGATCACCGGCTTCTGCCCGCAGATCGCCTTCACCTCTTCCGCCGCCTGGTCCAGGAGCTTGATGTTCTGGCTGGCCTCGCCCACGCCCATGTTGACCGTGATCTTAGAGAGCCGCGGCACCTGCATCGGGTTCTTGTAATTGAACTCCTGGATCAGCGCCGGCAGGCACTGCTCGTGATAAAACTTCTTCATCCGGGAAGGGCCCGGCTTGACCTTGGGCAACTCCTTAGCCTTCTCTTTGGCTCCGGCCCCCTCCTTGCCCTTGGCTTTGGCCTTGTCCCGGGCCTGCTCCTTGCCTTTGTCCTTGCCCTTATCTTTAGCCGGGGCGGGCTCGAGCCCCGGTTCCTGGGTTTTCTCTTGGGTTTTCTCTTTGCTCTCGTCGCTCATCCGATCTGCTCCCCGCACTTACGGCAGACCCGCACCCGGGTCCCGCTTTCCAGAGCCTGGAACCGCGGCCGCATCTTCTCCTGGCACTTGGGGCAAATCAGCCGCAGGTTGGTCAAGGGGATCGGCGCCTCCCGCTCGATCACGCCCCCTTGCTGGGCCATGGGATGCCCTTTGCGCACGTGCCGCTTCTGGAAATTCAGCTTCTCCACGATGGCCCGGCCCTTGTCGGGATACACCCGGAGCACCTTGCCGGTCTTGCCCCGCTCCTTGCCGATGGTCACCGCGACCGTGTCGTCCTTGCGGATTTTCGCTCTTCCCGCCGCCATGGCTCCCCTCACAACACCTCCGGGGCCAGCGAAATGATCTTCATGAACTTCTTGGCCCGCAGCTCCCGGGCCACCGGGCCGAACACCCGGGTCCCCAGAGGTTCGAGCTGGTTGTTGATCAGCACCGCCGAGTTATCGTCAAACCGGATATAGGTGCCGTCGTGCCGGCTCACTTCCTTGGCCGTCCGCACCACCACCGCCTTGAGCACATCCCCCTTCTTGACCCGCGCCTCGGGGATGGCCTCTTTCACGCTGACCACGATCACATCCCCGACGGAGGCATAGCGCCGGCGGGTGCCGCCCAGGACCTTGATGCACATGACCCTGCGGGCCCCGGAGTTATCGGCCACGTTGAGGTAAGTTTGTGTCTGGATCATCGTCCCGCTCCCGTCCCTCGCTTACGCGGCTTTCTCCACCACCCGGATCACCCGCCAGCGTTTGTTCTTGCTCAAGGGCCGGCACTCGATGATCTCCACCCGGTCGCCCACCTTGCAGGCGTTGCTGGCGTCGTGGGCCATGAACCGGCTCCGCCGCCGAATATATTTGTGGTAGCGCGGGTGCAGCACCTGCCGGGTCACCACCACCACCACCGTGTTCTGCATCCGGTCGCTCACCACCACGCCCTGGCGGACCTTTTTCTGTCCGCGTTCTCTCATCCCTCTACTCCTTGCGATTCCGCCTCGGCCCCGGCTCAGCTCGCCTTCAGCCCGCGTTCCTTGAGCACCGTCTTCACCCGGGCCAGGTCCCGCTTGGTCAGCTTGAGCTGGGCGGTGTTGGTCAACTGCCCGGTCGCAAACTGGATGCGCAGGTTCTGCAGCGCCCGCTTAAGCTCCTGCTCCTGGCTCTTTAGCTCGTCGTCGGTCATTTCCCGGATCTCGCTAGCCTTCATGGATCCGCTCCCGGCTGATAAACCGCGTGGGTATGGCCAGCTTGTGCGAGGCCAGCCGGAGCGCCTCGTGTGCCACCTGCTCGGTGACCCCTTCCAGCTCGAACAGGATCCGGCCCGGCCGGACCACCGCCACGTAGACCTCGGGCGGACCTTTGCCCTTGCCCATCCGGGTCTCCAGGGGTTTTTTAGTCAAGGGCTTGTCCGGAAAGATCCGGATCCACATTTTGCCCGAACGCTTGACGTGCCGGGTGATGGCGATCCGCCCCGCCTCGATCTGGCGGGCGGTCACCCATCCCCGGCCCAAGGCCTGGAGACCATACTGGCCGTAATGGAGCTCCGCCCCGCGGCGGGCGGTGCCCCGCATCCGGCCCTTCTGCTGCTTGCGATATTTGCTGCGTTTGGGTTGCAACATAATTCAATCCTGCTTCACTCTTCCTTCACACTTCACTCTTCGCACTTCTGCCTTCCTTAAGCCCGGGCTTCCCGCGTCCGCTTGTCCTTGAAGATTTCCCCCTTGAAGACCCAGACCTTGACCCCGATCACCCCGAAGGTGGTCTGGGCGACGGCCTGGCCGAAATCAATGTCCGCCCGCAGCGTGTGCAGCGGCACCCGTCCTTCCCGATACCATGCCTTCCGCGACATCTCCGACCCGCCCAGCCGGCCGGCGGCCCGGATGCGGACCCCCTTGGCCCCGAACTTGGTGGCGAGTGAGATCGCCTTCTTCATGGCCCGGCGGAAGGCCACCCGCCGCTCGAGCTGCAGGGCCACGTTCTCGCTGATCAGTTGCGCGTCGGCCTCGGCCGGCCGGATCTCCTGGATGTTGATGAAGACCTCGGCGCTGGTGAACCCCTGGAGTTCCTGACGGAGCTGGTCCACCTCCTGGCCGCGCCGGCCGATCACCACCGCCGGCCGGGCGGTCCAGATATTGATCCGGCACTTGTTGGTCGAGCGCTCGATCGTCACCCGGGAGATCCCGGCGTGATACAATTTCTTCTTGATGTAGTCGCGGAGCTTGAGGTCTTCATGCAGGAGCTTGGCGTAATCCTTCTCCGCATACCACTTCGAGTCCCACCACTTCACGTAACCCAGCCGGAATCCCACCGGATGTGTCTTCTGACCCAAATGGACCTCCTTGGCTTTCTGAGCGCCGGTGCCTTCGCCGGCGCGTGCAGGGCGCGGGCGCCCGTTCGGCTGAGCTCACGGCCGAAAGCCTCACCCGCGCACTTTAGCTTTATTCCGCCTCGGCCAAAACCACCCGAATCTTGCTGGTCCGCTTGCGGATCTGGGTGGCCCGGCCCAAGGCGCGGGGCCGATACCGTTTCAAGGTCGGGCCCGAATCCACGGTGATGGTCTTCACCACCAGCGTGTCGGGATCCAAATCTTCCCGCTGTTCCGCGTTGGCTACCGCCGAGCGGAGCAGCTTGAGCAACACCCGGCTCGCCTGCTTCGGCCCGGCCTGGAGCAGGCTGAGGGCATCCCCTACGCTCTTTCCCCGGACCAGATCCGCCACCAGCCGCACCTTGCGGGGGGACATGCGGATGTAGTTGGCCCGTGCCGTCACCGCTGCCATGGCGCCGCCCTCCTATTCCTTCACCTTGGCCGTGCGGTCGCCGGAATGCTGGTGAAAGGTCCGGGTGGGGGCGAACTCCCCCAGCTTGTGGCCCACCATGTTCTCGGTCACGAACACCGGGATGAACTTGCGGCCGTTGTGCACGTTGAAGGTCAGGCCGACCATGTCCGGGGTGACGGTGGACCGTCGGGACCAGGTCTGGATCGCCCGCCGCGAGCCGCTCTCCTGGGCCTTCTTGACTTTCTCCAGCAAATGGCCGTCCACAAACGGGCCTTTTTTTACCGATCGCGCCACCTTTCTCTCCTGTCGCTACTTCTTGGACCGCCGCCGCACGATGTATTTGTCCGAAGGCTTGTGCTTCCGGGTCTTCTTGCCCTTGCAGGGAACGCCCCAGGGCGTGACCGGGTGCCCGCCGCCCGAGGTCCTGCCCTCGCCCCCGCCGTGGGGGTGATCCACCGGGTTCATGGCCACGCCTCGCGTGATCGGCCGGCGGCCCATCCAGCGCTTGCGGCCGGCCTTGCCGATGCTTTCACTGGCGTGATCCGTGTTCCCGACCTGGCCCACCGTGGCCCGGCAATCCTGGTGCACCAGCCGGTCCTCGCCGCTGGGCATGCGGATCAAGGCGTAGTTGCCTTCCTTGGCCATGAGCTGGCCGTAGCCCCCGGCCGCCCGGATCATTTGTCCGCCCTTGCCCTTCTTCAGCTCCAGGTTGTGAACGATGGTGCCGAGCGGGATATTGCGCAAGGACAGATGGTTGCCCGGCCGGATGTCGGCGTCCTCGCCGGCCATCACCCGGTCGCCCACCTGGAGCCGGTGGGGAGCCAGGATGTAGCGCTTCTCCCCGTCGGCGTAATGGAGCAAGGCCAGGTTGGCCGAGCGGTTGGGATCGTATTCCAGCGCCGCCACCTGGGCCGGGACGCCCACCTTGTCCCGCCGGAAATCCACGATCCGGTAAAGCCGCTTATGCCCGCCTCCGCGGTGGTAGGCGGTGATGTGGCCCAGGTTGTTGCGGCCGCCGGTCTGCTTCCGGGGCCCGGTCAGCCCCTTTTCCGGCCGCTTGGGACTGAGACCTTCCTGCACCGCCGTGGTCATGGACCGGCGGCCCGGAGAGGTCGGTTTGTAACTTTTGATCGCCACGCTTCCTAATCCTCTTTTCGGGGAGCGGGTGCCCGTTCGGCTGTCTTCGACCCTGAGGCTCAGACCGAAGGGAGCTCACGGCCGAAAGCCTCACCCGCTCACAATGCTCTTTACGCCTTCACGCCCTCGTAAAAGTCAATGCGATGGCCCTCGGCCAAGGTGACCACCGCCTTCTTCCAGCTCGGTTTCTTGAGGGCGTAGCCGCGCTGGATGTGACGGCGTTTCTTGGCCATGCGCAAGGTGCGCACCCTTTTCACCTTGACGTTGAAAATCTTCTCCACCGCCCGCTGGATGTCGTGCTTCGTGGCCTGGCGAAGCACCTCGAACACCACCGAGTTCTCCTTCGCGCCCAGCCGCTCGCTCTTCTCCGTCACTACCGGCCGGCGAATCACCTGGTAGAGGTCTTTCATAAGAGCGCCTCCTGGATCTTGTCCACCGCCGCCCGGGTGAGCACCAGGTCCTGGTGAGAGAGCACGTCGCGGACGTTGATCCCGGCGCTTAAGAGCACCTTGACCCCCGGCAGGTTGCGGGCCGAGAGGCTCAACCGCTCATCCGGCTCCGCCACCACGATCAACACGTTCGAGAGATTCAATTTTTCCAGCAGGGCCTTGAGCGCTTTGGTCTTGATCGCCTCCACCGAGAAGCGCTCCAGGATCAGGAGCCGGCCCTCCCGCCGCTTGAGGGTAAGGGCGGCGCAAAGCGCCTGGCGGCGCTCCTTTTTGTTCATGCCCCGGTCGTAATCGTGCGGCTTGGGCCCGAAGACGATGCCGCCCCCGCGCCAGAGGGGGGAGGTGCGGGAGCCGGCGCGGGCGCGGCCGGTGCCCTTTTGCCGCCAGGGCTTCTTGTTGCTGCCGGCGACCTCGCCCCGGGTCTTGGTGGACGCGGTGCCCCGGCGGTGCCTCGCCTGCTGGCGCACCACCATGGCCTGGAGCAGGTGTTCCCGCACCGGGGCATCGAAGATGGCCGCGGCCAGGGTCACCTCGCCCACGGGCGCCCGCTCGGTATCAAGCACCGGGGCGGCCAGGGCGGGCCGGTCGTTGGTTGGATCGCTTGCCACCGTCGTTCCTTACAGTTTGATCTCGATATCAATCCCGGCCGAGAGGTCGAGCTTGCCCAACGCGTCCACCGTGGCCTGGGTGGGATCGAGGATGTCTAAAATCCGCTTGTGGGTGCGGATCTCGAACTGCTCCCGCGACTTCTTGTCCACGTGGGGCGAACGCAGGACGCAATAGCGATGGATATCCGTGGGCAGGGGCACCGGTCCGGAGACCTTGGCCCCGGTCCGCTTGGCCGTCTCCACGATCTCCTGGGCCGACTGCTCCAGGAGCTGGTAATCGTAGGCCTTGAGCCGGATCCGTATCTTTTGGGTAGCCATAACCGCTCGGTCTAACCCGCCTCCGTTAAGCCAGAATCTCGGTGATCACCCCGGCGCCCACGGTCTTGCCGCCCTCGCGGATGGCGAAGCGCAGCTCTTTCTCCATGGCGATGGGGGTGATCAACTCCACCGTGACGTTCACGTTATCACCCGGCATCACCATCTCCACCCCTTCGGGCAGGGTGACCACGCCGGTGACGTCGGTGGTCCGGAAATAAAACTGCGGCCGGTAGCCGTTGAAGAACGGGGTATGCCGGCCGCCTTCCTCCTTGGTCAAAATGTAAACCGCGCCCTTGAACTTGGTGTGGGGGGTGATGCTGCCCGGCGCCGCGCACACCTGGCCGCGCTCCACTTCTTCCCGCTTGACGCCCCGGAGCAACAGCCCGACGTTGTCGCCGGCCCGGCCCTCGTCCAGGATCTTGCGGAACATCTCCACCCCGGTCACCACCTTCTTCTGGGTTTCCTGGAAGCCGACGATCTCCACTTCCTCGTTGACCTTGACCCGGCCCCGCTCCACCCGGCCGGTGACCACGGTGCCCCGGCCGGAAATGGAGAACACGTCCTCGATCGGCATCAGGAACGGCTTGTCCACGTCCCGCACCGGCTCGGGGATGCTCTGGTCAATCGCGTCCATCAGCTTGAGGATCGAGCCCTCCCCGATCTCGCTCTTATCGCCCTGGAGCGCTTTCAGACACGAGCCCCGGACCACGGGAATGGTGTCGCCCGGGAAGTCATACTCGGAAAGGAGGTCGCGCACTTCCAGCTCGACCAGTTCCAGGAGCTCGGGGTCGTCGAGCAGGTCCACCTTGTTCAGGTACACGACCAGCGAGGGCACGTTGACCTGGCGGGCGAGCAGCACGTGCTCCCGGGTCTGGGGCATGGGCCCGTCCGCCGCCGAGACCACCAGGATGGCCCCGTCCATCTGGGCCGCGCCGGTGATCATGTTCTTGATGTAGTCGGCGTGACCGGGACAGTCCACGTGAGCGTAGTGCCGGTTCTCGGTGGAATACTCGACGTGCGAGGTGGCAATGGTGAGGATCTTGGTCTCGCTTCGCCGCCCCTGGGAGATGCTGGCTTTGGCCACTTCGTCGTAGCTCTTGTACTCGGCCAGGCCTTTTTGCGCCATGACCTTGGTGATGGCCGCGGTCAAAGTGGTCTTGCCATGGTCAATGTGGCCAATGGTGCCCACGTTAACGTGCGGCTTCGTGCGTTGAAACTTTTCCTTTCCCATCGTCAAATCCTCCTTGCAGGATCGAGGCCCCCTTTCTTCAGTTAATAGCCCCGAAGTTTAGTAACCAGCTCCTCGGCCACGTTGGCCGGAACCCGCTCGTAGCGGGAAAACTGCATGGTAAAGACCGCGCGTCCCTGGCTTAAGGAACGCAAACTGTTGACATAACCGAACATCTCCCCCAACGGCGCCTCCGCCCGGATGATCTGGGCGCCCGCGCGCGCCTGCGTGCCCAGGATCACGCCCCGCCGGGCGTTGAGGTCCCGGAGCACGTCCCCGAAGTATTCCTCCGGGACAATCACTTCCACCGACATCAGCGGCTCGAGCAAGGTGGGCTGGCCCTTGCGCGCCGCCTCTTTAAACGCGAGCGAGCCCGCCACCCGGAAGGCCAGGTCCGAGGAATCCACCTCGTGGTACTTGCCGTCGAGCAGGCTGGCCCGGACATCCACCACCGGGAACCCGGCCAGCTCGCCCACCTGCATGGCCTCCTCGATGCCCCGCTGGACCGCGGGGATGAACTCCCGGGGGATGCGGCCCTCTTTGACCTGGTTCACGAACTCGAAACCGCTCCCCAGCGGCCGCGGCTCGAACTGGACCACCACCACCCCGAACTGGCCGTGGCCCCCGCTCTGCTTGACGTGCCGGCCTTCCGCCTCCACCGGCACGGTCAGGGTCTCCTTGTAGGCCACCTGGGGCTGGCCCACGTTAGCCGCGACCTTGAACTCCCGGAGCAGCCGGTCCACGATGATCTCCAGGTGCAACTCGCCCATCCCGGAGATGATGGTCTGACCCGTCTCTTCGTTGTAGCGGACATGGAAGGAGGGGTCTTCTTCTTCCAGCCGGTGCAGCGAGGTGAACAGCTTCTCCTGGTCAACCTGGGTCTTGGGTTCGATCGCCACCCCGATCACCGTCTCGGGAAACTCGATGCCCTCCAGCACCAGCGGGTGCGCTTCCGCGCAAAGGGTGTCACCGGTGAAGGCGCTCTTCAGGCCGATCGCCGCCGCGATGTCGCCGGCGTAAACCTCCTTGATCTCTTCCCGCTGGTTGGCGTGCATCTTCAAGAGCCGGCCGATCCGCTCGCGCTTGCCCCGGGTGGCGTTGTAAACCATGGTCCCGGTCCGGACCATCCCGGAATAAACCCGGATAAAGGTAAGCGCGCCCACGTAGGGGTCGTTCATCAGCTTGAAGGCCAGGGCCGCGAACGGCTCTTGGTCGTCCGCCCGCCGGGCCTCCGGCTTCTGGGTCTTGGGATGAAGCCCTTGCACCGGCGGCACGTCCAGGGGCGAGGGCAAATAATCCACCACCGCGTCGAGCAGAGGCTGCACCCCTTTATTCTTAAAGGCCGCCCCGCACAGGGTGGGCACCAGCTTCAGAGACAAAGTGCCGCGCCGGATTCCGGCCCGGATCTGGTCCTCGGTCATTTCCTCCCCGCCCAGGTAAAGCTCCATGAAGGCATCGTCGTTCTCGGCCAGCAGCTGCAGCATCTGCACCCGGGCCTCCTCCGCCGGCCCCCGCATCGCCTCCGGGATCTCGATCTCCCGGTAGCGGGCGCCCAGGGTCTCCGCATCGTAAACAATGCCCTTCATCCCGATCAAATCCACCACCCCGGTGAAGGTGCTCTCCACCCCCATCGGGATCTGGAGGGCCAGAGGCTTCGCGTGCAGTCGGGCGCGCATCATCTTCAGCACCCGAAAGTAATCGGCGCCGATCCGGTCCATCTTGTTGACAAAGGCGATCCGGGGCACCCGGTACTTGTCCGCCTGGCGCCAGACCGTCTCCGACTGGGGCTCCACCCCGCCGTAGGCGCAAAACACGGCAATGGCCCCGTCCAGCACCCGCAACGACCGCTCGACCTCGACGGTGAAGTCCACGTGGCCGGGCGTGTCAATGAGGTTGACGCGGTGGTCCCGCCAGTAACAGGTGGTGGCCGCGGAAGTGATGGTGATGCCCCGCTCCTGTTCCTGCACCATCCAATCGGTCACGGTGGTGCCTTGATCCACCTCGCCGATCCGGTAAGTCACTCCCGTGTAATAGAGGATCCGCTCGGTGGTGGTGGTCTTCCCCGCATCAATGTGGGCCATGATCCCGAGGTTGCGGATGCGGTCTAATGGAACCGTGCGTGGCATTTCGCTTTCCCTAGAAAATCAGGTCGTCTCCGTGTCCGGTAATGTCAAAGAGCCAAACGCTTTAAGGGGGACATAGGGGGACCGCATCTGAATGCTGTCCCCTCTTCGCTGTCCCCTCTTCGCTACCAGCGGTAATGCGCAAAGGCTTTGTTGGCTTCGGCCATGCGGTGGATGTCTTCCCGCTTCTTGACCGTGGCTCCCCGGCTGTTGGCCGCGTCCATCAATTCCCCGGCCAGCTTTTCCTCCATGGTATGCTCGCTCCGTTCCCGCGCAAAGCTGATCAGCCAGCGGATGGCCAGGGCTTCCCGCCGCCGCGGCCGCACTTCGATCGGCACCTGGTAGTTGGCCCCGCCCACCCGGCGCGACTTCACCTCCAGGCTCGGCTCCGCGTTCTTGACCGCCTTCTTGAACACCTTGAGCGGCTCTTCCTGCGCCTGCTTTTGGATCAGGTCCATGGCCTGGTAAAAAATCCGCTCGGCCGGACTCTTCTTGCCCCGGCGCATGAGGTTGTTGATGAACCGGGTCACCTGGGCATCCTGATACACCGGGTCCGGCAACAAGGGCCGGATCGGCACTTCCCGTCTTCTCGGCATGGCAAATCCTGTTATTCTGAACTAGAAAAAGGATTTGAAACGCGCCGCCTTTTCCTGGGCCCCGGCTCTCTCAAATCCTTTTTCGCTACTTGGGGCGCTTGGCCCCGTACTTGGATCGTCCTTGCTTTCGATCCTGAACTCCCATGGCATCCAGGGTGCCCCGGATAATGTGGTAGCGGACCCCGGGCAAATCCTTGACCCGGCCGCCGCGGATCAACACCACCGAGTGCTCCTGCAGGTTGTGCCCCACCCCGGGGATGTAGGTGGTCACTTCGATGCCGTTGGTCAGGCGCACCCGGGCCACCTTGCGCATGGCCGAGTTCGGCTTCTTGGGCGTAAACGTGGTCACCCGCACGCAGACGCCCCGCTTCTGCGGGCAGCTCTGCAGGGCCGGAGCCTTGGTCTTGCGCGCGACCTTTTCCCGTCCGTGGCGGACGAGCTGATTAATCGTGGGCATCTCTAATTGTCCTGAAAAATGAAACTTCCATTATATCAATTTTCCAGATTTTGTCAAGCCTTTTTGTTTTCTCTGTTTGTTTTCTCTTCCCCCGGCCCTCATCTGGCCGCCGGCTCCGCCGCCGCCTCCGGAGCTTCGATCTCCAGTTCCTGGTAAGCGCCCATCCCGGTCCCCGCCGGAATCAGCCGCCCCATGATCACGTTCTCCTTGAGCCCGCGCAGGTAATCTATCTTCCCGGCGATGCTGGCCTCGGTCAGCACCTTGGTCGTCTCCTGGAAGGATGCCGCGGAAATGAAGCTCTCGGTCGAGAGGCTGGCCTTGGTGATCCCAAGCAGCATCGGCTCGGCCGTCGCCGGCTTGCCCTTGGCTTCCTTGACCCGGCGGTTGACGTCGCTGAACACTCTCTTCTCCACCTGGTCCCCGACCAGGAAGTCGGTGTCGCCCGGGTCCACGATCTTCACCCGCCGCAGCATCTGGCGCACGATCACCTCGATGTGCTTGTCGTTGATCTTGACCCCCTGCAGCCGATAGACCTGCTGCACCTCGTCCACCAGGTACTTGGCCAGCTCCTGCTCCTTGAGCACGCGCAGGATGTCGTGGGGGTTGGCCGAGCCCTCCATCAAGGCCTCGCCGGCCCGGACGTAATCGCCCTCGTGCACGGTGATGGGCTTGCCCTTGGGGATGAGGTACTCCTTGCGGTCGCCCACCTCCGGGGTCACGTAAACGGTGCGCTTGCCCTTGCTGTCCGGACCGAAGCTCACCAACCCGTCAATCTCGCTGATAATGGCCAGCTCCTTGGGCTTGCGCGCCTCGAACAGCTCCGCCACCCGGGGCAGACCGCCGGTGATGTCCTTGGTCTTGGTGGTCTCCCGCGGGATCTTGGCGATGGCGTCGCCCGCGCTCACCTCGTCCCCCTCCACTACCGCGACGTTGGCCCCGATGGGCATGAAGTAGCGGGCCATGTTGTTGCTGTTCGGGAGCTTCAGGGTCTTGGTGGGAGCGTGCGGGTCCTTGATCGAGATCCGGGGGCGCAGGTCCGGGTTCTTGGAGGCGATGACCACCTTGCGGGAGAACCCCGTCCGCTCGTCCACCTGCTCGACCATGGTGATGTTCTCCACGATGTCCCCGAACTTGATCTTGCCCGCCACCTCGGTGAGGATCGGGTTCGAGTGCGGGTCCCACTCCGCGATCATGGCGCCGGGCTTGATCTTCTGGCCGTCCTTGACCCGGATCTCGGCCCCATAGACAACCGGGAACTTCTCCAGCTCCCGGCCGGTCTCGTCCTGCACCGCCACCACCCCGTGCCGGCTCATCGCCACCAGGGTGCCGTCCTTCTTGGTCACGGTGTTGAGGTTGCTGAACACCACCTTGCCGGTGGCGGCGGCCAGGTGGGTGGACTGCTCCGCCTTGCTGGCCGCGGCCCCGCCGATGTGGAAGGTGCGCATGGTCAACTGGGTGCCCGGCTCGCCGATGGACTGGGCCGCGATCACCCCCACCGCCTCGCCGATGTTGACCTTGTGGCCCCGGGCCAGGTCGCGGCCGTAACATTCGGCGCACACCCCCCGGGCCGCCTCGCAGGTGAGCACCGAGCGGATCGCCACCCGCTCCAGGCCGGCCGCCTCGATCTTCTTGGCCACGTCCTCGTCAATCAACTGGTTGGCCCGGCAGATCACCTGGCCCAACCGGTCCTGGACGTCCTGCAGCGCCACCCGGCCCAGCACCCGGTCGGCCACGCTCTCGATCAGCTTGCCCGCCTCCACCAGGGGGCCCATCTCGATCCCGTTGACCGTGCCGCAGTCCTGCTCGGTGATGATGCAGTCCTGGGCCACGTCCACCAGCCGGCGGGTCAAGTATCCGGAGTTGGCGGTCTTGAGCGCGGTGTCGGCCAGACCCTTGCGCGCGCCGTGGGTGGACACGAAGTACTGGAGCACGGTCAGGCCCTCGCGGAAGCTGGCGGTGATGGGGATCTCGATGATCTCGCCCGAGGGCTTGGCCATCAGGCCCCGCATCCCGGCCAGTTGCCGCACCTGCTGGCTGGAACCGCGGGCGCCGGAGTCCACCATCATGTAGATGGGGTTGAGGCTCTCCACCTGGGCCGACTTGCCGTCGGCGAGGACCATGGTCTCGATGCCGAGCTCGCGGGTCAGCTCATCGGCAATGGCGTCGGTGACCCGGCCCCAGCGGTCCACCACCTTGTTGTAGCGCTCGCCGGGCGTGATGTGCCCCTCCTGGTAGAGGTCCTCGATCTCCCTGACGTCCTTGGCCGCCTCGTCCAGGAGATCTTGCTTGCGGCTGGGGATCTTGAGGTGGTCAATGCAGATGCTGATCCCGGCCTTGGTGGCATACTCGAAGCCGAGGGTGCGCAGCCGGTCGGCGAGGAGCACGGTTTCCTTGTTCCCGGCCACCCGGTAACAGGTGCTGATCAAATCCTCGAGCTGCTTCTTCTTCATCGCCTGGTTGATCGTGGCGAAGGGGATCTGGGAAGGCAGGATCTCGGAGAGCAGCACCCGGCCCACGGTGGTCTCGGCCACCTCGCCCCGGACCCGGACCTTGACCTTGGCATGCAGGTCCACGTCGCCGTGGAAGTAAGCCATCCCGGCCTCTTCGGCCGAGATAAAATACTTGCCGGTGCCCTTGACGTGCTCGCGCAGGCGGGTGAGGTAATAGATCCCGAGCACGATGTCCTGGGTGGGGCTGATGATCGGCCTGCCGTTGGCCGGGGACAGGATGTTGTTGGTGCTCATGATCAGCACCCGGGCCTCCACCTGCGCCTCCAGGGACAGGGGCACGTGCACCGCCATCTGGTCGCCGTCAAAGTCGGCGTTGAAGGCCAAGCAGACCAGGGGGTGGAGTTGGATCGCCTTGCCCTCGATCAGGAGCGGCTCAAAGGCCTGGACGCCGAGCCGGTGCAGGGTGGGCGCCCGGTTGAGCAGGACCGCGTGCTCGCGGATCACCTCGTCCAGGATGTCCCAGACCTCGGGCGACTCCTTCTCCACCAGCTTCTTGGCCGCCTTGATCGAGGATGCCAGGTTGCGCTCTTCCAGCTTGTTGTAGATGAAGGGCTTGAACAGCTCCAGCGCCATCTTCTTGGGCAGGCCGCACTGGTGCAGCCGGAGCTCGGGACCGACCACGATCACCGAGCGGCCCGAGTAGTCCACCCGCTTGCCCAGGAGGTTTTGCCGGAAGCGGCCCTGCTTGCCGCGCAACATTTCGGAGAGGCTTTTGAGCGGGCGCTTGTCCGGCCCGTTGATGGCCTTGCCCCGCTTGCCGTTGTCCAGGAGCGCGTCCACCGCTTCCTGCAGCATCCGCTTCTCGTTGCGGATGATGATCTCCGGCGCGTTCAGCTCGAGCAGGCGCCGCAGGCGGTTGTTGCGGTTGATCACCCGCCGGTAGAGGTCGTTTAAGTCGGAGGTGGCGAAGCGGCCGCCGTCGAGCGGCACCAGGGGCCGCAGGTCGGGCGGGATCACCGGGATCCGCTCCAGGATCATCCACTCCGGCCGGTTGCCCGAGTCGCGGAAGGCTTCGACCACCCGCAGCCGCTTGGTCTGCTTGGTCCGCTTGGCATCGGACTTGGTCTTCTTCATCTCCGCCCGCAGGCTGGCGGAGAGTTCGTCCAGGTCAATCTTGGTCAGCATCTGGTGCAGGGTCTCGGCGCCCATCCCCGCTTCGAAGCGGGCGCCCTCGGAAAGAAGCTTCCGGTAGTTCTCCTCGTTGATGAGCTGGCCGGCTAAAAGCTCGGTGTTGCCGGGATCCACCACGATCAAGGACTCGTAATAGAGCACCTTCTCCACTTCCCGGATGGTCAGCTCGAGGAGCATCCCGATCCGGCAGGGCAGGCTTTTCACGAACCAGATGTGGGCGACGGGGGTGGCCAGGTCAATGTGGCCCAGGCGCTCGCGCCGGACCTTGGACTTGATCACCTCGACCCCGCATTTCTCGCAGGTGATGCCGCGGTGTTTCATCCGCTTGTACTTGCCGCAGTTGCACTCGTAGTCCTTGACCGGACCGAAGATCTTGGCGCAGAACAGTCCTTCCCGCTCGGGCTTGAAGGTCCGGTAGTTGATGGTCTCCGGCTTCCTCACCTCCCCGTACGACCATTCCTTGATCTTGTCGGGCGAGGCGAGCGAGATCCGCACCGCGCTGAAGCTCAAGGGGCTTTTCGGCTTCTCGAACATTCCGAAAGCAAGATCTTTCACGGCGTTCTCCTTGGGTAGGGGTCGCTACCCTCACCCCTCCGGCCGGAGGAGTTGCACGTCCAGAGCCAGGCTCTGGAGTTCCTTGATCAAGACGTTGAACGATTCCGGCAGGCCGGCCTCGAACTCGTGCCGGCCCTTGACGATGGCCTCGTACATGCGGGTGCGGCCGGCGATGTCGTCCGATTTCACGGTCAGGAATTCCTGGAGAATGTAGGCCGCGCCGTAGGCCTCGATCGCCCAGACCTCCATCTCGCCCAGGCGCTGGCCGCCGAACTGGGCCTTGCCCCCCAGCGGCTGCTGGGTGACCAGAGAATAGGGGCCGATCGAGCGGGCGTGGATCTTGTCATCCACCAGGTGGTGCAGCTTCATGATGTACATGGTCCCCACCGTGATCTTGTGGTGGAACGGCTCCCCGGTGCGGCCGTCGAAGAGGATGGCCTGGCCCACCACCGGGCGGTTGGCCTTGACCAAGAGATCCTTGATCTCGGTTTCGCTGGCCCCGTCGAACACGGGGGAGGAAATGTAAATCCCGCCCCGCAGCTTGCTCGCCAGCTCGCGGATCTCCTCGTCGCCGGCCTCGGTGATCCATTTCTGGATGTCCTTGGCGTCGTAGATCTCCTTGAGCTTCTTGCGCAGGGCTTCGGGACTGAAGTGGTTGTCCAGCATCTCCTGGATCTGGTCGCCCAGGCCCTGGGCCGCCCAGCCCAGGTGGGTCTCCAGGATCTGACCCACGTTCATCCGGGAGGGGACGCCCAGGGGGTTGAGTACGATATCCACCGGCGTGCCGTCCTCCAGGTAGGGCATGTCCTCCTCGGGCAGAATCCGCGAGAGCACCCCCTTGTTCCCGTGCCGGCCCGCCATCTTGTCGCCCACCGAGAGCTTGCGCTTGGTGGCCACGAACACCTTGACCATCTTGATCACGCCCGGGGGCAGGTCGTCGTCCCGCTGCAAGCGCCGGATCTTTTTCTCCACCACCTGCTCGACCAGGTCCATCTGCTCGAGCGCCCGGTCCACCAGGGCGCCGACCTCCAACTCCAACTCGGGCTTGCCCTCGATCTGCAAGCGCGGCCACTGCTCCAGCGGCAAGCTCTGGAGCAATTCCTCGGTGATATCTTCGTCTTTCTTGACCAGGACCTTGTCCTTTTTCAGGTCCACCAGGCGCTGGGCGGTCTTTTTCCGGTGCAAGAGCTTCGCCACCTTGCGCAGCACCCCCTCCTGGATGATCCGGACCTCGTCCTCCTTGTCCTGCAAGAGCTTCTGGATCTCCGAGTCCTTGATCATCTTGGCCCGTTCGTCCTGGGACACGCCCTTGCGCGAGAACACCCGGACCGAAATCACCGTGCCTTCCACCCCGGGCGGCACCCGCGAGGAGGAGTCGCGGACATCGCCCGCCTTCTCCCCGAAGATGGCGCGCAAGAGCTTCTCCTCCGGAGAGAGCTGGGTCACGCTCTTGGGCGTGATCTTGCCCGCCAGGATGTCCCCGGCCTTGACCTCGGCCCCGATCCGGATAATCCCGCTCTCGTCCAGGTCCTTGAGCGCTTCTTCGCCCACGTTGGGAATGTCCCGGGTGATCTCCTCCTTGCCCAGCTTGGTGTCCCGGGAAATGCACTCGAACTCCTCGATGTGGATCGAGGTAAACAAATCCTTCTTGATCAACCGCTCACTGACCAGGATCGAGTCCTCGAAGTTGTAGCCGCCCCAGGGCAAAAACGCCACCAGCACGTTGCGGCCGAGCGCGAGCTCGCCGCCCGCGGTGGCCGGCCCGTCGGCGATCACTTCGCCCTTTTGCACCTGCTGGCCCTTGTGCACCGCCGGCCTCTGGTTGAGGCAGGTGCCCTGGTTGCTGCGCTGGTACTTCATCAGGTTGTAGATGTCCACCCCCCGGTCGCGCTTGTCCGCGCCCGGTTCGTCCACCCCGATCACGATCCGGGTGGCGTCCACCGAAGCCACCGTCCCTGACCGCCGGGCCAGCATGGCGGCGCCCGAGTCCTCCGCCACCACCTTCTCCACCCCGGTGCCGATCAGGGGCGACTCGGTCTGGAGCAGGGGCACGGCCTGGCGCTGCATGTTCGACCCCATCAAGGCCCGGTTGGCGTCGTCGTGCTCCAGGAACGGGATCAGGGAAGCGGCCGCGCTCACCAACTGGTTGGGCGACACGTCCATCAAGGTGACCTGTTCGGGCGTGGCCATGATGAACTCGCCGGAGCGGCGGGCGCTCACGGTCTCGTGCAAGAACCGGCCCTTCTTATCCAGCGGCGCGTTGGCCTGGGCGATGATGTTGCCCTCTTCTTCCAGGGCGGACAGGAACATCACCTCGTCCTGCGCCACCCCCTCTTTCACCACCCGATAGGGGGTCTCGATGAACCCGTATTCGTTGACCCGGGCGTAGGTGCTCAAGGAGGCGATCAGCCCGATGTTGGGTCCTTCCGGCGTCTCCACCGGGCAGACGCGGCCGTAGTGGGTGGCGTGCACGTCGCGCACCTCGAAGCCGGCCCGCTCGCGGGTGAGGCCGCCGGGCCCGAGCGCGCTGAGCCGGCGCTTGTGGGTGACCTCGGACAGCGGGTTGGTCTGGTCCATGAACTGGCTGAGCTGGGAGGACCCGAAGAATTCCTTGATCACCGCGGAGACCGGCTTGGAGTTGACCAGGTCGTGGGGCATCAGCATCTCCACTTCCTGGAAGCTCATCCGCTCCTTGATGGCCCGGGCCATCCGCACCAGCCCGATCCGGAACTGGTTCTCCAAAAGCTCGCCCACCGCCCGCACCCGGCGGTTGCCCAGGTGGTCAATGTCGTCGGGGGCGCCCCGGCCGTCCTTGAGCTCGAGCAAGTGCTGGACCACCATCATGATGTCTTCCTTGGTCAGGGTGTGGTGGTCGAGGGGCACGGTCAGACCCAGCTTGTAGTTGAGCTTGAGCCGGCCGACCTTGGCCAGGTCGTAGCGCTCGGGGTTGAAGAACAGGTTCTCGAACAGCGCGTTCGCCGACTTGGGCGTAGGCGGGTCGCCCGGCCGCAGCCAGCGGTAAATCTCGAGCTTGGCGTCCTCGGCGCTCTGCGACTTGTCCTGGAGCAGGGTGTCGCGCAGCGAGGAGCTCACCCGCAGGTTGTCAAAGAAGATCACCTCGAACACCCCGATCCGGTTCTGCCGCAGAACTTCCAGCTTGCTCGGGTCCAGCTCCTCGTTGGCCTCGAACAGCACCTCGCCCGTGTCCCGGTTGATGAGGTCGTGGGCCAGCACCCGGCCGACCAGGTCTTCGTCCTCGAGCTGCAACTGGGTGATCCCGGACTCCCGGAAGCGCCGGAGGTGCGCCTTCTTGATCTTCTTGCCCTTCTTGCCCAGGATCTCGCGGGTCTTGGGGTCGCGCACGTCCCGGCTGAAGACCTGGCCCTCCAGCACCGCCTCGTTGACGGCCTTGGTGATCTTCTTGTCCTCCAGGTAAATCTTCTCGGTCTGGTAGAAAAAGTTGAGCAGCTCCTCGGTGGTGTAACCCAGCGCCCGCAAGAGCACCGTGGCCGGGAGCTTGCGCCGGCGGTCAATCCGGACGTAGAGGATGTCGCGGTGGTCGAACTCGAAATCAATCCAGGAGCCGCGGTAGGGGATGATCCGGGCGAAATAGAGGACCTTGCCCGAGCTGTGGGTCTTGCCCCGGTCGTTGTCGAAAAAGACCCCGGGCGCCCGATGGAGCTGGCTCACGATCACCCGCTCGGTGCCGTTGATGATGAAGGTGCCCTGCTCGGTCATCAGCGGGACCTCGCCGAAGTAGACCTCCTGCTCCTTGACGTCGCGCATGGTGCGCAGCCCGGTCTCCTCGTTGACGTCCCAGACCACCAGCCGGATCCGCACCTGGATCGGCGCCGCGAAGGTCATCCAGCGCTGGCGGCACTCGTCCACGTCGAACTTGGGCTCCTCCAAGCGGTAGCTCACGAACTCCAGGGAGGCGGTCTCGTTGAAGTCCTTGATCGGGAAGACGCCGCTGAACACCGCCTGCAGCCCCTCGTTCCCCCGCTGTTCCGGGGCCACGTCCCGCTGGAGAAACTTCTCGTAGCTTTGTCGCTGGATCGCGATCAGGTTCGGGATCTCCACGATCTTCGGGATCTTGGAAAAGCTCCGGCGCCAGGGCCGACCGTTTCCCTGATTTTCCATCCCTTTTCCCCCTCGCTTAGGGGCGCGGGTGCCCTCACCCGCGCACTTTTACTTGATCTCCACCGCCGCGCCCACGGCCTGCAGCTTCTTCTTGATGTCCTCGGCCTCGGCCTTGGACACGTTCTCCTTGATCGGCTGGGGCGCGCCTTCGACCAGGGCCTTGGCCTCCTTGAGGCCCAACCCGGTGATGGCCCGGATCTCCTTGATCACGTTGATCCGCTGTTCCCCCACGTTGGACAAGATCGCGGTGAACTCGGTCTGCTCTTCCGCCGCCGCCGCCGGGCCGGCGCCTCCGGCCGGGGCCGCCACCGCCGCCACCGCGGCGGTGACGCCAAAGCGTTCCTCAAACGCCTTCTGAAATTCGCTCAGTTCGATCAGGGTCATGCCCGCGAAGGCGTCCAACAATTGTTCGTGAGTCAACTTTTCAGACACGGTTCGATCCTCCCTTACCAGCCGGCGGGCGCGAAGTCTAAGCGCTCGCGCTGGCTTTCTGTTCTTGCAACGCTAAAATCAATCCCGCCATCCGGCGCGGAGCCGCGGCCAGGAGCGCCGCCATTTTCTGCGGCCCGGCCATCAAGACGCCGGCCAGCAGGGCCAGCATCTGGGGCCGCCGGGGCAACCGGGCCAGCGCTTCCACCTCTTGGGGACTCAGCAGCCGGCCGACCAAAACCCCGCCCTTGATCTTGAGCGCCACGTGGCTGCGGGCGAACTCCGAGAGGATCCGGGCCGGTATGGTCGGGTCTTCCGGATGCACGGCCAGGGCCGTGGGCCCTTCCAGCAGCGAGACCAGCTCCGCCAAGGGCGTGCCCTCCGCGGCGCGGCGGGTGAGCGTGTTCTTGACCACCCGGAAATCCACCGACTCGGCGCGCATCTTGCGCCGCAGCTCGGTGATGCTTTCCATATCCAGCCCGCGGAAATCCGCGGCCACCGCGCCCGGCGCCTTCTCGAGGCGGCCTTTCATCTCGACGATAAAGGCCTGTTTTTCGTCGCGTTTCATTTTTCCACCACCCCCCTTCCTGATAAGGTTCGGCCCTACGGGCCCCCTGTCAAAGTTGGGGGGAATGGCCTCCTCGCCACTCGGACTCCCCGTCTCGGCAGGCCCACGCGTTGCGCATGGCTTAATCAGGGGACAGCATCTGAATGCTGTCCCCTCTCGGAACCTGCTGTCTCTGACAGGTCAAAACGGGTCTCGGCGAGACCCAGGATGTTTCGGACGAGGACAGCATCTGAATGCTGTCCCCTCTTCTAACTCCTTGCGGGTGCTCCCGCCTTATTGGGGTTTCAGTTCCTTGAGGCTTAAGGGATCAATTTTAATCCCCGGGCCCATCGTTGAGGAAATCACCATCGAGCGGATGTAGGTGCCCTTGGCCGAATCGGGCTTGGCCCGGTTCACTTGCTCGGCCAGGGAAGTCAGGTTTTCCTTGAGCTTGTCGTAGCCGAAACTGAGCTTGCCGAGGGGACAGTGGACGATGCCCGCCTTTTCGGTGCGGAACTCCACCTTGCCGGCCTTGGCTTCCTGCACCGCCTTGGCCACGTCAAAGGTCACGGTGCCGGTCTTGGGGTTGGGCATCAAGCCCCGCGGCCCCAGGATCTTGCCCAGCTTGCTTACCTGGCCCATCATATCGGGGGTGGCCACGGCCTGGTCGAAATCCAGCCAGCCCTCCTGGATCTTCTTGATCAGATCCTCCGAACCCACGAACTCCGCTCCCGCTTCCTGCGCCTCCTTCTCCTTCTCCCCCTTGGCAAAAACCAGCACCCGGACCGCCTTGCCCAAGCCGTGGGGCAGCACCGTGGTGCCCCGCACCATCTGCTCCGACTTGCGCGGGTCCACCCCCAGGCGCATGGCCACGTCCACCGTCTCGTCGAACTTGGCCGCCTTGAGCTCGCAAAGCAGCTTCACGCCCTCTTCCAGGGTGTAGAGCTTGCCCTGCCCGACTTTGTTCCGCAGCTCGTTGTATTTCTTGCTCCGCTTCTTCATCGCCTGCCTACCTCATACCACCCGGATGCCCATGCTCCGCGCCGTGCCCTTGATGATCCGGATCGCCCCTTCCAGATCCTTGGCGTTCAGGTCTCGCATCTTCAACTCCGCGATCTGCTTCACCTGCGCCTCCGACACCTGGCCCACGTATTCCTTGTGCGGCTCCTTGCTCCCCTTGGGGATCTGCGCCGCCTTCTTGAGCAGCACCGACGCGGGCGGGGTCTTGGTCTCAAAGGTAAACGAGCGGTCGCTGAACACCGTGATCATCACCGGGATCAAAATCCCCGGCTCTTCCTTGCTCGTGGCCGCGTTGAACTGCTTGATAAACTCCGGGATGTTCACCCCGTGCTGGCCCAAGGCCGGTCCCACCGGCGGCGCGGCCGTGGCCTGGCCCGCCGGGACCTGCAACTTGATCTTGGCCGCGATCTTTTTCATCCGATTGCCTCTCCCGGGCAGGCGCCCGGGCCTGCCCCAACCTTATCCAACCGACGACCAGGCAGGTGAGCCTGCCTAGTTTTTCTCCACTTGCACGACGTCCAGCTCCACCGGCGTCTGCCGGCCGAAGATGCTGACCAGCACCTTCACCTTGCCCTTCTCCGGCTTGACCTCATCCACCAACCCGTTGAAGCCGATAAAAGGCCCGTCCACCACCCGCACCGCCTCGCCTCGCTCAAAGCTCTCCTTGGGCCTGGGCGCCACCTCCGCCTCGATCATCTGGGTGAGCCGGATCGCTTCCTCGTCCGAAATCGAAGGCGGGTTGGTCGCGCTCCCGACAAAACCGGTGATCTTGGGAGTGTTCTTGACCAGGTGCCAGGTCTCTTCCGACAGCAGCATCTTGACCAGGATGTAACCGGGAAAGTACTTGCGCTTGCTCACCTTGCGCTTGCCCTTGACCAGCGCCACCACTTCCTCGGCCGGGATCAGCACGTCCCCGAACTTGTCCTGCATCCCCATCCGCTGGATCCGCTCGAGCAGGGCTTCCCGGGCCTTGTTCTCAAAGCCGGAATAAGTGTGGATCACATACCATTTCAGTTCGTCGGTCATGGCTCGTCTCCGGCCTAGAGCAGCACTCTCAGTCCCAGGTCAAAGATCTTGTCCAGAATAAAAAGCAGGATCGCCACCACCAAGGTCATCACCAGCACCACCACGGTGGCCCCGCGCACCTCTTTCCAATTGGGCCAGGTGACCTTCCTGAGCTCCCCGATCACATCCAGGAAAAACACGTTCGCCACCGGGTGGCGGCGGGTAAATTCCGCGGCGCCGAGCCCGGCGGCCACGAACCCGAACCCGATCAGCCGGTCGAGGGGAATGCTTCCCAGCATGAGATTGGGCGCGAGCAGGTCCACGATCGAAGCCACGAACTTGTAAAGCACGTAGCCCGCGATCACGCCCATCACATACAGGCTGCCCTGCATGATCCGTTGATTGTCCAGTGTCATCCCTGCACCCCTGCTGCTTGCAACCTGGCAGGCCACGAGGGAGTTGAACCCCCAACCCCCGGATTTGGAGTCCGGTGCTCTGCCAATTGAGCTAGTGGCCTGCACCCGGCCGGCCGCCGGGCCGCAACGCGCTTACTTCACTTCCTTGTGCGGCGTATGCTTGCGGCAGTGCCGGCAATATTTCTTCAGCACCAGCTTTTCGGTGCTGGTCTTCTTGTTCTTGGTGGTGGAATAGTTCCGCCGTTTGCACTCTCCACACGCCAACTGGATAATCACTCGTGTGTCCTTGGCCATCCTCTTAACCTAATCTTCTCGCGCCACCTTCCGCTTCCGCCTCGAACTGGAGCCCACGACCGGACTTGAACCGGTGACCTATTCCTTACCAAGGAATTGCTCTACCAACTGAGCTACGTGGGCCCGGCGTGGCACAGGTTTTAAACCTGTGCTCCCTATAGTTGGAGCGGGAAACGGGATTCGAACCCGCGACCCTCAGCTTGGAAGGCTGACGCTCTGCCAACTGAGCTATTCCCGCGCCGGCGCCGGCCGCGGTCCGAATGCCGGGCCTCCTTGGCTGGTGGAGGGGGGAGGATTTGAACCTCCGTAGTCCGCAGACAACAGATTTACAGTCTGTCCCCTTTAGCCACTCGGGAACCCCTCCAGGGTTGAGCCCGGGTCGCGCTCGGCTCCGACCGGGTGTTCCCAAACCGAGCTGGCGAGGGGACTCGAACCCTTAACCTGCGGATTACAAATCCGCTGCTCTACCGGTTGAGCTACGCCAGCCTACAGAAGAATCCTGTCATTTTATTATAATCCCTGCTTTTTGTCAAGAAAAATTTAGTCCGCCCCCCCCAATTTTCTTAAGTGTCGAACAAAGCAAGAAAAATCGCTGATGGCCCGGGGACCGCCGGGTTTGGGCTTGATCGTAGAGGCCGGCCGGCTCTTGGGCGAGAAATCGCTTGCGCCTCAATCCGGCTCACGCACAGAGGTCATCCGTGATCAAAAGGAGATGCTAAGAATCTTCCGAAGGTTGTTTTTTCAAATTGAATCCGCTGGGATGAAAGGAAGAATCTGGTCAGGCCTCAGGCCTTGGACTTTAGGCTCGCCTCGAGAATCTTTGGGTCAATCGGGGCTCATGCCTGGCTGAGGAATTGGATTTTTTAAGCCCCGCCCCGTGCGCGGTCCGGTGTCCACTCGCGCCCTACAACCGCGGCTCCCGGCAAGGTTTTCCGCCAGGGGCCCGCGGGGCCAGGGGACACCCGAGCGATGCCTCAAAAAATCCAACGGAGCCTTCGCGCAACCCTGGTTCAACCCGCCGATTCTCAGGACGGGCCAAAAATTATTTGCAGGTTGGGAGGGGCAATCGAAAGATTCAGACCTCCACCCTCGCCCGAGGGCGGTTTCGCCAACACCGTTCCTTGGTCGGCTTTCTGAGCCAATTCCATTGAACCCTGGATCTTACGGATTGGCATTTATCCCGAAAGCCTGGTAAAGTTTTGCGCTGAAGAGGGCCATGAAAAAGCAAAGACGACTTAGCCGGCTGGCTTTACTCCTGTCCCTGTTGGTATCGGCAATCACGCTTCGGGCCCAAGCTCAGGACCAAAGCCGAACCGCCTCCCTGGACCGGGTTATGGACCCAGTGGTCATCGCCGGCGTCAAGTTCCCGAACGTCCGCACAAGACCGGTCGCCCATTTAAGGCTCCTGGCATTCCGGGATGGAAACGCAATCCCCGTCCCTTTCCAGATTGACGAACGAACCCAAGCCGGAGAATACGTCATGACCCGGCCGGCCGGCGTCCGGGACCGGGACGACGGTCTTTTCGATGACAACGACGAGTTGGTATTTATGGCCCTGGATGCGGGGAAGCGAGGAGACCCGAAAGCCGGTGGCTTTTCCCCTGCGGGGTGGGACGAAATCGAGTTGACCGACCCGGTGACCAAGGCCCGGGCTTATGCCTACCTGGCCTTTTTTGCCTCCGACCCTCCTTCCCTCTCCCCGGTAAGCTACATGCAATACCGGGAAACGCCGGAATACGACGAACTGGTCACCCCTTATTACACCCTGCGTTTTCCCAAAAACAACGTCTTTATTCGCGACATTATGATCCACCCCTCGGCCGGGGGCAATGGCCAGGATTTCATGGACCGGATCAAGATGCGCCTGGGGGTTGATATCCTGGGCGGTTACTGGTCGGTGGGCCGAACCGAAGAGAATTTTGTCAGCCAGGTGCTGGGAGTGGCCCGCGGTCCGGTTCGGGTTATCCGCCAAACCGATACCCGGCTGGTGATTTTGCTTCATCTCAAGTCGCCGTCGGCCGTGGTCAACGGCAGTTTTTATCCGTGTTCGTTCCAGTTTCCCAGCATGCTCAGCTTGCCCTTCCGGATGGACCTGGTGGCCAGCGACGCCTCGATCCGGCAGGGATGGGACCTTAACCGCAATGCGCTGGGCATGAAGTTTTACTCCAACCTCAAC
>Ga0315291_10001334_pt1 | contig 33028 bp, 28 predicted proteins | sample YL17G12_20_MG_FD_203070 | JGI IMG/M metagenome (GOLD analysis project Ga0315291, IMG submission 203070) | Sediment microbial communities from Yellowstone Lake, YNP, Wyoming, USA - YL17G12_20 | ecosystem: Environmental > Aquatic > Freshwater > Lake > Sediment | place: USA: Wyoming | collected...
CGAATGAAGATACCTCAAATAACCACAACGAACCAACGCTATCAAACCAAACAAGAGTGGGTCTACTCCACATTGAAAGATGCAATCCTGACTTGTGCTATATCTCCTGGAACACGACTCACGCTGGATGAGGTTGCTGAGCAGTTGCAGGTAAGCCGTGTGCCAGTGCGCGAAGCTCTGCTTCAGTTGCAATCCGAAGGCTTGGTGGACATGTCACCACATGCGGGGGCAACGGTGTCCCCTATTTCGTTGGACTCAATTCATGAATTATTCATGATCCTGGAGGAGTTGGAGGTTTTGTCTGGAAGGGTTGTCGCAACGAAAGCTGCACCAGGAGATCTGGGAACTCTCCAAGATATCCTAACGGCGATGGGACAATCTACTACTGCGGGAGACACGGAGAGATGGGCGGAACTCAATACTGAATTCCACAAAGAGATCAGTCACCTAAGCGGTATGCCTTTTCTCCAACAGATCACCGAGAAAACTTTGGAACGATGGGATCGCTTGCGTCGTTGCTTTCTAACTGAGGTACTGCATAAACGGTTTCCACAAGCCCAAGAAGAACACCATAGAATCTTTGCTGCCTTGAAAGAAGGTGATGCCGAGACCGTGGAACAGAGCCTGCGAATCCACAATCGTAATGCGTTGAGGGATTACCTTACGTACCTGTCCAAGAAAGATGGGTCTAGTGCTGAGGACAACGATCCTCCAATGTAGCAACAGATCCTTGAACGACGGGGAGGATCACAATTCTAGGAACGAGAACAAGAAAGAACAGGAGCCCATTCACCTGCTACGGTTTTTTCGAGCTCCTGTTCCTCGTGTAGCTCAGGGACACCAGATCGGTCCACTGTCCCTCAGCCTGTTTCCATTATGCCACAGGGTGACCTGGAATGCAAATCGGGCTGATCTGATCTGAATCCTGAGGTATGAATGGGGGTGCGGCGGAAAGAAAATGAATCTAGCGCAACTGCAATATCGTTTGAAGATATTGCGTCACCCAAGTCATCGACAAAAGTGAACCATTTGCAAGTGGTGGCGAGGAACCAAATGATGTAGCGCCTGTGTCCGTGCAGGGCATCATTTGAGATTCTGCCACCACCCATTTGCAAACAGATCCAAGGAGGATCAAGATGTCTGCAGAGAAGAGACAACAATTGACCCGACGCGAATTTCTTAAGATTGCGGGCGGAGTCACCGGTAGTGTGCTGTTGGCAGCCTGTGCTCCTGCCGCAACCCCGCAGGTCGTTGAGAAGGTCGTGACACCCACACCGGTAGTGAAGAAGCCGGCAACGCTGAAGCTCTGGGTGACCGATCGCAGTACGATCAACGACATGACCAAGAACTTTATGATGCCGGACTTTGTGGGCCGCAATCCGCACATTAAGGTGACGTGTGAGTTCATGCCCGAACAGGATCTGATGACCAAACTCAACACCACCGCTGCGGCTGGCAATCCCCCCGATGTTGCCAGCGCAGACGAACAAAGTCTGCACATACTCATCGCCCAAGGAGTACTGCAGCCCATGCCCCAAGGTCTGCTCGACGTGCAGAAGGAGATGGGGCCGCGGATCGCAGCGTGGTACAAGATGCCGGTCGGCAATCCCAATGGCAAGTTCTATAGCGTGCCCAATGGCACGATGACGAGTGGCATCTACTACAATGAGGCCATTCTCAAAAAGTATGGCTACACCTGGAAGGACATCCCAAAGAAATGGGACGACTTTATCAAGTGGGCGCAGACGATGACGGTCTGGAAGGGTGATGAACTGCAGCAGACCGGCTTTGCCTTCCACAAGCAGGGCTATGCCGTACAGCAGACGGTAATGTACCAACGGGGCGGATTCTACTTCAAGAACGCCAAGGAAACGCTCATCCGAGATCCAGTCGTTCTTGACAGCTACCAATTCATGGTGGACATGTATGACAAGTACAAACTGGACAGCCGCACCAGCCTGCTCTGTCGCGACATGTTTCAACAGGGAAAGGCTGCGACGGCTTGCTCGTGGACCTGGTGGAACGGGTTCCTTGAGCAGATGTATGCCAGCATGAGTTGGGGCACCGTGCCTTTTCCCACCTTCACCGGACAACCGCCCTACACGCGCGCCGATGACGATGTGAGCATGATCGTGGCTACCCCGCCCAAAGACCCCGACCGCCTGGAAGCCGCGTGGACATTGTGGAGTTTTTTGATCGGCCCCGAGTATCAGAGACAGTACAGCGTGCTCCGGGGTGTCCAACCCGCACGCATTTCTCTGCGCAGCGAGGAGCGATTCTCGGATCAGGATCCTCACTGGCGGGCGGTCGCCATGACGATGGCACCGGGCAATTTCATCTCGGAGGGTATCTGGGCAAACGAACTCAACACCATGATCCTAACCAGCCATGAAAACATTCTGGCTGGAACGCCAATCAAAGACGCAGTCGAGCAAACCGCAAAACGGATGGAGCAGGTCATGCCTACCATAGAGCAGCCGTTGCTCTGGGGTAAGGAGGGCTTGGCGGCTCATCCCGAGTTCAAGAACATGTAGAAATCCAGGGGTGGAGTGGAGTGACCATCTCCACCCCTACCTCTTGATGAATGAAAGTTCCGTGGTTATCATCGCGTGCAACAGTCATAGTGAAGGGAGTCTGACATGCGGGATCAAAGGTTTTTCCCAAAAGACTTGACAGCCATAGTTGTGCTGCTCGCCGCGGCCGCTTTTTTTGCGCTGGTAAGATTATATCCGATTGCTGATGCGCTCTTGTTGAGCTTCCAGCGCAAGGTCGGCGCGCAAGAAGTTTGGGTTGGCTTGGAAAACTTCCGTACCCTCTCAACTGATACAATATTCCTCCAATCCATCTGGAACTCTTTTCGGTATACGGCGATGGCCGTGCCGGGCGTCTTGGTGGTGGGCTTGATCCTGGCTCTCCTGGTAAACAATGTCAAGAACACCTTCTGGCGGGGGATCTTTACTGGCGCATTCTTCCTGGCTTATGTGGTGCCCTTGGTGGCTGTTGCGGTCATGTGGCGCTACATGTATTTGCCCTCGAGGATGGGACTTTTCAATGCTCTGCTGGGTCTTGGCAATCTGGGTCCTATCGGATGGTTGGACAGCACACAGACCGCCCTGCCGTCGCTTGCCATTGTTAGGGTATGGAAATATTCCGGCTATGCAATGGTTCTCTTTCTGGCGGGACTGCAAGCCATTCCGGAGACTTTTTATGAGGCAGCCATGATTGACGGCGCAAACCGATGGCAGAGGTTCCGCAACATCACGCTACCACTCCTAGGACCGACGACCGTCTTCGTCGTGATGGTCAGTATTCTAAGTGCCTTTATGATGTTCACCGAGACCTACGTCATGACCGGTGGAATGTTTACCTCAAGCGTGCGCGGCGGACCGGACTTCTCCACCACGACCATGGTCGTCAACATCTATACCACTGCCTTTGAGCGCTTTAAAATGGAGTATGCCAGCGCCATGACTGTCGTCCTGTTATTGCTCATGTTGATCGTAAGTATTATTCAGTACAGGAACCTACGCCCTACCTGGGAGTATTGATGATGTCAGCCCCAACATTCCGAACAGAAATCATCCAGAGACTTGGCCGTCGGGCGCGATCCCAGTCCGACCGCGTGGGGGTCAGGACGCAGAGACGAATCGAGCGGATCGTTCTCTATTTGGTGCTGGTTGTTCTTGGCGTGGTCTTCTTTCTCCCCTTCTACTGGGTGATCACCACCTCGATCAAAACCACTCCAGAGTTGAACCTAATGCCCCCTACCTGGTGGCCCCATACTCTCACCTTCGAGCATTATCCCGAAGCGATAACGCCTGAGTTCGGTCGGTACTTTGTCAACTCGTTCATTTACGCTATGGCGACCACCGTCATCGTCGCCATCACCAGTACCCTGCTGGGCTTCGTTTTGACGAAATTCTCTTCCAAGTTCGGGGAGATTTTCTTCCTGGGCATCATCGCCAGCATGTCTGTCCCATTTGATCTATACGTCGTTCCTTTGTTCATGTTGCTCCTTGGGATCCAGAAAAATACCGGTGTTCCAATGCTGAACACTTACTGGGGTATGGTTTTTCCGTGGATCGTTTTCCCGTTTGGCACATTCTTGATGCGGCAAGCGATGCTCAGCGTACCGAACGAATTGCTGGATGCGGCTAAGATAGATGGCGCCTCCACGTTACGCTCCTTCTGGCAGATTGTGCTCCCTCTGGTCAGACCCAATATGGCTGCTCTGTGCATCTTTGTTTTCATCTGGCGCTATGATGAGATCCTTTGGCCTCTGGTAGTCGCCCAGGAGAGCAACATGTATCCCATTTCGGTGGGCTTGGTGGAATATATCGGCGAATACTTCATCGAGTTTGGGCAGTTCACGGCTGCCTCGGTCGTCGCCATTGCCCCTATCTTTGTGCTCTATATCCTCCTTCAGCGGTACATCATCCAGGGTATCGCTCTGACAGGCATGAAAGGGTAGTACAGGCTTATGTCCGCGATGACCCACCTCAAAGTGAAAGAGGGACAGAAAGTCAAGATTGGGCTGGTCGGTGTTGGCTCTGGCAGCATCGCCCAACGAGTACACATCCCCAGTCTGAGAAGGATTCCGCTGGCTGATATCGTAGCCGTGACCAGCCGGTCAGGCACAGACATTGGTCAACCAGTAAGAATGTACGCGGACTGGGCTGAGATGCTGGACAATGAGCAACTCGATCTTCTGTGCGTGATGACGCCGACATTTGCCCATCCACCAATTGTGATCGCTGCCCTTGAACGCGGCATCCATGTCGTCTGCGAAAAGCCCCCAGCCCTGACTGTGTCCGAGACTGCCGCCATGGTTGAAGTAGCCAAAGCCCGAGGGCTCAACCTGCTTTTCTGCTTCAATCGTCGTTTCGCACCCACCTATGTGCGACTGAAGCAAATCGCTCAAGCGCGCGGCTGCCACACTCTGATCCTGGAAAAGACTCGCGGGCAGACCGAGGCGATCACCCCGCGAATGATGGAAGCAGCAAACCAACAATGGAAGGAACAGGTGGCTCGTGAAGGGGGACCCATCTTCGAATTTGTGCCCCACCTCTTCGATCTGGCGCTCTGGGTCAACGGTCCCGTGTCGGCGCACATTTTCTCTGTGCGTCGGCTGTACGGGAGCGCAGTCAACCTCAGCGCTCTGGGCTACCTGGAACATGCAAACGGCGCGCGCTCCATAGTCGTGTACGAAGAGATCGCCGGGCAGGGGACAGAGCGTGTGACGCTTTACGGACCTGCCATCACTGCCGAAGCGACAGGAGGGATGTTTGCCCCCAACCAATTGCGGGTGGATGACCGAGGACAGACAGAAGTATCCTCCAGCCCGGAGGATCGTTTGGAGTATAGCGGTTTCCTCCAGATGTCGCAGCATATAGTCCAATGCGTGGCTGAAGGTCGGGCGGTGGACTTTGATCCGGCGGAAGCGATCGAGTCCACGCGGCTGGCGCTGGCCTTCGATCCTCAGACTGGAAACACAGAAGAGAAGGATTTTGCGCAATGAGGCAAATGGGATTGGAAGGAAAAACCGTAGCCATATTGGTCGCGGACAACTTTCATGTGCTTGAAACTTTTTATCCCTATTTCCGTTTGAGGGAGGAAGGGGCGAACCTTTTCTTCGTTGGCGCCCAGTCTGGCGCTGTTTATAGAGATTCAGGCGGTGAACCGGTGGCGGCTAATCTTTCTGCAGAAGAAGCACTGGCTATGAAGTTTGACCTGATCCACTGCCCTGGCGGCTTTGCTCCGCTGAGTATGCGCGGGAATCCAGCAATGCTAGCGCTGGCGCGCGATCATTTCGAAAAAGGTGGTCTCTTTGCGGCGATCTGTCACGCTGGATCGTTCTTGGTCTCCCTGGGAATTCTGCGAGGAAGGAAAGCCACCTGTTATAAAACTCTGAAAGATGATCTGGTGAATGCTGGGGCGAGGTATGTGGATGATGCTCCTGTTGTTGATGGGAACCTGATTACTGCGCGGACTCCAGCAGACTTGCCTGCCTTTATGGAAGCAGTTGTCGCGGCTATGAAAGGAGCGCAGCAATCACAGACTGACCTAGCCGGAACAAAAGCTGCCATACTTGTCGAAAGCCGCTATCAAATTCACCAGGTCTGGTATTCCTATTTTCGTCTAAAGTCCAAACAGGTTGACACAGTTCTCATTGGACCCGACGACGAAAAAACGATTTTCAGCCGGCACAGCAAATATTCCCTGACGCCGGATCTGACGATTTCCTCCGCTCCTTCCGCTCTCTACGATGCAGTCGTTGTTACTGGAGACTGGGCGGCAGACAAGATGCGGATTGAAGCGCCCTTCCTTGATTTCGTAAAAAAGCATCATGGCGCTAACAAGATAGTCGCATCCATCGCCGAAGGCCACAGCGTTCTCATTTCCGCTGGCTTGCTATCAGGCAGAAAGGTTGCCTCTCTTCCGGAAATGCACTTGGATGTTGAAAATGCCGGGGCTGTGTGGGTCAGTCCAACTACTGCGGTAGACGGTAATTTTGTAACCGCAGGTGGTACTCTCAACCTCCCCCAGTTCTTGCCGGAACTTATCAGGAAGTTGGAGATGTGATAAGGTCTCTGCCATCCAAAACTACGCCGCAACTGTCTGTCTGGGCACAGACCTTGCAGCAAATCGCCGCCAAGCCGCTTGAATTCTGCAAGGATTTCCCCACCATCGCCCGACGCTTTGAAGCTTGGTGGGCACAGGACTTGCTCGACCGACCGGTGTTCATCGCCGCAGCCAACACCAATCTAAGCCGTCCGATAACGCGCCGTCTGGAGTTGCTCGATCAGCCCACCGCGTGGTTCCAGGCGAAGTTTGCCGACATGCTCCAACTTCATCGGGTGGGTGACGCGGTGCCGAACATCCGTGTGGACTTTGGTCCTGTGTTATTGGGCGGTATGTTTGGTGGCAAGCTGGAATTCGGTGCCGACACCAGTTGGACCCGCGCCTTCATCAATGATGATTGGGCGAATGCGCCAGAATGGATCATACACGACGACAACCATTGGTGGACGTTGCTGCAGGAGCTGATGCAGCGTGTTGCTGAGGACGCTGCGGGACGCTACTTGGTCTGCACGCCCGACCTTGGCGGGGCAGGCGATGTGTTGCTGAACCTTCGCGGCTCGACACAGCTCTGCCTTGACATGATCGACCAGCCTCAACTTGTCTGTGAGGCCGTTGACGCCATCTATGTCGCTTGGCGCCGCGCGTTTACTACGTTGTATGAATGTGCCGTGAAAGAGGGTGCGGGGTTGATTCACTGGCTTGGCTTATGGTCGAACCGACCTTACATAATTCCTGCCTGCGATTTCAACTCTATGATCGGACCGAACGAGTTTGAAAGCATTTTTCTGCCTGACATTATGCACCAGTCGGCAACTGTCAACCGCGCAGTCTTTCATCTTGATGGTCCAGGCGCTGCGCGGCACATAGATGCTCTGCTCGATGTGCCTGACATCCAAGCCATCCAGTTCACCCCTGGCGCCGGGACTCCCTCTGCGCTGGCTTGGGTTGACATGTTCCGTAGGATCCAACAACGCGGTCGGTCGTTGCTGGTGATATGCCCGCCGGCGGAAGTCATCGCGCTGTGCGAGGCATTACGCCCCGAAGGCTTAGCCATCCTGATCGACACGCCGCTCGCGCCCGCTGAGCTGGACGCCCTTTTCTTGCGGCTGTGTCGGCGATATGCGTGCTGAAGTTGTGAGCCATATTGCCGTGTAGGAATGGGATCAAATGTCAATCTCGCCGCTATCTCCCAATCTGTGCAATCATCCGGCGGTGCGGAAAACGCGCACACTGTCCCACACACCGGATGACCCTGTGGGATCAGAATCCCTCTTTCGACTGTGCCTGGCACATCCAGACATGGATCTCCAGGCACTCCTCTTCCAGGCATTGGATGTCGTGATGTGGATAAGCGGGCAGCAAGTGATCCGCCTGCGGTTGCAGGGCAGTATAGACAACATCCAGGGTATACTGGTTCTGAGCAACGGATGCTTGTGCACCCTTGATCTGCGTGTTAAGCAACCGGCAGCCCTGGCTTTTGAATTGCATGGCAGACGGGGGCTGCTGCAATACGACGACTTTGCCCACCCTGGGATTTTGTTTCAACCGGCAGCCGAGCCCTCGCAAAATCTGATGCCTTGGTCTGAGCAGTGCCAACCTAGACCCCAAGAGCCAGACGCCTTCCCTATGCAGGAAGATGTCGAGAAGATATGGCAGGCGGCTCTGTTTAGCCTTTCCAGCGGGGAGGTCTGGCAAACGACAGAGGTGACGGCATGAAGCCGATTCACATTGGACTCATCGGCTTTGCCAACACCCATCAGAAGGACTGGTTAGAGCACTTTCACCGCCACCCCGACATCAAGGTGGTTGCTATCTCCGACCATTCGCGATTCGGCACTTGTGGCGGCGAAGAGCACGCCAAGCGACTAGGGGTAGACTATCATCGGGACTATCGTGACCTGCTAAAGCGCACCGATGTTGATGTTGTCTCCATTTGCTCCGAGACAATGTTCCACGCTGAGCAGACAATCGCGGCTTGCCAAGCGGGCAAGCATATCTTTTACGATAAACCATTTGCTGATACTTTGGAAAATGGACGCGCCATCGTCAAGGCAGTGCAGTCGGCTGGCGTCAAGTTCTACATGGGCTTTCATCTCCGCCTCGATCCTGTCTTTCGGCGCGTGCGTCAATTGCTAGCCGATGGGATGCTCGGAACAATCTACCATATCGACTTGATCGGCGAGTGGGGACGCTCAGCCACCATCCACACGCCGTGGATTCACAATCCGGAGGCGGCTGGTGGCGGCGCGCTGATTAACTTTGGCGTGCATGGGCTAGACCTTGTCCGCTATTGGACTGGTGACGAGGTATCCGAGGTGTATGCCGAATTGGGTTGCTGCACATACCCCGAATACCCAGTGGAGGATACCGCCGTCGTGCAGATGCGACTGCGCGGTGGCGCCACAGTGACCTTGATCGCCGGTTGGGGCAAACCATTGGAACGATACAGCCACGCCTACGACGCGCGCGTCGAGGTGCGCGGTCAGCACGGAACACTGCGCGCCAACTTTAGTGCGGCTCAGCATCTGGAGGTGTGCAGCGAGACAGCACCCTATGATCGCACGACATGGATCACTGTCGGAGGTTACCAGAATATCCGCGCCGAGGCAGTGAACATGTTCGTGGCTTATATGAACGGTGAGGGTCCACCGCTGGCTTCTTTGGAGGATGGCTATCGCAATACCGAATTAGTGGAAGCCGCCTATCAAGCCGCCCACCAGCACTGTCCGGTGACACTTCCTCAGTCGAAATGGAACTCGCTGTGATGGTCCGCTCTGACCTTCTGCAGAAATGTAGTCGCGCATTTGATTTCGCCGGGACGCAACTGCGCCACCTCATCGAAACGTATCCCGATTTCTTTCCGATGTACACCGTGAACGGCAGATGGAAACACGGCGGCGAAACGTGGACGAATTGGTGCGAAGGATTTCTCGGTGGGCAACTTTGGCTGCTCTACCGGCATACGCGCGACGACTACTGGCGCGAAAGAGCGGAACATTACTCGCGCCTCATCGAGCACCGCAAGACCGATCGCGACGTTCACGACCTGGGGTTTCTCTTCTGGCACACGTGGAAGCGTTGGTATGATCTGACCGGCGACTCAGCGATCCATGCGGTCGCGATCGAAGCAGGCAAGACACTCGCGTTGCGCTTTCAGGAGAAGGGACAATATCTCTGCTCGTTTGTCGCGCCGGAGAGTTTGTTCATTGACATTATGATGAACGTCGGCATTATCTTCTACGCCGCGCAACAAACACGCAACGATGATTTGCGGCGCATCGCCAAGCAGCATTGCCTGACGACGCGCCGCTGTCTGGTGCGCGGCGATGGCAGTACGGCGCACGAGGGAATCTTCGACGTGAACACCGGCGCGTTTTTGCGTCAAAGCTCACACCAGGGTTGGCGCGACGATTCTGCCTGGGCGCGCGGATTGGCGTGGGCGTTGTATGGCTTTGGCACAGCATACTCATTCACGCGCGACGCGCGTTTCTTGAACACTGCCGAAGCGTGCGCCAATTTTTACATCGAGCGCACACCCGCGCATGGCGTGCCGCCCAATGATTGGAATGAACCGAATCCTGCACTGCCGAACGAAAGTTCCGCCGCCGCGATTGCCGCGAGCGGCATGTGGAATCTATCGAAAGTGGCCGGCGATTCCGCGCGTGCGCACCTCTATCGCGATTACGCGCTGCGGATCGTGGACACACTCACCGAGCCGGAATTCCTCGCGATTGCAACACCGGCCTGGGAAGGTATTCTCAAACATGGCATTTACCATCAACGCAAAGGACTGGGCGTTGACGAAAGTGTAATGTGGGGCGATTACTTTTTCCTCGAAGTAGTAAGCAAGGTACTAAATCATGAAAACTGATCAAGTGGCGCTGGTGACAGGCGCGAGTCGCGGCATTGGACGCGCGATTGTGGTCGCGCTGGCGGAACGCGGCTGGAGCGTGGCGATCGACTATCGCAGCAATGCCGAAGCCGCCGCCGAAACTCTTCGCCGCGTCGAAGCGGCTGGCGGATTGGGTATCACAATTCAAGCAGATGTTGCTAATGCGGACGAGCGCGAGCGTCTGGTCAACGAAACGCTGGCGCGATTTGGACGGATCGATTTGTTAGTCAATAATGCCGCCATCGCACCGCGCCCGCGCGCCGATTTGCTTGACGTCAGTGAGACAAGTTACGACAAGGTGATGGTGGTCAACCTCAAAGGATCGTTCTTTCTCACCCAGCGCGTCGCGCGTGTGATGATCGCTCAGGTGCAAACCGACGCGACTGCGCGTCCGAAGATCATCAACATTGGATCGCTGAGCGCATACGCCAGCAGCGTCAACCGGGCAGAGTATTGCATTTCGAAAGCGGGGATGGCGATGCTGACGACGCTGTTCGCCGACCGGCTCGCCGAGTTCGGCATCCTCGTCTATGAACTGCGTCCCGGCATCATCAAGACCGACATGACCAGCGCAGTTCAGGAGAGGTACGACCATCTGATTGCGCAAGGTCTGACGCCGATTCGGCGTTGGGGTGAGCCCGAAGATGTTGCGCGCGCAGTGGTCGCCATCGCAGAAGGGAGTTTCCCCTTCTCGACGGGCCAAGTCATCAATATTGACGGTGGCTTTCACTTACATAGATTGTAGGACTAGGCGCTGCGGAGATTCTTACAATGACCTATCGTCATGTCGCATCGTTGAAAACGGCAAATGCGTTTCGAGACTATCTTGCCGAGTCGGGCATTGCTCTCGACTTTGACGTTGAGTTGCAGACCGGCACCGACGCGCCTCTGGCACAGCCCTATCGCTTGCCCAACGGATTCGTGATTGGGAACCGCTTTGCGGTCTTGCCGATGGAAGGATGGGACGGGACGACTGACGGCTGCCCGACCGAGTTGACGTTCCGCCGTTGGCGGCGCTTTGGCGCGAGTGGCGCGAAATTGATCTGGGGGGGCGAAGCCGTGGCGGTGCGATCCGATGGCCGCGCTAATCCCAATCAATTGATGATCAACGAAAGTACTTTGAGTGATTTCATTGCGTTGCGCGAAGCGCTGGTCGCCACACACGCGAAGCATTGGTGCAGCGACGATCTCCTGATTGGCTTGCAGTTGACGCACTCGGGTCGCTTTGCGTGTCCCCGCCACAAGGAACGGCTGGAGCCAATCATCTTGTATCACCATCCGATCCTTGACCGCAAGTTTGGGATTGCCCCCGATTACCCTGTGATGAGCGATGATGAAATCGCACGCGTGATTGACGATTTTGTCACCGCGGCGCACCTGGCACAGCGCGCGGGCTTTGCGTTTGTGGACATCAAGCATTGCCACGGTTACCTGGGACACGAGTTCCTGAGCGCCGTGGAACGTCCGGGTCGCTACGGCGGTAGTTTCGAGAATCGCACGCGTTTTTTGCGAGAGATCGTCGCGGGCATTCGTGCGGACGCGCCTGGGTTGGAAATCGGTGTGCGCGTGAGCGCGTTTGACCTTGTACCGTTCCATTCCGGTGCGAATGGGCGTAGCGAGCCGGAGCCAATCGGCGCGGAACAGTATCGCTACGCCTTTGGAGGCGATGGCACAGGTGTGGGGATTGATCTCTCCGAACCGCGCGCCTTTCTTGATTTACTGACGTCGCTCGGCATCAACCTGGTTTGTATCTCCGCTGGCAGCCCCTACTACAATCCGCACGTACAGCGCCCCGCGCTCTTTCCACCGTCCGATGGCTATAAACCACCGGAGGATCCGCTGGCAGGTGTCGCGCGGCTGATTCAGGTTACAACTCAACTGAAGCACTATCGCCCCGACCTCACTTTTGTCGGCTCCGGCTATTCCTATCTGCAAGAGTGGTTACCCAACGTAGCGCAGTATGTCGTACGCACCGGTCAAGCCGATTTCGTCGGACTGGGACGAATGGTTCTGACGTATCCGGAGATGATCGCCGATGTGCTGGCGGGTCGTCCCCTGCAGCGTAAACGCATCTGCCGCACCTTCAGCGATTGTACGACTGCGCCGCGCAATGGTTGGGTCTCGGGGTGTTACCGGTTAGACGAGTTTTACAAATCACGTTCCGAGGCGCAGATGCTGAGGACAGTGAGAGCGAAACAAAGAACATGAGGAGACACTTGGAGCATCGTCAAAGGGGCAACCCAATGCAAACGCGCCAACTCGGCAACAGTGATCTCCACATCACGCCGATTGGTTTGGGCACATGGGCTATCGGGGGCGGCGGGTGGTACGGTGGTTGGGGCGCGCAAGACGATAGCGATTCCCTCGCGACGATTGACCGCGCGCTTGATCTGGGCATTAACTGGATAGACACGGCGCCCTACTACGGACGCGGACATTCGGAAGAGATCATCGGCAAGGCAATCGCCGGGCGACGCGACAAGGTCACCATCGCGACCAAATGTGGAATGGTGTGGAACTCGGCAAGTGGCAAGTTCGACAAACGCCTCACAGCAGAAAGCGTGCGCCGCGAAGTGGAAAGCAGTCTGCGCCGCCTCAACACAGATCATATTGACCTCTATCAAATCCACATGCCCGCCGAAACAGACGAAGAAACTGCCGAGGGATGGAACACGATTGCCGACTTGATCCGCGAAGGCAAAGTGCGTTGGGGCGGTGTCTCGAATCTGAGCGTAGCGCAACACAAGCGAATGCAATCGCTCCATCCGATTGCCTCATCGCAGCCATCGTACAACATAGTCATGCGCGCGGACGAATTCGATTTGTTTCCGTACTGCGCAGCGAACAATATCGGTGTAATCGTCGCGCGACCGGTGCTGGGGGGCTTGATGACCGGCACATTTACGCGAGAGACGGCGGTGAATTTGCCTGACGACGATTGGCGCAAACGGAGGAATTGGTTCCAAGAGCCGGAACTCGGCGCGAGTCTTGCGCTCGTGGAAGGATTGCGTCCGATTGCCAAGCGCTACGGCCGAACCATCGCGCAGTTGGCGATTGCCTGGATCCTGAGACGACCTGAAGTGACATCGGTGATCGTCGGAGCGCGACAGCCATCCGAAGTGACGGAGGATATTGCCGCCTGCGACTTGCGGTTGTCCGCCGAAGACCTTGCGGAAATTGACGAACTCATTCAGCGGCGAGAACAGATGCTCAAATCAGCTCAGGACTAGAACATGAAAAGGAAAACATGTTAGCACCCTTTGGTATCATCCCGGCGATGGTTACACCGTTGACCAAAGATGACAAAATCAATGAACCCGCGTTGAGAAAACTGACGAACTATTTGGTTGAAGGCGGCGTGCATGGCTTGTTCGCCATGGGAAGCCAGGGCGAGTTCTGGGCGTTCTCGGCAGAAGAGAAACAACGCGTGTGGGAGATCGTCGTTGGAGAGACGCGCGGGCGCGTGCCGGTCTATGCCGGGACCGCTGCCATCACCACGCGCGAGACGATCGCGCTGACTCGGCTTGCGGAAAACACTGGCGCGGATGCTGTGTCTGTCTTGACGCCGTTTTTCGTCGCGCCCAACGAAAACGAACTCTACGATCATTACCGCGCCGTCGCCGAGTCAACCCGTCTGCCGGTTTTGCTCTACGGCAATCCCACGCGCACCGGCGTCAAGATTTTGCCCGGACTGGTGGCGCGTCTGGCGCAAATCAAGAATATCGTCGGCATCAAAGATTCGAGCGGTGACCTGGAGTTGAGTGCGGAGTACATCCACGTCGCGCCATCCGATTTCGCCGTGTTGATGGGACGCGACACATTGATCTACGGCGGATTGCTGTACGGCGCAAAAGGCGCGATTGCGGCGACCGCAAATGTCGCGCCACGCCTCGCCGTGAAAATCTACGAATGTTTCAAGGCCGGCGACCTGGCAGGCGCCAAACACGCGCAAGAGGGACTTGCGCCGCTACGCCACGCGTTTTCCTGGGGCACTTTTCCAGTGGTGATCAAGGAAGCGTTAGACTTGATGGGAATGGAAGGCGGGCCGGCGCGCGCGCCCGTCAGCTCTCTATCCTCCGAGCAACGCGAGCGTCTAAAGAATGTTTTGTGCGATATTGGGTTGATTTGACATGGCACAGACCTTCCAGGACTTGGAGCTCTGTGCAATCCACGTTTCTTATCGCCCTTCTGACAAAACTTGTCATGACTTGCATAGAGCATGGAAAATATGACATTGACATGTCAGAATGAGCGTGATATAATTAATCTGGTTGGATGTCGTATTACCCACCAAGGACGGCGCCAAGTGAACGGGAACTTCAATGGAGAAGCTCTACCGGCTATAGGATCAAGCGAAGTCTTCCATGGCTCGAACGATCATGCTAGTGCAGAATCCGGCATCTCCGACTGCCGGAAATCTAAAACACGGGCACCTAGTTTCCCCACGGTTTCCGCCAATACAACTCTCATCCCGATTGTGATATCCTTCCCTGCTCGTGTGTTATGGACAGGTACTCGTAACACCTTGCTTTGGGTTCCTCAATCGCTCACAAACCGGAGGGCGATGGCTGTGAGCTGATCTTTAAACTCAATCAGGAGCAACTTGATGAACATCATCTTGATCATGTCAGACACTTTTCGGCGAGATGCCATGGGCTGTTACGGTCCGACGCAGGCCCGGACACCAAGGTTGGATCAATTCGCACGGGAATCGTTCATTTTCGACAACGCATTCTTGGGCTCTTTTCCCACGATTCCCAACCGTCTCGACATCATGAGCGGTCAATTTAGTTTTATTGATCACGAATGGTGCCGACTCCCGGCCGATACGGTGACGGTACAGCAAGTCCTTAGTGCCTCCGGATGTACCACGATGCTCATAGCCGACAACTCACACTTGATCGAAGACGGGTACAACTACTGCCGCGGTTTCAACGGCTGGGAATGGATTCGCGGCCAGGAGAGCGACCTGTGGTACACATCGCCCAAGAAGGTACAGTTGCCTTCTGGTGGAGGTAAGAAGAATCGCGGAGCCAAGATACGCCTGCCCAATATTATTCGAAATAGTAGCTGGTGGCAGGGCGAGGAAGACCGGCATGCGCCGCGCACGATCAAAACCGCCTGCCGATGGCTCGAACTCAACCAGGACCACGACCGATTTTTCTTGTGGCTTGATCTCTTCGACCCCCATGAACCCTGGGACGCGCCTAAGCACTACCTTGAACTCTACGAGAAGGAATACTTTGGGGAAGAGATTCCGTATCCGCGCTATGACTTTTGGCGCGAGTTCCTGAGCGAGGAAGAGTTGAAGCATTGTCGTGCATTGTATCTTGCTGAAGTCAGCATGGTCGATCATTGGGTTGGCGTTCTCATGGAAAAGATCGAAGAACTCGGAATGTCTGAAGACACGGCGATCATCTTTACCAGCGACCATGGCTTTTTCTTTGGCGAACAAGGACTCATCGGGAAATCCCGCATTGTGGACACAGAGGACGGAAAGCAACAGATCGAAGCGGCGCGCCTGTGCCACGATATTCGCAGCACCCCCCTTCTAATCCGGCTGCCCGGTCAACGCGAAGCCCAGCACATCTCCGCGCTCGTTCAATCCCCCGACCTGATGCCGACGATTCTCGAGCTGGCTGGGTTGGCGACAACCCAGGTAATTGATGGGGAGGCCAAACTTCAGGCGCTCCAATGCGGCATGTTTGTTACCGACCAATGGCAATTCCGACCCGAATCTTTGCACGGACGTTCGCTGTTGCCACTTCTGCGCCGCGAGACGAAAACTCATCGTGACATCGCCGTGAGTTCGTTTACACTATTGCATCACACACCCGTTCTGGCGAAGAGTGCGATTGTGACCCAAGATGGGATGTGCCTTCATTATTCCGGCTGCTATGAAGAATCGAACATCAAAGCGAAGATGTTTATCCAAGCCGTCATGGACCGCAAAGATGCACGCATTCCATACCTGCCTGCGTTGTACGATTTGAAACGAGATCCGGCGGAAGCATTCGACATACTCGAGTCCAATGAGGCTCTTGCCCGGGAGATTCATCAACGCTACGTCAAGTGGTTAGAGGAGCACGGCACACCCGAGGTCCATCTCTCCGGACGACGGAGGTTGCACTAGCCGCCGGCACGAACAACGAACCTGGAATGCGTTGCCAATGCCGAAGCGTCATCACCCCACAGGGGATTTGCATGGGCAGGCGAGATGATTTCTTCAAAGTATTAGCAGGAGAAAAGCCGGAAAGAATTCCGCTCATTTCGTTTGGGTTCTGGAACGAAAAGGCGATGCGCAAGTTGGCGCCAGCCGACTGCTGTGATGAAAACATGCTCCCGTTGATATCGGACGATCCGCCGCGCGACGCGTTTTCGCAGGACCAACGAACGCAGAATAGCAGAGAATGTGCTGTTCGCATGGGCGCGTTCTTGGACACTTCTAGCATCGGGGTGGGCAAGGGCGGACTACTTTCATTTGGGCACGGAGGGCCCGGGGAAATTCAACCTGTCGTGATTGAGAGGACGAGCGACTACAAGATCCTGCAGTATGAGGGCGGGCACAAGCGTCAAGTCAATTTTGAACCTCACTCGGTTCGCTTTTTTGATTTTCCAGTCAAGACCGAACAGGATCTCGATCACCTTGAACTCCCCAACATGCGAGACCCAGCGCGCTTCAAAGACATTGCAGAGGACTGCCGGGTCTTTAGGCAAGCCGACTTTGTTCCCGCGGGTTCGATTCAAGGATTCTTTTCAGGCATTCATAATTCCTTCATGGATTTTCAGGATACCCTGGAGAATCTTCTGCTCAAGCCCGATTTCATAACACGTGTTACCGAACGATTCGCGCGCATGAGTCTCGATGCGACGGAGATGTTGCTGGAGCGCGGAGTCGAGGTCATCAATGTTTGCGATGACCTGGGCACGTCGGAGAACATGCTCATTTCTCCGAGGGTGTTTAGAAGATTCTTCTTGGCGTGGTATGAAGAGTTGACGCACATCGTCCATGCGAAAGGGAAATTCATCCATCTTCATTCTCATGGGAATATCGCACCCATTGTGCCGGACCTTGCTGCCATCGGGATCGATATCGTTAATCCGTTCAATTGGAATGAAAACCCTAGTTTAACCGAATTGATTGAAAAGTATGGGGACCAAATCGTCTTTTGTGGCGGACTGGAAGGGAACATGACGATAGACGATCTCAATGCGCACGAGCGGATTGTGAAGAGGGCGTGTGGTCTTGGCAAAAGGGCTAGGCGCGGATACATGCTCTTGGGGCCCTCGGTCAATGCCGCGGCGAGCACTGAACAATACAGAGCGTGGCAGAATATCCTCGCGAATTGCCGGCGAATGGATTAGAAACGGCATCAAGTCGTGAGGAGGAATGCAATTCTCGCGGAGTGCACTCTGATTTCTGTTTTCGAATCCCCGAGTCTCACATCAGGAGAGCTCTCGTAATGAAAATTGGACTAAGGCAAGTGGCTGAACAGGCTGGCGTATCCGTGAGTACCGTTTCCCGCGCTCTCAATGGGCAGGCACGGGTAGATCCCAAGACGCGCGAACGAATTCGCGTTGCCATGGAAACCCTCAACTATCGAGCCTATCCCTCAGCCGAAGAACTTGCTCCCAAGCCGACTCGCCTCCTCGGCTTTCTGATGCCAGAGGAAATGCAAGTGCTGGGACTAGATAACAGTGTCTACGGCTCAGTCATCAACGCGGTCCGCGCCGCAGCGGGACAGGCGGGTTATGGGCTCACAATAGCGACCTACACCAATGGTCCGGACAACATCACGGTCGGTGACCGGCTACTTGCTCAGAAAAGCTTGGATGGTGTACTTCTGTATCGCACGCGACTCTCTGACGAATCCTTCGAACGGTTCCGCGACCTCGGGTTGCTCTTTGTGGTGATTGGTCGCCTATTTGACCGCGACCCCTTCCACTGTGTGGGTGTGGATAATCGGCAGTGCGGACACATCGCAATCAGGCATCTTCTCTCTCTCGGGCACCAGCGCATCGCTTTTGTCAATGGTCCACGCAACATAGCTCCCAGCCAGCAACGTTTGGAAGGATTCCGTCAGGGAATGCGCGAGGCGCATGTCGCGCCGCGTGAAGAATGGCTGGTCGAGTGCAACTATGACCCCACGCTGGCATTCGAGATTGCGCGCGGCTTGATGAAATCGACGGAACGCCCTACCGCGATCATCGCGGCGAACGACCGGGTTGCGTGGGCAATCCTTAGGGCTGTACAGGAACAGGGCTTGAACGTGCCAGCGGATGTATCGGTGATCGGCTTCGATGATGCCACAGAGTCTGCACATGTCACTCCACCACTGACGACCATTTCCCTAGAGTGGAAGCAGATGGCTGAAATCGCCACTCAAATGCTCGTTGAGGTTTTGCGCCGCAAGATAATTCGCCAAGTCTATATTGCACTGGAGCCGAAATTGGTTGTCCGCCAGTCTACGGCCACCCCAGGTCGTTGAGACAAAAAGAGAGACATCTTCAAGGGATGAGATCTGCACACAAGACTATCGTCACAGGAGACATCTGAGTCCCCCGAGGAGAAACCAAATGAGACAGACGCTTGCTTTTTTCGGAGGTCCAAAAACTGTTACGGCTGAAAGCCATGAACGCTGGCCACTGCTCACCGAGGAAGACGTAGCCGCGGTGACTAGCCTCTTGCGCCGAGGAGAGATTTCAATCACAACTGGGAGTGGAATCATCCAAGAATTGGAACAGACGTTTGCGGATTATCTGGGAGTGCGGCATGCTCTGGCGCAGTGTAACGGCACTTCCTGCTTGCATGCAGCGCTATTCGCGGTGGGGGTGGGGTATGGCGACGAAGTGATCGTCCCGACCTATACCTGGCCCTCGACGGCAAGCACCGTGTTGCTATGCAATGCCATACCTGTATTCTGCGACGTGAAACCTGACACTCTCACTGCCGATCCAGCTGACATCGAGCGCAAAATCACTCCCGCCACCAAAGCGATTGCTGTGGTGCATCTCTGGGGGCATCCGGCGGAGATGGACGAAATCTTAGCGATTGCTCGGCGCCACCGCTTGGCGGTTATCGAAGATGCCTCTCATGCACACGGCGCCACATACAAAGGACGCAAGGTGGGGAGCATCGGCGATGTGGGCTGCTTCAGCTTGCAAGCCAGCAAGGCGTTGCCGGGAGGCGAAGCTGGGGTTGCAGTTACCAACAACCCCGATCTCTTTGACCGAATGCTGACGTTGAGCCATTACGGTGGCCGTATCGAAAGGGATTCTCTAACGGGACAGTACACCCAATTCGCTTTCACCGGATTTGGTCCCAAATATCGCGTGCATCCTCTGGCAGCGGCTATCGCCCGCGTGCAACTGAGACACTTGGACGATTACATTGAGGCGCGGCGCCAGAACTTGGATTACCTTACGGCTGGTCTGGTGGAAATACCCGGTATCACTCCCCCCTACACGGCTGGCCATGTAACTCGAGGAGCTTGGTACGGCTATCGCTTACTCTTCGATCAGGCGCGAGTGAATCGGGTTCCGAAAGTCCGATTCATGACCGCCTTGCGCGCCGAAGGAGTTGAGGTTGATGATGAGCGATACCGATTGCTGCATTTCGAACCACTCTATCAAGGTCCTGAAATTGCCGGCGCATGTCCATATCCACCGCCAGAAATACGAGCGAGGATGCGCTCTTATCATGTGGGGGATCTGCCCATAGCCGAAGGGATTCATCCTCGCTTGATGAGCCTACCCACCTTCACGCATCAACCCTGCACGAATCTGCTCGATCAATATATCGCCGCATTTCAGAAGGTGGTCTATAACAGCGAACAGTTGTTGGAAGAGGCACAACCCGTGCGGTGACATTTCTGTCGGGAGTGAACCAGTAGAAGGCATGATCTCACTAGTCAGCATCAAGCGAGGTCGTGTAGGGAGGTGATGTCTACACTTATTAGCATGATAGATCCCCGGGTTATCCCCAATCGGAGTTCAAAAGCAAGCAGAGAGAAAAGGAGTGACAAAATGAACCGGAACTATTTCGCCGTGGTGACTGTTGTGCTGGTGGTGCTGGTGGTCGCGATTGCCGCGTGCGCGCCAGCCCCCGCGCCGACGCCAACGCCACAACCGACGCCAGTCCCCGCGCAACCTACCAAAGCGCCGGAGCCAACTAAGGCACCGGAACCGACGAAAGCACCTGTGGCGACGACGGCTCCAGCAGCGACCAAGCCCCCAGAGCCGACGAAACCACCTGCCGTCAAGTATTCAGAAGCCCCGATGCTGGCGGATTTGGTCAAGGCTGGCAAGCTTCCGCCAGTCGAGCAGCGGATCTCGGACGAGCCACTGGTTGTCCCGCCTTACGAAGAGATTGGTCAGTATGGTGGAACATGGCGCATGGCTTGGAAGGGCCCCGCTGACTATCACGCGTACGGGCGTCTCGTCTATGATCCAGTTATTCGATGGCCGCGCAGTCCCAAAGACCCTCTCCAACCCGGCCTGGCCAAGAAATGGGAACTCAGCGCTGACAGCAAAACGGTAACTCTCTATTTCCGCAAGGGTCTCAAATGGTCCGATGGCGTTCCTTGGACGGTTGATGACATCATCTTTTGGTGGGAAGATATCGAGACCAACAAGGACATCACCGCCGCTCCACATAGTGAGTGGGTGGTCAACGGCAAGCCAATGACTCTGGAGAAGGTTGACGACCTCACCATCAGACTCAGGTTCGACGGTCCCAATGGGCTTGTGCTTCCGATTTTGGCTTACAAAGGCAATCAATGGCCAATGTCATTTGAGCGCATGGGTTTCTTCGCCCCTGCCCACTACCTGAAGCAATTCATGCCCAAGTACAACAAGGACATCAAGGACTATAAGACGTTCGAGGCAAAAGCCGACGATCTCAATCCTGAGCGCCCTGCGATGACCGCGTGGACAATTTCCCAGTACAAGCCCGGCGATCCGAAGATGTTCGCCTCACGCAACCCCTACTACTGGAAAGTAGACCCCCAAGGTCAACAACTGCCTTACATTGATCAGCTTCAACATACGCTCGTTGAGAACAACGACGCGATCGCAGCCCAAGCCCTGGCTTGCTCGATTGACATGCAGTACCGCAACATGGACTTGAAAAACTTCCCACTGTTCTCGGAGAATGCCACAAAGTGCGCTTACCGGGTCTTGCGTTGGACTGCGTCCGTCGGCACGATGTTGGGGTTCTGGCCGAACGAGACCTATCCTGACGATCCCGAGCTGCGGAGAATTTTCCAGGACAGGAACTTTCGGATTGCGCTCTCCCATGCCATTGATCGCAACAAGCTCAACACGGTCGCTTACCTCGGGCAGGGGATTGTCAATGCCGAACCTGTGGTCACCGACTCGCCCTATTTTGTGCCGGAGGTCGCCAAGCTCTACACTGAGTATGACCCCAAATTGGCCGGTGAGTATCTCGACAAGGCGGGCCTCAAGGCGGGACCCGATGGAAAGACCCGCATGCGTTCAGACGGCAAGCCCCTGGAAATCAACGTCGAGACCGAGCGCACTGGCGCCGAGTTGGACGCCGTCCAGTTAGTGGTATCTGACTGGAATGCTGTGGGCGTCAAGGCGTCCCTCAAGACGATGAGCCGCGAACTCTTCAACACGAGGACGTACGGTAATCAGATGCAGGTTGCGGTCTGGCAAACTGGGAAGGCTCTCGAACCATGGTCGGATCCTATGGTCATCCTCCCCATTGACCAGCGCACGTACTTCGCGCCGGCGTTTGGAGTGTACTACAATACAGGTGGCGCCAAAGGCGAGAAACCAACAGGCAAGTTCGCCGAAGCCCTACAGCTATGGGATCAATTGAAGATGACCATCGATCCAGCGAAGCAAGCTGCAATCGGGAAGCAGATCGTTAAGCTGAACACCGAGGAGGTCTGGACAATCACAACGGTCGGTATGGCGACGGTACCTCTCATCGTGAAAAACAACTTCCGTAACGTCCCAGATAAATACATCGACGACACTATCGTCTGGTCGCCAGGGGCACTGGATCCCAGCCACTTTTTCTTCAAGAAATAGCACTGGCATACCCATACCCTCCTCGTGCCTCGGCGTGAGGAGGGTATGGGTTGCCCTCTGCCATCACCACACACTTCTCCAAGGAGCTTCCCGAATGTCTCGGAAACCGAATGTGCTGTTAATCACCGCAGATCATTGGCCCGGTCCCTTGTTGGGCGCGCGCGGACATCCCGTCGTCCAGTCTCCAACCCTGGATCAATTGGCGCGCAATGGAGTGCTTTTCCCCCGGGCGTACACTCCATGTCCCGTGTGTATCCCAGCACGCCGCACTCTCATGACCGGGACCCCGCCGCGCACACACGGTGATCGCATCTATGATGAGACTCTGCCCATGCCGCCGCTACCTACCCTGGCTCAGACTTTTCGCGATGCTGGATATCAAGCGTATGCCGTCGGGAAACTGCATGTGTTCCCGCCACGGGATAGGATCGGGTTCGATGATGTCATCCTGGATGAGCAAGGCCGACTCCAGTTTGGCAGTCTGGATGATTACGAGATCTTTCTCGGTGACCGCGGGTACGTGGGGCAGTCGTTTGGTCATGGCATGAGTACCAATGAGTTTTGGTACCGACCTTGGCATCTGCCCGAGGATTGTCATGTGACCAACTGGGCTTCCCAGCAAATGGCTCGCACGATCAAACGGCGAGACCCCACTCGACCCGCCTTCTGGTATCTCTCGTATTGCCATCCCCATCCCCCCTTGGTGCCGCTGCAATGTTATCTGGATTTCTATCGCGACATGGATCCCGGATCACCGGCGGTCGGCGAATGGGCCGCGGACACCGATGCGGTGCCTTCCCGCGTCAAGTCCGTGCAGCGACAATGGGAGCATATGACCCCTGAGCAGATTTCCGGAGCACGCCGTGCTTTCTATGCCTTATGTACCCACATCGACCACCAGATGCGTCTTGTAATTGGCACGCTGTGGGAAGAAGGCATCCTGGACAATACCATCGTAATGTTCACCGCGGATCATGGGCATTTGCTTGGTCAGCATCGTCTGTGGGACATGCGCTTTATGTACGAGAATTCCGCAAACGTGCCTATGATTCTGATGGGTGTGGCTGGAGATTCACGGGTGGGTTATCATCGCACGGATGATCGGCTAGTAGGTTTGCAGGATGTGATGCCAACGCTCCTGGATCTCGCCGGCATCTCGATTCTAAGCACGGTTGAGGGTTTGTCGTTGGTGGGAGAGCGACGGCGTGCTTCTCTTTACGCCGAATACGGCGAAGGTATTAATGCCACGCGCATGATTCATGATGGGCGATTCAAGCTCATCTACTACGCCGCGGGCAACTGTATTCAACTGTTTGATCTCGAACAAGACCCGCACGAAATGAAGAACCTTGCGTCATCGTCAGAACACGCCGAAATCCGCGAGCGCCTGAGCGGACTCCTCCTCAAGGAACTGTACGGGTCCGACGAGACCTGGGTTCGAGATGGTCGCTTGGTGGGCTTGCCCGATCAACCATACCAAGCCAAACCCAATCGCGACCTGTCTCATCAGCGGGGGACACACTGGCCGGTTTCCTTTCCACCCGAGGATCTGCAGCGCAGAACGTAATTGGGGAATCTATATCATTCGGTAATCGTACATTCCTTATGAGGAGTAAGTCCATTGCCTGAGAGACCTAATGTCATGCTGATTACGGCAGACCATTGGCCGGGTTCGCTGTTAGGAGCGCGGGAAAATCCTATTATTCAGACGCCAACCTTAGATCAATTGGCACGCAACGGCGTGCTTTTCACCCAGGCGTACAGCCCGTGTCCGATGTGCATCCCAGCTCGCCGCTCCTTGATGACTGGGACGACGCCGCGTACTCATGGTGATCGGATTTTCGAAGAATCTCTGCGCATGCCGCCGGTGACGACCCTCGCCCAGAGCTTTCGGGCGGCGCGGTATCAAGCCTATGCGATTGGCAAATTGCACGTGTATCCACCTCGGGATCGGATTGGGTTCAATGATGTCATCCTGGAGGAAGATGGTCGACTGCAGTTTGGTAGCCTGGATGACTACGAGATCTTTCTCGGCGACCACGGGTACGTGGGGCGGGCGTTTAGCCATGGTATGAGCAGCAATGAATACTGGTATCGCCCCTGGCATCTGAGCGAGGAACTTCACGCCACGAACTGGGCTACTCAACAGATGGCACGCATGATTAAGCGACGAGACCCAACTCGACCTGCCTTCTGGTATCTCTCCTATCGCCACCCACATCCACCTTTGGCACCGCTCCAGTGGTACTTGGAGATGTATCGAGCGGTCGATCCTGGACGACCAGCGATCGGTGAATGGGCTCGCGACGCCGAGGCGCTTCCCTATCTCCTGAAAACACTTCGACCGAGATTTGAACACTTGACGCCAGAGCAGGTGGCCGGGGCGCGCCGGGCGTTTTACGCACTGTGTACCCACATCGACCACCAGATTCGAGTAGTCATTGGCACGCTGTGGGAGGAAGGCATTCTGGACAGTACTATCGTTCTTTTCACCGCCGATCACGGGGACACGTTAGGTCAGCATGGCTTGTGGGCCAAGCGCGTGCTCTATGAGAACTCGGTGAACGTGCCAATGATTTTGATGGGTGTGGCCGGCGATCAGCGAGTGGGCCATCGTCGCACAGACACGCGCTTGGTGGGCTTGCAGGATGTGATGCCCACACTCCAAACCCTCGCGGGCATTCCTATCCCTAACACGGTCGAAGGGCTATGCATGCTAGGCGAGGAGAAGCGAAGCTGGTTCTATGCGGAAAGCGGAGAGGGCAATATGGGCACGCGCATGATTCGCGGAGGCCGATTCAAGCTCATCTATTACGCCGCGGGCAACTGTGTTCAGATCTTCGATCTGCAAGAGGACCCGGACGAGCTCAACGACCTCGCTACCTCGCCGGCGCATGCTGGCGTTCGCGAGGAGTTGATCCAACTCCTCTTGAGGGAACTGTACGACTCTGATGCGAGTTGGGTTCGAGACGGTAAACTCGTAGGTTTGCCTGATCAACCTTTCCAGGCCAAGCCCAATCGCGACCTGTCTCATCAGCGAGGGATACACTGGCCGGTTTCCTTTCCACCAGAGGATCTGCAACGAAGAGGACCATTGATGTAGCGAGGAAGATATAGGCGATGACGACCGATCGGCTGCCTTGGCCCGACCGACCTGGGCCCGCCAAGCGCAGATAATCATACACACGGAGAAGATAATGTCACTTGATGTGTGCCAGCATCCATGGAACTACCGAGTCGAGCCATTTCGTATTCTGAGCAATTTGTATTATATTGGTAACCGCTACGTATCGTCCCACCTGATTGACACAGGAGAGGGATTGATTGTCTTGGATACCGCCTTTCCTCAAACAGTGTACCTGCTCCTGGAATCCATCCGGCGGTTGGGATTCAACCCGGACGATATTCATTACGTCCTCCATTGCCACGCGCATTATGACCACATCGGGGGCACGCGCGCAATCGTGGAGTTGACAGGAGGAAAGACGGCTTTGGGGAAAGAAGACATCGAGGTCTTGCAGAAACGCCCGGAGCTTTCATGGGCGCCCGAATATGGTCTCGAGTTCTATGAGACTTTCGAAGTCGATGTCCCGCTGGTCGACGGCCAGACGATCTCATTGGGTCACACATCGATTGAGTGTGTCCATACGCCCGGACACACCGCCGGCTGCATGTCTTTCTTCTTCGAGGTCGAGGACGATAGTGTCCCACGTAGTGTCGGCATTGTCGGAGGTTTCGGGCTGAACACGCTGACGGATGCGTACCTGACGCGGTACGCGCTTCCATTGAGCAGACGCGCAAGCTACCTTTGCTCTTTGGAAAGGCTCAAGCGTCGGACAGTGGATATCGTCATCGCCCCTCATCCCGAGCACAACGATACCCTGCGCAAGCGGGATTTACTGATACAGGGCCAGAATCCATTCGTAGACGGGACAGCTTGGCCAAGGTTCATTGAAACCCTGGAAGCCACTGCCAAGGCCACTCTTGGCATTTCTTGAGAGGAGGAGGCAATGCCGCCTGATGTTTGCATGCATCCCTGGAACTATCGGGTTGAACCATTTCGCATTGCCGGAAACCTGTATTACGTCGGAAACAGCTATGTTTCATCGCACCTGATCGATACGGGAGAGGGGTTGATTCTATTGGATTCGACGTTTCCACAGACCGTATATCTGCTGCTCGAATCCATACGGCGCTTGGGATTCAATCCAGACGACATCCGCTACGTCTTGCATTGCCACGCGCATTATGACCATCTCGGGGGCGCCCGCGCAATCGCGGAGTTGACAGGAGCAAAGATGGCTCTGGGGAAAGAAGACATCGAGGTCTTGCAGAAACGCCCGGAACTGTCGTGGGCTCCAATCTATGGCGTCGAGTTCTATGAGATCTTTGACGTGGATATTCCACTCACCGACGGGCAGATTGTTTCCTTGGGGTGCACAACAATCGAGTGCGTCCATTCACCAGGACATACGGCGGGCTGCATGTCTTTCTTCTTCGAGATTGAGGATCGCAGCGCTACCTACACCGTTGGTATCCATGGGGGACCCGGGTTGAACACCCTGACCAATGAGTATCTTGAGCGCTACCGCCTTCCCTTGAGTAGACGCAAGGACTATGTCGCCTCTTTGCAGCGCCTAAAGAAGCGTGCTGTGGATATTTTCATCGGCGCCCATCCGGACCAGAACGACACTTTCGGAAAGCGAGACTTGTCGCTAGTCGGAGAGAACCGTTTTGTTGACAAAGAAGCATGGCGAAAGTTCCTTGAGATGCTGGAGAATAATGCTAGAGCTGCTTTTGGCTTTCGCTAAGTAATGAGAGGTTATGATGGTCACTTTTATCATTCGTCGTCTATTGGGGATGATCCCCACGCTGTTTTTGGTTTCCATCTTGACCTTCATCATCATTCAGTTACCTCCGGGCGATTTCATGACCTCGCTGCAAGCCCAGGTGGCCAGCTCGGGTTCGGGCGCCGATGAGGCGGCTATGGACAACTTGCGGCATATCTACGGACTCGATGAGCCGATCTACGTTCAGTACATCAAGTGGGTTTCCGGTTTTTTCCGTGGTGACTTTGGCTACTCCTTCGACTGGAAATGCCCGGTGGGCGAGTTGATTGCCGATCGGCTCGCGCTGACTTTGCTACTCTCGGTGTTCTCTTTGGGTTTCATGTGGCTGATCGCTGTCCCGATTGGCATCTATTCTGCCACGCATCAATATGCCAAAAGCGATCATCTGCTAACGCTGGTAGCTTTTATAGGACTTTCTGTACCGGATTTCTTGCTCGGGCTCGTCTACCTTTTCATAGGGATTTTCGTTTTTGGCACATCGGTCAGCGGTCTCGTCTCGGACACAATGGAAAAGGCGCCCTGGTCATTGGAAAAGATCATAGACCTGGGCAACCATCTGCTGTGGCCCGCTCTCATCTTGGGTGCAGGTGGCACGGCACAGCTCATGCGCATTATGCGTGGCAGCCTCTTGGAGACCTTAGGACAGCAGTTCGTGACGACGGCTCGTGCGAAAGGACTGAAGGAGACGATCGTCGTGAACAAGTACGCCGTGCGAGTCGCAATCAACCCCCTGATCAGCGTCATGGGAATGCAACTACCCCAATTGGTCTCGGGAGCAACGGTGTTGGGTGTCGTTCTTTCTCTACCCACGACCGGCCCCATGTTCCTGCGCGCACTTACCAACCAGGACATGTATCTTGCCGGGACTTTCCTGCTCTTTCTCAGTCTAATGTTGATGACAGGCAATCTTCTTGCCGACATTGCACTCGCCTGGGTCGATCCGCGGATCCAATATCAGTGAGACCGAAAGAGCAAGGCAAAAGCCGACGATGACAACATCCGATCCTTCTCGGCAAGTGAGGGCGTCCACGTCCACCCGCATGAGGATTAACGGGGGATTGACACCGTCTGATGACGTGGTGGAGGAGAAAGCAAAGGAAGCCACCGCCAGGGAAGAGGAGACCCGTTACGGCCTTTCGCAATGGCAGTTGATATGGCGCAAGTTTCTCCGCAGCCGCACAGCAGTTGCAGGCGGACTGGTGATCATTGCCCTCTATCTTTCCGCACTGTGTGCCAACTTTCTTGCGCCCTACGATCTGGAGGAACGCTTCATAGAGTGTCTCTATGCGCCGCCTCAGGCTCTACATTTTGACTTCCAGACTGGCGTCTATGTGCTTGGACTGGAAAAGCATTTCGACCTGGACACTCTGAGTACCACCTATACTATCGATGCCGGAAAGAAGATGCCAGTACGCCTCTTTATCCACGGCCAGCCCTACAAGTTCATGGGTCTCGTCGAGACAGATATCCACCTCTTTGGGATAGACAAGAAGGGATTTGGCGTCTTTCTCCTGGGCACTGACCGACAGGGCCGCGACATGCTCTCACGGATGCTGATCGGCAGCCAAATGTCCTTGACCATCGGCCTAGCGGGCGTCCTCCTCAGCCTGATCATCGGCTCGGTGCTGGGAGTGGCCTCTGGCTACTATGGCGGGTGGATCGATGAAATCATGCAGCGACTCATTGAGGTGATTCGCTCCTTCCCTTCGATTCCTCTGTGGATGGCTCTTACGGCAGCGCTGCCGCAAAACTGGCCGCCTGAGCGCGTGTACTTTGCCATTACGGTGATTCTCTCTTTTATTGGCTGGACATGGCTGGCTCGACAATTGCGGGGCAAGGTGCTTGCGCTGCGTGAGGAAGAGTTCGTCCTGGCTGCTCAAATGGCCGGTGCCAGCGATGCCCGCGTCATCTTTAAACACTTGATCCCTGCCACCCTGGGTCATATTATCGTGGTTTCGACGTTGGCAATGCCTGGAATGATCCTTGCCGAATCCGCGCTCTCGTTCTTGAATATTGGCTTGCGCCCGCCCTTGACTAGTTGGGGCGTGCTACTTCAGGAGGCTCAGAATCTACAATCGCTGCGTCACTTCCCGTGGCTGTTATTCCCGGCAGCATTTATCGCCCTCACTGTGCTGGCATTCAATTTCCTGGGGGATGGGCTGCGCGACGCCTCGGATCCTTACTCGGTGCAATAATGTCAGCGAATCCTAATCAGCTACTCCAAATTCAAGACCTCAAGACCTACTTCTATACCGCCGATGGCGTGGTACGCGCCGTGGATGGCGTCTCCTTGGGCATTGCCCCCCAAGAGGTGCTAGGTCTCGTTGGAGAATCAGGGTGTGGCAAGACAGTAACGGCCTATTCCATCCTGCGCTTGCTGCCGCCCGGATATTGCCGCATTGAGCAGGGCAAGATCCTGTTCCATCGTCGAAAGGGTGAGGAGGTTGACCTGGCAACAGTAGATCCCAGAGGGGATCTTATCCGGAGCATCCGCGGGAACGAGATTGCTATGATCTTCCAAGAGCCAATGACATCGCTCTCGCCCGTCCATACGGTTGGCAGTCAGATCGCGGAAGCCATCGCACTTCATCAGCAGGTCGGAAAAGCCGAAGCGCAAAAGCGTGCTGTCCATATGCTGCACCAGGTCGGTATCGCGATGCCCGAGCAGTGCATGCATGAGTATCCGCACCGGTTCTCCGGCGGGATGCGCCAGCGCGCAATGATTGCCATGGCTCTGTCTTGCAACCCGAGATTGCTCATCGCGGATGAGCCCACCACCGCGTTAGACATGACCATTCAGGCGCAGATTCTCGAGTGCATGAAGTCTCTGCAAGAACAGTTTCAGATGGCGATACTCATCATCACCCACAATCTGGGGGTGGTCGCCGAGATCGCCGACCGCGTGGCGGTGATGTATATGGGCAAAATTGTGGAAAGCGGCCCCGTGCGAACTATCTTTCACCACCCCTTGCATCCTTACACGGTTGGATTAATGCAATCGGTGCCTAGAATGGGGCGCCATGTCAAGCAACGGCTCATTCCCATCCCCGGCAGCGTGCCCGATCCGTTCTCCATTCCGAAAGGCTGCGCATTTTTCCCCCGATGTCCAGCAAAAAAGAACAGAGCTTGCGCCAATCCGGAAGATGTGACGCTTGCTGAAGTGGAGCCGGGACACCTGGTCAGATGTTGCCTCTATCAATGAAATGGGAGACTCGAAGGGTGAACTCTGAAAAGCCGATACTTCTAGAAGTCAAGAATCTGAAAAAGTACTTTCCCATTCGACGGGGCCTGCTCAAGCGCGTGGTGGGACATGTGCACGCAGTGGAGGGTGTGAGCTTTTTCATCCGCGAAGGCGAAACCTTAGGACTTGTGGGCGAGTCCGGCTGTGGCAAGACCACCACGGGGCGCATTATCCTCCGCGGGATCGAGCCGACAGAAGGACAAATATTGTTTCGCCGCGGCCAGGCCATGATCGATCTGACGCAGATTCCGCGCAAGAAGATGAAGCCCTTCCGGCGTGAGATGCAGATCATTTTTCAGGATCCCTTCTCGTCACTGAACCCACGCATGACGGTCATGGAAATTGTCGCCGAGCCGTTGGTCATTCATGGCGTAGCCCACGGCGATGAGCTAAGAACGCGCGTGCGCGAGTTGCTGGAATGTGTCGGCATGAAAGTGCAGCACATGAATCGGTACCCCTATGCCTTCTCCGGCGGCCAGCGCCAGCGGATTGGAATCGCCCGCGCGTTAGCCCTCAAGCCCAAGCTCATCATCTGTGACGAGCCAGTGAGCGCGTTGGATGTATCTATCCAGGCTCAGGTACTCAATTTGTTGCACGATCTGCAGAAATCGATGGGGTTGACATACCTGTTCATCTCTCATGACCTCTCGGTCGTGGAACACATTGGCGATCGTGTGGCCGTGATGTACCTGGGCGGTATTGTCGAGTCGGCTCCGTCCGAAGAGTTATATGCCAACCCGCGGCATCCCTATACCGAGGCACTCTTGTCCGCTGTTCCTCGGTCTGATCCGGATCATCGGACCCAGCGCATCATTTTGCCGGGCGACGTGCCCAGCCCTAGCGCCCCACCCCCAGGCTGCAAGTTCCATCCGCGTTGTCGGCACGCTAGCAATGTCTGCAAGGCCGAGATTCCGATCTGGCAGGAGATCTATCAAGATCATTGGACGGCGTGTCATCGGGCAAATGAACTGAATCTGGTTGGGATCAACTGATGAAGCCGATATTGGAACCAGGAATCACTGTTCCCGCGATGACATTCCTCACCGCGAATCTCGGCAAGCCGGTTGCCATCGAAGATGGCAAGGTAAATGTCCTCGTTTTCTGTCCTTCCACCGCAAGCGGTGACTTAACCCAATATGAAATACGACTGGATGATTTCGCGTCGATCAACGCCAAAGTGATAACCGTACTGGATTCAACAGAAGGCGCAAAGGACAAGTTCGCGGGAATTGGAAGCTTTACTCTGCCCTTGGTCCGTGATGTGCAGGTCGCTGAGGAATTTGGTGTTCGGCACGCAACCGGATTATTATTGCCGTCCGTCTTTGTGATTGACGAAGATCGTCTGATTCGTCGGGTATATGAAGGCGAAGTCTCGGATCGCCTGCCTAACCCCGCGATGGTGTTACGCGCAATCCGCGGACTGGGCAATGTTCCCAAGCCGGCACCGATCACAGGTGACGATTGGTGCTTGGGTCCGCGCGACGCAGCGGTTGCGATTATCGAATATGGTGATTACCAGTGCAGTCATTGCGCCCAAGTCCATCAACTGCTCGAGCAAGTCCTGCCCCTGTACGCGGGCAAAGTGGTCTATGTGCACCGGCATTTTCCATTAAGACACTCGCATCCGCTGGCACAACTCGCCGCCGAGGCTGTCGAAGCTGCTGGCGCGTTGGGGCGCTTTTGGGAAATGCACAAACGATTGTTCGCTCACCGCAACGATTTGTCGCCTGAGCGTATTATCACGTGTGCGCAAGAGGTCGGCATCGACAGAGAACAACTCGTGCTTGATCTGGAAAGGCACACCTTTGCGCACGCCGTGGAGCATGATTTCAGACTTGCGCTAGCCGATAGAGTGAAATTCCCTCCCGCGCTTTTTATCAATCGGATTCTATTCGAAGGGCCGCACACGCGCGAGGCGATTTGCACACGGGTCAATAGCCTGCTGGCATGCATCGCATCCCCTGGATGAAACCCACTATTGCACAAACTTATGCCTCCTGCAAATGTTCGGCAGACCTTTCACGTAATGCTCAAGCCCCGCGGCGCAATCTGCAATTTGGATTGCGCCTATTGCTATGTTCTCTCCAAAGAGCGATTGTATCCCGACAGCGCGTTTCGAATGAACGATGATGTGCTGGGGAACTTTACGCGCCAGTACATCGAAGCGCAATCGAAGATCCCGGAGGTGACGTTTGCGTGGCAAGGCGGTGAACCAACGCTGATGGGGTTGGAATTTTTCCGCCACGCGGTCGAACTGCAAAAGAAATATGCCAAGCCAGGGATGCGCGTTTCAAACGCACTCCAAACGAACGCGACGATGCTCGACGACCAGTGGTGCGATTTTTTTCGCGCCAACGATTTCCTGCTCGGCGTCAGTCTCGACGGACCGCGCGAATTGCACGA
>Ga0315291_10001335_pt1 | contig 32998 bp, 34 predicted proteins | sample YL17G12_20_MG_FD_203070 | JGI IMG/M metagenome (GOLD analysis project Ga0315291, IMG submission 203070) | Sediment microbial communities from Yellowstone Lake, YNP, Wyoming, USA - YL17G12_20 | ecosystem: Environmental > Aquatic > Freshwater > Lake > Sediment | place: USA: Wyoming | collected...
AACGTGAACTTTCTTTATTCGGAAGGAGCCGTTATCTTTTTGATTATCGTCGGAATTATTCTGCTCTACGAACCGCGGCGAATCCCGTTCGTCTTGAAAAGCGCGGCGCTCTTCATTCTCATAAGAGCCGTTTTTACCACGCTTACGCATCTTGCTCCTCCATTGCACGAGTCATACGTTGACACCGAAGATCTGATATTCAAGCTGGGCTCGGGAAGCGACCTCTTTTTTTCCGGCCACGCCGGCTTACCGTTCCTCTTCGCCCTTATTTTCTGGAATGAAAAACTTCTGAAATATTTTTTCCTGCTTGCCGCGGCAACAGGCGGAGTTGTCGTGATTTTGGGGCACCTCCACTATTCTATTGATGTTTTCTCCGCCCTTTTTATCGCTTTCGGAATATTTCACATATCCAAGAAATTGTTTTCCAAGGACTACCGGATGATTCTTTCCGCCTGAAACAACCGCGAGTGGGTTGAAATTCCGGGTAAAAAATGCTAAATTGATTTTATCCCAGCACTTTCGTAAATCCCCGCGCCCACCATCTTATTATAATCAAGTGCCACCTTAGCTCAGCGGTAGAGCAGCGCTTTCGTAAAGCGAAGGTCCCCGGTTCAAATCCGGGAGGTGGCTCACGAAATACTTGCCCGGATTTGAATGAAGGGTGGGCTCGCCTCGCTGAAGCTTTGGCGAAGCGGGTCGGAGGGAAAACATCCGAGTTCCCTCCGTGTCGGAAATTATTCAAAACCGAGGGTTTTGAAGGCACAGTCCCGCTTGGCGGGACGAGCAGTGAAAATCCCGGGGGTGGCTCAAGTTTTCCGACTCCCGCTTCTTCCTCTTTTGACGTTCTTGACTCCTCTTGCTTTGTCTATGTCGGCCTGATAAATGCGCGCGAGTTCCATAAGTTCGTTGTCTTTCCAATCAGGATGTTGTTCGCGGGCCATTAGCAACCCCTCGCTGGGTTTTTCTTTGATGACTTCGCCGGACATCTCGTCAACTATGTTTCCGGTCGCTTCCTCAATAACTTCTCCCTTCTCGTTGCGTATAAATCCCGGCCTAAGATAACCCTCTTCGCCGGGCTTGGGATTATCCGGCTGAAACAATGATTTTTTGAAATATCGTTCTCCTTGCTCTCTGCCCATTGCTTCATTATAATGTGAATAATGGATTATAGGCAAGAACTTTCGGAACTTGAAGCCGAGGCCCCGCGACTGGCGGGGCGGCTTTGACCTGGCCGGGAAAGAAAAGGAAATTTCAGAAATTGAGGCCGAACTCTCGCGGCCGGATTTTTGGCTTCGGCGCGAAGAGGCCGACGAAAAAATAAAAAAATTGGGGCAGTTGAAGAATTTGACGGAACGATACGGCAAAATTGAAAAAGCCATCTTTGAACTGAAGAATGATTTTTCCGAGGATAAATTCCACGAAACGAAGAAAGAATTCAGGAATTTGGAGCTTGAGCAATTGTTTTCCGGAAAATACGACAAGCGGGCGGCGGTTGTTTCCGTTTACCCGGGCGCCGGCGGCGAAGACGCCGAGGACTGGGCAAGAATGCTTTTTGCGATGTATGAAAGTTATGCGGCTAAGCGCAAATGGCAAATCGCGATTTTGGACGACAATCCCCGGAGCCGGGCCATGGAAATCAAGGGCGAGCGCGCCTACGGTTATTTGAAAGGGGAGTCGGGAGTGCACCGCCTCGTGCGCATTTCGCCTTTTTCGGCGAAGAAACTGCGGCATACGTCTTTCGCACTGGTTGAGGTCGTGCCGGACTTACCGCAGGTTGAGGAGTCAAAACTGCGGATACCGGAGAAGGATTTGAAATTTGAGTTCGCCCGCTCCGGCGGGCCTGGCGGCCAGAACGTCAATAAAGTGGAAACTGCCGTCAGGATCGTGCATTTGCCGACCGGCGTCGCGGCCAGTTCCCGCGCCGAGCGTTCGCAGGTGCAGAATCGCGAGCGGGCGATGAAGCTTCTCAAAGCGAAAATCTTCCGGCTGATGGAAAAGCACAAGGTTGAAGAAATCGGCAATCTGCGCGTCAAAGTCAAGCCGGAATGGGGACAGCAAATACGCTCCTATGTTCTAAATCCGTACCAATTGGTTAAAGACCACAGAACCGAAGCGGAAACGGCGCAGGTGGACAAGGTTTTGGCCGGCGACCTTGATTTATTTATAGAAGCCGAGGTAGAATCATGGTAATGTAAAATGTAAATATCAAAATGTAAAATTAATGAGTTCGCTCTGCGAACACCCAAATTTTGATTTTTGATTTTTAAATTTTAAACTTGCTTTTATGATCAACTTCCAATCCGTTTCCAAAATTTATAACAGCCACTCCACGGCTCTCCAGGACGTGAGTTTTGAGGTTAAGCCGAGAGAGTTCATATCTTTGACCGGCCGTTCGGGAGCCGGCAAATCAACCGTCATCAAGCTTTTGGTCGGCGAGGAGAAACCGACAAAAGGGCGCGTTTTTTTCGGCCAGTACGAGGTCAACAAACTGAAAGACAAGGACCTGCCGGCGTTCCGGCGCCACATCGGCGTTATTTTCCAGGACTTCCGCCTTTTGCCCGCGAAAACCGCTTTTGAAAACATCGCCTTCGCCTTGGAGGTCTCCGGACGCGCCCAGAGCGAAATCAAGGAACTTGTGCCGCAGGTTCTTGATATGGTGGGGTTGTCCGACCGCGCGAACAACTTTCCCCACGAGCTATCCGGCGGCGAAAAACAGCGCGTGGCGATAGCGCGGGCGATGATCCACCGCCCCGAAGTAATCATTGCCGACGAGCCCACCGGCAATCTTGACCCTCTGAACACTTACGAAATTATCAAACTTCTGGAAAAGATCAACGAATTGGGAACGACGGTGATTTTGGCGACTCACGATAAAAACGTGATTAACAGTTTGGAGAAAAGGGTGATTACGCTCGACCGCGGCCGGGTAATCAGAGACGAGGAAAACGGGAAGTATATACTAGTATAATTTAAAATTGAAAAATCAAAAATCAAAATGACATTGTAAAATTCCAAAATGACTTCGGGATTTAAAAAAATTTAAATTTTTAATTTGTCATTTTACACTTTGATATTTACATTTTACACTTATTAACATGTTCACCATCCTTTCACGCATAGTCCATTACGGTTTCAAGAACTTCTGGCGCAGCGGCTCGCTGGCCACGGCGACGGTGGCGATTATGATCTTGGCCTCACTCGTTTTCGTGGGCTTGATTCTTTTCGGCGTCATCGCGGATCAAGCGGCCTCTTCAATTCAGGACAAAATAGACATCAGCGTTTATTTCAAAACCACCACTTCCGAAGATCAGATTTTAAACGTCAAGCAGTCGCTTGAGAGCTTGTCGGAGATCAAGAGCGTTGAGTATATTTCCCGCGATCGGGCCCTGGAAATTTTCAAAGAGGCGCACAAAGAAGACAGCGTCATCAGCCAGGGGATCAATGAGTTGAACGTAAATCCACTTGAAGCGTCGCTCAACATTAAAGCCAGGCGTCCGGATCAGTACTCCGCCATAGCGAATTACCTGACCTCGCCCAACCTCGCTTCTTATATTGATTCCGTCAGCTATTCTAAAAATCAGATTGTGATTGACCGCTTGTCTAACATCGTGAAGAACGTGAACACGGGCGGCCTGGCCCTGACTCTTTTCATCGGCATCATCGCCGGCCTTGTGGTTTTCAACACTATCCGCTTGGCGATTTATTCCGGCCGCGATGAGATTGGCATTATGCGCGTGGTTGGCGCGTCCAATGCTTTAGTGAGGGGCCCGCTCGTGGTGCAGGGGATAATTGCCGGAGTTCTCTCTGCCATATTTTCTTTGATTATTGCCGCGCCGGTGGTTTATTTCATCTCGCCGCACCTCAAGGTTTTCATTCCCGGCCTGGATATTTTCCAGTATTTTTACACACATCTTTTGACTCTCTTTTTGTACCAGCTTATCTTCGCCGTCGGCATAGGCAGTCTTTCCAGTTTTGTGGCCGTGCGGCGGTACCTGAAAAACTGAAACCGAAGCCGCTTCTCGACATTGGCTCAAAAAGCCATTATGATCTAAAATAACAAGAACCTCATGAAACAAATTTCCGCCATATTAATTCTTTTGGGGTACGCGGGCCTTGCTGTGTTCGGCGTTTTCGCGATGAGCCAGAGTTGGCACATGGTTCGTGGAGGATGCATAGCCACAGTTGCGAATAGCGCGGCGTGCCCGCCGGAGAGCAACCCGCTGGCGTTTTTTTCTTTTCACCTTGACGCCTTCAAGAAATTCTCAACCGCGACACTCGCGAGTTTCGCGATCGGCTTTCTCGCGATTTTCTTCGGACTCGCGCATGTTCTCCGTAAATTTTTCGGATCGGAATTGAACGACGCGAAACAACAACTTGTTTCTTCAGGCCTGCGATTTTCGGAGCAAGGTCCATATCCACTCGGAGCTCAATTTATCCGCTGGCTCGCGCTTCACGAAAACAGTCCGAGCGTTGCTTAATGGCGCCATAAAAAGCAAGGAGCCGCATTGTGGTTCTTTTGCTTGTGGCGTTTTTTAATTCCCGCAACGGGGAATTCCTGCTTACTAAATAAATTAAATCCATGAAACAAAAAATAATTTTTATCTCAATAGCGGTCATCGCGATAGGTTTTCTCTTTTGGGGGCGGAACAAATCTTCAACCTCCGGAGGCGGCGCAATTCTGGCCACGGGAGTGACGCCAGCGACCGTCTCTGGCGAAATTTCGCCCTACGACTTCGGCTCGGTCTCAATGGCACGGGGCAAGGTTGAACACGATTTCGCCCTCAAGAATACGGCTGACGGCGATCTTGTGATTGACCGGGTTGAAACATCCTGCATGTGCACCAAGGCGGTTCTCGGGCTTCCTGACGGCAAAGAAATTGGGCCGTTTGGCATGCTTGGACACGGTTTTACCCCATCGGTTAATGCCGTCGTTCATCCCGGAGAGACGGTTACCGTACGCGCTGTTTTTGACCCCGCGGCGCACGGCCCCGCGGGCATAGGAAAGGTTGAACGCCAGATAATCCTCGGTACGAATAAAGGTCAATATAAACTCGGCCTTAGCGCCGACGTGACGCCATGAAAATGCCAGACATCTTAAAGAAAAGAATTTTCTGGCTGGTGGCGGTCGCCGCACTGGTGATCGGCGTCGGCTTGTACTTCAATTCCGAGGCAAGCGCGCAACTTCTTTGGAGGATTTCCAACAACGGCAAATGGTTTTTGCCGGTTTTGGTCGTCGCCGCTCTTACGGAGAGCTTAAATCCCTGCGCTTTTTCCGTTTTGCTTCTCACGATAGCCTTTCTCTTCGGCATTGGCAGGATGAGGTCCCACATTCTCAAAGTCGGCGGGGTTTACGTTTTGGGAATTTTTCTGGTGTATATCGGGATTGGCCTGGGGGTGCTGCAGGCGCTGCACATATTCAACACGCCGCACTTTATGGCTAAGGTCGGAGCCGCGATCCTCCTGGTCTTGGGAGCAATAAGCCTCATTAACTCTTTTTTCCCGGCTTTTCCGATAAAACTGAAAATTCCCCAATCGGCGCACAGGAAAATAGCCGTGCTGATGGAAAAGGGTTCGGTTCCCACCGGTTTCGCGCTCGGCGTTCTTGTCGGGCTTTGCGAGTTTCCTTGCACCGGTGGGCCGTACATCGTGGTCCTGGGATTGCTGCACGATCAGGCGACTCGCCTGGCCGGACTCGGCTACCTTCTGCTTTTCAACGTCATCTTTATCTTGCCGCTCGTAATCTTCCTTTTTATCGCGAGCGAGAGGAGTTTGCTTGAGAGGATTCAGGCCTGGAAAAGGTCGGAAACAGGCAACATGAAATTCTGGAGCGGAGTTGTGATGGTGCTTTTGGGACTCATCATATTCGCGCTATAATTAAGAACATGGATAACTACCCGAAGAACATCGGAGAGCTGATTAAAAAAATAGAGGAGATGAAGAAATCCGGAACCATTGATTTGTCAATGGAGGAGGACTTGAGCATAGCGATTATGAATTTGGTAAGTTTGGAAGAACACTTCTTTTTCACCGGAGAGAAGACCGGCAAGCCGGAGTATTTTGACTTGCTGAACGAAGTGAGGTTGGTCAGGAAATCTCTTCTTGGACGCTTGATTGACAAGCACGAAGGGGAAACCTGGTGCGTTTCCAAGCATCTTCTTGCTACCGCGATGCGTCTGATTGAGGTTGGAACAAAGCTTCACTCTGACGGAAAAAAAGAAGAGGCCAAAGAGACGTTCGATTACGCCTACAGGATTTATTCCTTGTTCTGGGCTTTGCGGCTGAAATTGATTGACATTAAGGGTCTTAAAGAAACCGCGGCGAACGAATCCATTCGGCAGGCTCAGGATAAAAAGCCGTGGTCGCTTGAAGACATAGTAAACAAGCTTGTTGATTGCTGCGATGAATAAAAACAAGAACGCGGCGGCGATTGTCGTCGTTTTGCTTGTCGTAATCGGCGTTGCGCTCGCGGTCTTTTATCCGAAAGGAGGACCCGCAAAAGGGGAATTTAACGCTTTTGCCCGGTGCTTAACGGAAAAGGGCGCGACTATGTACGGCGCGTATTGGTGCCCTCATTGTCAAAACGAGAAAGCGGCGTTCGGCGATTCGTTCCGCTATGTCAATTATGTTGAGTGTACGCAGGAAACGAGCAAGTGCGAAGCGGCTGGGATCAAAGGATTTCCAACTTGGATTTTCCAAGGCGGCAGAAGATTTGAGGGGGAACAGGGACTTAAGAAATTGTCCGAAGAAAGCGGCTGTGTGTTGCCTGCCTCGCCGAAATAGCAACATAGGCGGGCTGGCTTCGCCAAAATAATAATTTGGCGAGGGGCGCAAGGCGGGTAGTAAAAATTTTTGAGTATGTGCGTTAAAAAATTAATAAAAATATCATGGAAAACAATCAAAACCAAAATAATGGCGACGTTGAAGTTGCGGGAAAGCGGCGCGACTGGCTGCTTCCGGCAAGCATCTTCGTCTCCGCAGTCATCATTTCTGTTTCTTGGATTTATACCGCGAAATTAAAAACTCCGGTTAGTCCGCAGCAGGCCGCATTGTTGCCGGCGCGGGAATCAGCCGCGCTTGAAGAAAAAGTATTGCCCAAAGAGGGCGTTCTTTTGCCGGTGAATTGGGGCGACTTCGGCGCGAAAATGGTTGAAGCCGGCGTTATAGACGGAAAAAAATTTGAATCGGTTTACGCGGAACGCGGAGGTTTGGGCGATGACGAAAAGAAATTGCTTTCGGGCAACGGCAATGGCCAACTCAAAATCACCAAAGAAAATTCAGGCGTTCTGCTTAATCTTCTTTGGGCTTTCGGGCTTGCCAACAAAAATGAAATTCTGGAAAGGGGGCAAATGACGGACCCGAAATACGGCGGCGCGGAAAAGTTTGCTTCCACCGGCGGTTGGACGCTCGCCGTTGGCAATGTCATGAACCACTACAGCGCGCATCAGTTCGTAAAACTTACCGCGGCGGAACAGCAAACGGTTGAGCGCGTGTCAAAGGGAATTTACCGGCCCTGCTGCGGCAATTCAACTTATTTTCCTGATTGCAATCACGGCATGGCCATGCTGGGGCTTTTGGAACTCATGGCCTCGCAGGGAGTTAAAGAAGACGAAATGTACCGCTTGGCCTTGAAAGTTAACGTCTATTGGTTCCCCGATACTTACTTGACCATTGCGAAATATCTTGAATCAAAAGGAGTTGATTGGGACAAGGCGGACCCGAAAGGAATCCTGGGAAATGATTTTTCAAGCGCCTCCGGCTATCGGCAAATCTTAAGCCAAGTTACACCGCCAGCTGTGAAAAATTCTGGCGGCGGCTGTGGAGTATAAAATTACGCAACGGCAATGAATCGCAATCATCAAAAGTGCGCGTGCGGCGATAACTGCCTTTGCTGCGGCGCGGAAAGGTTGAGCGTTACCTGCGGCTGCGACATGGAGGCGAAACAGCGCGAGTACAACATAGGCAGCCATATCTGTTGCGATGAAGGCGTTGCCGCGCTGATGAAGCGCGGTCCGACAAGGGCGAAAACGACTGGCGTCCCCGCGCAAAATTTGGTTCAAAAATATACCTGCTCGATGCACCCGGAAGTCGTGAAAGATTCTCCGGGAAAATGCCCGGGTTGCGGCATGGATTTGATTCTGAAGACCGCCGCTGTGTCAGCGGAGCCACGCGGAGAGCACAGTAAGGAGCACGAAGCGGCGATGACGAGCCCGCAGATGGCAAAACAAATGGAAGCCGATATGCGCCGCAGATTCCGGATTTCGCTTTTGCTTTCAATCCCGATATTCCTTTATTCGCCGGTCGGCGCGAACATTCTTGGCGTTGCGCTGCCGTCGCCAATTCCGGTCAATTGGCTTCTGCTCATTCTCACGACGCCGATCGTATTCTGGACCGGTTCCATATTCATCACCGGCACCTACTACTCGCTTAAGGCGCGGAAACTCAACATGGCGGTTTTGATCGCGACCGGGGTTTTGGCCGCGTACCTTTTCAGCGTTTTGCTCACGCTGACTGTCGGCGGCGAGACGTTCTACGAAGCGGCCGCGCTCCTAGTTACCTTCGTGCTCTTCGGCCATTGGATGGAAATGCGTTCCCGCCGCGGCACGTCGGACGCGCTTCGGGCGCTTTTTGACCTCGTGCCGCCACAGGCGAAAGTAATTCGCGATGGAAAAGAAATTACCATCCCAAGCGCGGAAATTGTTCATAACGACGTTGTTGTTTTGCGGCCCGGTGACAAGGTGCCGGTTGATGGCGAAATTACCGAGGGCGAGACGGCTATTGACGAATCGCTTGTGACCGGCGAATCCATTCCGGTTGAGAAGAAAATCGGCGACGGGGTCGTTGGCGGATCGGTGAACCAGACCGGAACGGTAAAATTCAAAGCGACGCAGGTCGGCTCGGAGACGGTGCTCGCGCAGATTATCAGGATGGTGGAAACGGCGCAAAACTCAAAAGCTCCCGGGCAGCGCATTGCGGACAAGGCGGCCGGGTGGCTCGTTATCGTTGCCATTGGTTCCGGCCTGGCGGCTTTTCTCGGCTGGTACTTCGCGGCAGGGGCCGGGCTTCTCACGTCGCTCACGTTCGCGATCTCCGCGGTTGTTATCGCCTGTCCGGACGCTTTGGGGCTGGCAACGCCCACTGCGGTCGCGGTAGGCACGGGCATCGGCGCGAAACACAATATTCTTATCAAGGATGCGGCGACGCTCGAAAACACGTCAAAGCTGAACGCGATAGTGCTCGATAAAACCGGAACTCTTACCGAAGGAAAACCGAAGGTGACCGACGTCGTATCTCTTGGGACGTTAAGCGAGAGCGATATTCTCCGGTTTGAGGCCGGCGTGGAACAGAATTCTAACCATCCGATTGCGAAAGCGATTGTTGAAGAGGCGAACCGGCGCGGGCTTGTTTTTCCGAAGGCCGCGCAATTTGAATCTGTTGCCGGCCAGGGCCTCAAAGCCGTTCTTGAAGGGAAAAAAATCGTCGCCGGCAACGAGAAGCTTATGGCCGGGAACGACGTCTCCATCGCTCCGGACGCCGGCAGGATAATTGACCGCTTGGCTGGCGAAGGCAAGACGTTGAGCTTGCTTGCAGCGGACGGAGAACTTGCCGGCATTATAGCGGTCGCAGATACGGCCCGGCCCACCGCTAAAAAAACAGTTGCCGCTCTCAAAGGGTTGGGTATTGAAGTGACGATGATTACCGGCGACCGCAAAAAAGTCGCCGAAGCGGTAGCGGACGATCTCGGAATCAGCCGCGTTTTCGCAGAAGTTCTGCCGCAAGACAAGGCCGGCTACGTGAAAAAACTGCAGGACGAAGGTAGGTTCGTCGCCATGGTCGGCGACGGCATAAACGACGCGCCAGCTCTGGCGCAGGCGGACATCGGCATCGCCATCGGCGCGGGCACGGACGTGGCGATTGAAACCGGAGACATCGTTCTTATGAAATCCGACCCATACGACATCGTCGCCGCCATCCGTTTGAGCCGGGCAACGGTGGTCAAGATGAAGCAGAATCTCTTTTGGGCGGCGATTTACAACGTGCTTTCCATCCCCGTTGCAGCCGGCGTGTTCTACAATTCCCTCGGTTGGTCCCTGCGGCCGGAGATCTCGGCGCTGCTTATGTCCGCGTCTTCAATCATCGTCGCCACGAACGCAGTGCTCCTAAAAAGAGTAGAGTCAAAATTGAAAGCGTGAAGCACGGGTAATTTATGTTATGATATTAACGTCAGGACGATTGTTGCGGCAGGCGCCGCGTTCTTAAAAGGTCGAAATTTATGTAAATATATTTTCATATGTCTTTAACGGAATATGTGAGCGGCATGACGGCCGCGAAAACCCTCGGCCTTGTTTCGATTATTGTTCCCCTTATCTTTTGGAGCATCATCTGGAAAGGGATCGCGCTTTGGAAGTCCGCGCGGAGAAGCCAGAAATGGTGGTTCATCGTGCTTCTCGTCGTAAACACACTGGGAATTCTTGAGATCATCTACATTTTTCTCGTCGCCAAAAAGAAGCCGGAGGCAGTCCAAGGGCAGGCGTAATAATGAAGATAAAAAATTTTGACGAGCTTGCCGCAAGCGATTCGCGCAGGGCGGCGCTTATGATTGCGGAAGCCGGACTCCGGGCGATTGACACCGGGAGCGTGCTTCGCGCTTCCGTAAAACTCAATGGCGACGAGCTTTTCGTTAAAAACGAGAAATTTTTATTGGAAAGCGGAAAGAGAATTTTTGTCGTGGCTGTCGGAAAATGCGCCATTGAAGCGGCGGCCGCGCTTGAAGATATTTTGGGAGACCGGCTCTCGGACGGGGTGGCGGTGGATACAAAGACAAGTCAAACTCTTAAAAAAATAAAAGCGTTCCAGGGGACGCATCCTTTGCCCACGGAGGCCAACGTCAAAGCCGCGAAAGCGGTGGTACAAGCATTAAGCGGTCTCCGGAATGACGACCTCGTGATCTTCGCGATTTCTGGCGGAGGTTCCACGCTTCTCTGTCTGCCGGAGGACGGCGAATATAAGGACGAAGCAAAAATTGTGGGAGCGCTTATCAGGTCTGGGGCGACTATTCAGGAAATCAATACCGTGCGCAAACATCTCTCGCTCGCCCGCGGCGGTTATCTCGCGAAATACGCTTATCCGGCAGAGGCGATTTCGCTTATTTTCTCTGACGTTCCGGGGAACAATCTGGAATTTGTCTCTTCTGGGCCGACGCTCAAAGACCATACGACCATAAAAGAAGCCGAGGTAATCCTCGCGAAATACGACGTGCTTAAATCCTGCGGCATTGAAAAATGCGATCTCGTGGAAACGCCGAAGGAAGAAAAATATTTCGTGCGCGTCAAAAACATTCTCGCGGTGTCCAACGAGGACGCCTTGGCCGCGATGGAAGCAAAGGCGAAAGAGCTCGGTTTTGCGGCAAAAATTTGCACTGCTTGCTTAAACGGAGAAGCGCGTGAGGTTGGGCTCGCTTTGACCAAAGACCTCCATAAAGCCGGGCCGAAAACCGCTTTTCTCTATGGTGGCGAAACGACGGTTACGGTGCGCGGGCACGGAAAAGGCGGGCGGAATCTTGAACTCGCGCTCTCCGCGCTCCGGGAAATTCAAGACGACGAACTTATTATGACTATCGCTTCGGACGGAGCGGATAACGGCCCTTTCGCCGGCGCCATCTGTGATAGAATTACAAAGAAGGCGATTGGGGATAAAAATCTGGATTACAAAGCGGCGCTTGACGAGAACAACGCCTATCCTTTTTTTGAAAAAATCGGCAACTATATTTTAACCGGCGGCACCGGCTCAAACGTGTCGGATTTAGTGATCGCACTCAAAGAGTAATTAAATTATTTTGAGGCCAACCCTTCGCAGTACAGTATAATGAAACAAGTTCTCACGATTCCGTTTGAAAAAGTCGGCATCAAGGATGTCGGCATTGTCGGCGGCAAAAACGCCTCAATCGGGGAAATGATCCGGGCGCTCGGCCCCAAAGGAGTCCGCGTGCCTTCGGGGTTCGTTGTTACCGCCGACGCTTACCGCTATTTTTTGAAAGAAACCGGCCTCCAGAAAATTATTCATAAGACGTTTTTTGGCTTGAACACGCGAAATCTCAAAGATCTGGCTCGCCGCGGAAAATTCGTCCGCGAAGCTATAAAGGCAAAAGAGTTTCCCGCCGACCTTAAAGCGGAGATCGTGAAATCTTATCGCGCGATGGAAAAGCGCTACGGAAAAAACGTTGACGTTGCCGTGCGTTCTTCGGCGACCGCGGAAGACCTTCCCGGCGCGAGTTTTGCCGGAGAGCACGAAACTTACCTCGGCATCCGCGGCGTGAATGAACTGCTTCCCGCGGTGCGCGCGTCAATGGCGTCGCTTTTCACCGACCGGGCGATTTCCTACCGCGCGGACAAGGGATTTGACCACCTTCGAATAGCGCTTTCGGTCGGCGTGGAAAAAATGGTGCGTTCGGACAAGGGCGCGTCGGGCGTGATATTTACGCTGGACACGGAATCCGGATTTCGCGACGTTGTGCTTATAAACGCCGTCTGGGGTTTGGGGGAAATGGTCGTGCAGGGCCAAGTTACGCCAGACGAGTTTTTGGTTTGGAAAGGCGGACTGAACCCCTCGACTGCGCTCGGGGCAAGTGCGGACAAACGCGGAAAGAATCAGCATTTATCAGCCGCACATCAGCATAAATCAGCGTTAATTCCAATAATAGACAAAAAGCTCGGAGTAAAACTCCAAAAAATGGTTTATTCCGGGTTGGAAAAAGGCATAAAACAGACGAAGGTCGTGGAAACTTCTGCCGGCGAGCGCAGGCGGTTTGTGATAAGCGACAAAGAAGTACTCGTTCTCGCGCGCTGGGGGGCGCTCATAGAGGAACACTATTCAAAAAAGAACAAGCGCTGGACGCCGATGGATATGGAATGGGCGAAAGATGGCAGGACACACGAGCTTTTCATGGTGCAGGCGCGGCCGGAGACGGTTCACGCCGGGCGCGATTACTCCAAATTGAAGGAATACAAGCTCTTGGACAAGAAAGAGCCGGCGGTTCACGGCGCGTCAGTTGGTTCGCGGATCGCAACGGGGCGGGCGCGCGTGATTTTGGACGCGAAAAACATCGGTTCGTTCAAGAAAGGAGAGGTTCTTATAACGGACATGACTGATCCCGATTGGGAGCCGATTATGAGAATTGCTTCGGCGATAGTAACAGACAAAGGCGGGAGAACGTCTCATGCCGCGATCGTTAGCCGCGAGCTCGGGATTCCCGCGGTCGTCGGAACCGAAAACGCCACAAGGAAAATAAAGACCGGCGAGATGATTACGGTGGACACGACTGGCGGCGAAGGCAACGTTTACCGCGGCAAATTGCGGTTCAAGGTAATGGAACGCGACCTGAAAAAAATCCCGCGTCCGAAAACGAAAATAATGGTTAATATCGCGATTCCCGATGCGGCGTTTGAGACGTCGTTTTTACCCAACTCCGGCGTGGGGCTCGCCCGCGAAGAATTTATCATCGCTTCGAAGATCGGGATACACCCGATGGCATTGATAAATTTCAAAGAAATTCATCAAAAATCAAAAATCAAAAATCAAAAATCAAAATTATACAGAAAGATTGTTGCAGAAATAGAGAAGAAAACTCGCGGATGGAAAAACAAAATTGATTTCTACGTTGAAAATCTTGCTTTCGGGATAGCGAAAATAGGCGCGGCATTTTACCCGAAGCCGGTCATAGTGCGTTTTTCCGACTTCAAGACGAACGAATACAGGACGCTTCTTGGTGGTGAGAGATTCGAACCAAAGGAGGAAAACCCGATGATTGGCTGGCGCGGCGCTTCGCGGTATTACGACCCGAAGTTCAAGGACGCCTTCAAACTTGAATGCCGGGCTTTGAAAAAAGTCCGCGACGAGATAGGCCTCAAGAACGTGATTCCGATGGTGCCGTTCTGCCGGACGCCGGAAGAAGGTCGGAAAGTCCTCGCGCTTATGTCGCTCTTCGGACTTTCCCGCAAATCGTCAGGCGATAAGCGCTACGCGATAAGCGATATGCCGTTGAAAGTTTACGTAATGTGTGAGATTCCTTCAAACGTCCTTTTGGCGAATGAATTTTTGGGGATTTTTGACGGTATGTCCATCGGCTCAAACGATTTGACGCAGCTTACGCTTGGGTTAGACCGAGATTCGGGAATCGTGAGCAAGGTCGCGAACGAAAATGACCCGGCCGTGAAAAAACTCATCGCCGAAATCATAAAAATCTGCCGCGCGAAAAAGAAATACATCGGCATCTGCGGCCAGGCGCCGTCCGACTATCCCGAATTCGCCGAGTTTTTGGTGGAGCAGGGGATTGAGAGCATGTCCTTGAACCCCGACACGGTTGTGAAAACTACGGTTGCGATTGCGAAGAAGGAGAAGGGGACGAAGAGGAGATAGCTCGAAGCCTAAAGACAGAGCCCTCTCTGGCACACCCCTCTTCTTATCTGCTTTTACTTCTATAGGGGCGTTTTTAAAGGAAAATGGTCTCAAATATAGCAATGGGGTTCAAAGATGAAATTTCTCAAGCCGCCTATTATAAAAAACTTGGAGATAAAGCATTTGTGTCAAAGAATTTTCAAAAGGCGGCAGAACATTACTTAAAGGGATTACAAACCTATCCCTTCATAGCTGTTATTAGAAATGCGAAGGCTTCTTTAGAGCGAGCCCCCAATGCCGAGTTAGCCAACCTATTGGCTAATCTAGCTATACATAAGAAGTCTTTTTTAGGAAATAAATCAGAAGGATTAATTGAGAAATTGGGGAAAGTAAGTGCCACCGAAATTAAATCGGACTTTTTTAAACATCCATATAAAAATTACCCAGAAGTAGTTACGCAAATCCAAATCGCAATAGGTGACCATTTTTCTAAAACACCAGATGCAGAGCTTGAAAGTCTCTTTCTCTACCTGGGAAAATATAACCCCAACGATGCTCGCTTAAAGCCATTTATCCAGACGATTCTGGATAGATTGTCAAATAACGAGCATGTTGAAAATGCAGTTTTCGATTTTACGGAGCTGGTTAGAGATTACGGGGATTTAATCGCAGACAAATTATCAGAATTTTCTGAGCAGCTGACCTCCATATTGAGCTCCTCAACGGAATTCAACGAGCGAAGATTTAGTATCTTTGCTTTGGAAGTCTTAGGAGAACGAGACATTAATTTGATCAAAGCCGCCCTACCGATTCTGTACGAAAATATTAAAAAGCCATTGAGTATTTTGGAGGGACTACAAAAGAAAATAAAAGTCTTACGCATGCCTCTTTTTGAGATGCGTATGGGAGTTAAAATTTCCAACCCTCATATTTGGGTTTTAGACGCTTCGATTGCTACTATCGGTTCTTTAGCTAAAAAATACGCCGCTGATCTAGAATATTTTATCCCGGCAATCGTTGAACAGCTTATGCGCGGTAATCTTTATACTAAAAAGAAATGTGTTCAGGCTTTACTGGACTTTCGTGATGCGGGAATTGATGTCTATAAATATTTCCCGAAGAAGAAAATCGAGGATGTTACAAAGCTTTTATATGAGGGAGGCCCGCACGATTAAGCTGGGAATTCGCCTTTCATCATTTTGATTGCCACGTCGAAGGCATAGGATTTCTAGCCACCTAGAATAACGTTTCTAAGCTCTCGTACCACTCGGAGCAATCTAGTTCAGTATCAATGTACTATGGACTTGTCGAAAACCAGGCCCCTCCGCATCGTTTTCATTCTCCAAAAAATTGGTCTAAAATGATTATATGCCCGGTAAAACAAATAGTGTGATCAAAGAAATAAAATGGAAAGCAGTATAACTCTGCAGGTGGGTGTTAAAGTCCTTCTCAAAAACAGCGAGGGAAAATTTTTATTGCTGCGCCGAGCGCTTGAAAAATATCCGGAGATAGTCGGCAGATGGGATATCGTGGGCGGCAGAATTGACCCGGGCAAAACGCTTTTGGAAAATCTGAAGCGCGAGATAAAAGAAGAAACCGGATTGGAGCTTGTTGGCGAACCGAAACTAATCGCCGCGCAGGACATTTTGAGAAACCAGGGCCGCCACGTTGTGCGCTTGACGTACCTGGGAAAATCGGCCGGCGACGTTAAATTGAACCGGGGCGAAAACGATGATTACAAATGGTACAATTTAGAGGAACTTTTGGCGCTTGACGATGTTGATGTGTATTTTAAGGAGTTATTGAAAAACAAATCTTTCATAAAGGAAACAAGCAGCCATGTCCCACAAAGCAAAATTTTTCAAACTTGAGCAGTGGGCGAGGGAGTATTTGGCGAAAAGCGGCGCGTTGAAGGGCTTGGGCGTTGATGCCTCGTTTGAAGACGCGGTTTTGGATAAAGACAACATTCCGCAAGACAATAATTTTGACACAGCAGGCGTTTTTATTGACTCCAAAATTGACAAAGACGTTTTGGACAAGCTGCCGAACATAAAATTCATCGCCGCGCTTTCAACCGGCTTTGACCATATAGACACAGACGAGTGCAAAAAACGCGGCATAGCGGTTTCTTACGTGCCTTCCTACGGCGAGAATACGGTCGCCGAATTCACTTTTGCTTTGATATTAAACCTCTCCCGGAAGATTTGTTTCGCCGCTGACCGCGTGCGTGAAACGGGGAGTTTCAGCCTTGAAGGGTTGCGCGGCTTTGATCTCAAGGGGAAAACGCTGGGTATAATCGGCACGGGCCGCATCGGCAGGCACGTCGTCCGAATCGCGAAGGGATTTGAAATGGACGTTGTGGCGTTTGACGTCCATCCCGACGAAAAATTCGCCGCGGAGCTGGGCTTTAAATATCTTCCGCTTGAAGAACTCTTGAAGACAAGCGACATCGTAACACTCCACGTGCCTTATATGAAAGAAACGCACCACTTGATAAATTCTGACACGATAAAATTTATGAAGCCGGGCGCATATCTCATAAACACGAGCCGCGGAGGGATTGTTGAAACGGATGCCCTGGCGCGCGCGCTTAAAGAGGGCCGCCTCGGCGGAGCGGCTTTGGACGTTCTTGAAGAAGAGGGGGCCGTAAAAGACGAACTGAATCTTCTGGCAGGCGGACACCCGGAGGAGCATAACATGAAAACCATGCTGGAGAATCACGTTTTGATGAAGATGCCCAACGTGGTTATTACGCCGCATAATGCGTTCAACAGCCGCGAAGCTCTTACGAGAATTCTTGACGCGACGGTTGAAAATATTGCCGCGTATGCCGATGGAAAGCCGATTAATTTAGTGCCATAATTAACGGGAAATGCAGAAGATAACGTCATTGGCCGCGCGCCGGATTCTCGATTCAAGAGGGGATTGGACCGTTGAAGTCCGCCTCAAGCTCAAAAACGGAATTTGCGCGTCGGCTTCCGTGCCGCAGGGGAAAAGCCGCGGTTCTTTTGAAGCGCATTTCGTTTCGCCGGAAATAGCCGTAAGGAACGTGGAAAAAATAATTGCGCCGAAGCTCAAGGCGTTCGACGTTTTGCGCCAGCGGGAAATAGATTCGTTTTTGATTAAGCTTGACGGCTCTCCTCTGAAATCCCGCCTCGGCGCGAACGCCATTTTGGGCGTTTCTATCGCTTGCCTAAAGGCCGGTGCGGCGGTAAAGAATACGCCGCTCTGGAAATATGTCGCGAAATTAAGTGGTAGCGCCGGAACAAAAAAGGAGGTTCGACCACGGCTGTACGTCAACATGATTAACGGCGGGCTTCACGCCGGCAACAACCTCCGTTTTCAGGAATACCTTGTGATTCCGAAGGCCAAAACTTTTACGGAGTCGGTGCAAATTGCCGTGAAATTATACCAGTCGTTAAAAGATTATCTTGAGCACAGCAAAGGAAAGAATGCGGTAAACGTCGGTGACGAAGGTGGCTTCGCGCCGGATTTCCGCGACGCCCTGGAGCCGTTCGCGGTTTTGGAGAAGGTCGCAAAGAAAGCCGGCCTCCGCGGAAAAATAGATTTCTGTCTGGATGCGGCGGCGAGCAACGTGAACCTGGGTGCTGCAAAACTTGTGGAGATTTATAAGTCAATGGCGAGGCGCTTCAATCTTCGCTATCTTGAGGACCCGTTCGGCGAGAGCGATTTTGAGAGTTTCGCGGCGTTACGACGCGCGCTTCCGCGGCGCGTGCTCGTCGCCGGCGACGATTTGACCGTGACGAATCTGGAGCGAATGGAGACGGCGCACGATTCGGGAAGCGTGAACGCGATGATTGTGAAGCCGAACCAAATCGGCACGGTAACGGAGGCGGTGGACGCAGTTCGTAAAGCGAGGGAATGGGGCTGGGCGGTTGTCGTTTCGCATAGAAGCGGCGAGACGAACGACTATTTCATCGCCGATTTCGCCGTAGGCGTCCGCGCGGACGGTTTCAAGCTCGGCGCTCCCGCCCGCGGCGAACGGATTCGGAAATATAACCGATTATTGCAAATCGAACAGGAATTGTAATTGAATTGTTGTCGGGGAGTATTCTATAGTAAACTACCACTAACGGGCAGTTTTTTATTCGTAAACTATGCCGAAAAAACGGGTATATATGGACTATGCCGCAACTACGCCGATTGACCGGCGGGTTTTCCGCGCGATGCTACCGTACTTCATCGAAGAATTTGGCAACCCCTCAAATCTCTACGAGCTTGGACGCAAAGCCAAACAGGCAATTTCAGATGCTGCTGAAAAGATCGCTGGTGCCTTGCGTTGTGCACCCGAGGAATTTATTTTTACCGGCTCCGCTACCGAGGCGGATAATTTGGCTATTGCCGGTGTGGCGAGGGCCAACAAAGAACGGGGAAATAAAATCATAGTTTCCAATGTCGAGCACAAGGGGATTCTCGCCGTCTGCGAGGCGCTTAAAAAAGAGGGTTTTGAAATCGCTGAATTGCGCGTGGACGAAAAGGGATCCGTGCATCCGGAGGAACTCACGAAATTATTAGACGGGAAAACAATCCTTGTTTCCGTAACCTACGCCGACAGCGAAACCGGAACGATTCAGCCGATTCGCGAACTTGCGAAAGTCATCGGCGATTTTAGAAAAAAGAACGGTTTCGCGCCTTATTTCCATACCGACGCGAGCCAAGCCGCTTTATATCTGGACATTGACGCGCAAAAGCTCGGCGTGGATTTGCTCACTCTGTCGGCGCACAAGCTCTACGGGCCGAAGGGCATCGGCGGCTTGTATGTTCGGCGAGGCGTCGCGATTGAACCGATAATTTTCGGAGGCGGCCAGCAGAAAGGATTGAGGCCGGGCACGGAAAACGTGCCGGGAATCGTCGGTTTTAGCGAGGCAGTGGCCTTGGCGCAAAAAAATAAAAGAGCCGAATCCGCGCGCGTGAAAAAACTTCGGGACAAGCTGGAAAAAGGGATTTTTAAATCCATTCGGAAGGTTGTCTTGAACGGCCACCCGACCCGCCGCCTGCCGAATTTTTTGAACATTTCCATTTTGGATGTTGAGGGCGAAGCACTGCTTCTTTATCTGGACGAGAAGGGAATTTTGGCGAACACCGGTTCGGCGTGCAATTCTGAAAGTTTGGAGCCGTCGCATGTTTTAATGGCGCAGGGCAACCCGTACGAATACGTTCACGGAAGCATTCGCTTCTCGCTTGGGAGAGGAACGACAACCTCCGACATAAATTACGTCCTCCGCGAGTTGCCCCCGATTGCGGCCAAGTTGCGGAAAATATCCCCGCTTAATCTCAAGCTCGGCAAGAAAGAAAAAATGTCAGAGCCGCGCGCGTTCATCGGCGGCCAGACGCCGCACTTCTTGCGGAAAAAGAAGCACCTGCCTGGGTTGCGTGCGCAGAAAAAAGTCGGACGTTTCGGGCAAGAAGTATAAGAAGTGCTATGGAAAGTAAAAATATGAAAATTTGCAGCGCTTGTTTATTGGGAATAAAATGCCGCTATGATGGCAAAGCCAAGAGAAACAGAAAGGTTGTCAATCTCTTGCGAAGGGAAATTTTGATTCCCGTGTGCCCCGAACAGCTGGGAGGATTGCCAACTCCACGCGAGCCAGCAGAGCGAAGAGGAAGAAAAGTATATATGAAATCAGGAAAGGATGTCACTGAATACTTTGGAAAAGGGGCAAAAGAGGTTTTAAGGATAGCAAAATTATTTGGAATAAAGGAGGCAGTTTTGAAACAGAAAAGTCCGTCTTGCGGATGCGGACAAATCTATGATGGTACTTTTTCTAGAAAGATCATCAAGGGTGACGGCATAACCACGTCCTTGTTGAAGAAGAATAAAATTAAAGTAATAACAGAAGAGGATTTATAACGTGTCCCCTAAAAAGTATCTAAAAAAATCTAAGCCCGACGTGGTGAATAAATTCACCGGCGGAAGCTGGGCGTATTCTAAAATTGTGCGCAGCCATTTCTTTCACCCGCGCAATTTTTTAGCGGCCGATCCGAAAAAGTCCGAATTTGATGCCGAGGGAATCGTGGGCTCGCCGGCTTGTGGCGATGTCATGAGAGTATGGCTTAAAATTGACAGGAAAATCGACCGCATCAAAGAATTTAAATGGCGCACTTTTGGCTGTGCGTCGGCCATTGCCGCGACCTCCGTGCTTTCTGTGATGGTCACCGAAAAAGGCGGAATGAAACTGGACAAAGCGCTCAAAATCAAGCCACGGGACATCATGAAGCGTCTCGGCGGTTTGCCGGACAGAAAAATCCACTGCTCCGTTTTGGGCGACAAGGCGCTCCGTGCGGCAGTCAATAATTGGTTCAAAAGAACCGGCCAGTTCAAGAGGATTATTATTGAGAGCTCGCGCATTCTTGATCCGAACACTAAAGTAACAGAGGCGGATATTGAAGAGGCGGTTCTGGACGGGGCGACGACTCTGGAGGCGGTTCAGAAAAGGACGAAAGTCGGCATCGGGTACCCAAAATGCATCCCGGGGGTAGAAGAACTCATCCGCTTTTACCGGGAAAAATACTTCGGCAAGGACAACAGATAGCGGCCAGCAATTGGCAGTCAATAATCAGTGGCAGCCGGCAATTGACAATTACTAACCAGTAGTTTGTTGTAAAATTTACAACAAAAATAGGAAGATGAACAAAGAGGAATAAAGGTGAATAGAGACGAATCTTGCGAATTAACCCGCACATTTTTCAGTTGTTGTAAAATTTACAACAAATGCTTATAGTTTAGGTATAATACAGGTATTATAATGCTGTCGTTACGGCATAAGATATGATTAATTTGCATAAGACATGATTAACTTGCGTTCAGGACTTCATAGGTCACTATTGGGATATTATTTTGCGAATCCCGAGTCGGAGCATTATGTAAGGGAGCTTTCGCGGCTGCTTTCGCATGATGTGGCGAATTTATCGCGCGAGTTGAATCGGCTGACTCGAAATGGCATCTTTATTGTCGGTTTGCGCGGAAGGCAAAAGTTTTTCCGCCTAAACCGAGCCCACCCGCTTTTTCGGAAATTCCGCGACCCTGTATTAGAAATGATTGATTTGGAAAAAGAGGAAAAGCACCGCATTCGCCGGCTGTGAGAAATTTTCACGCCTTGGCTTATGGCTGTGGTTGCGTCTATTTTGTTGTAAAATTTACAACAAAGAAAAATGGAGAAAAATATTATGGCAAAGATAGAAAATAAAAACAGTATTAAAGCAGTGATCTTTGATATTGACGGGACGCTATCGCCGGATATTTCATGGACTAAGTTAACGTTGCGGTTAGGGCATTCTGTTCCGCATCATATGTGGATTTATGAAAAGTTCAAAAGTGGCAAATTGGAATACAATGAAGCGAAGAAGGCATTGTTATCGCTTTGGACAGCATCGGGGTCCTTAAGTAGGTCGCGATTGGAAGAAATGTTTAAAAACTGGACCCTCAAAGACGACGCAATTCCCATTTTTCAATATCTTAAATCCAAAAACTATATTACCTGTCTCATAACCGGTTCAATGGATTTATTTGCGCAAGTCATAGCGCAGAGAGTAGGCGCAGATTTTTGGTATGCAAATACAGATTTGATCTGGGACGGCGACAACCACTTGAAAGATTTTATCTATGAAATAAATGCTTCGGATAAAAAACTGCGGCAACTTCAAGAGTTTTGCAAGCGAAATTCACTTAAGCTTAATGAATGTGTTGCCGTTGGAGACGATAAGAATGATATCGGCTTGTTCCAGGCCACCAAAAATGGGATTGTAATTGAATCACCGACGTCAAAAGCACTAGAGCCTTTTTCTTGGCGAAAGATAGAGACTTTGATTGATTTAAAAAAGTTTCTGTGAAAATGCACAAATCTAAAGGAGAAATTAGTTTCATTTTGCGTACGCTTGCACGCCCATAGAGTATGTTTATAGTTTGTTGTAAAATTTACAACAATAGTTGTGGTCGGCGATATTGTTTTATAAAATTGACGACTTGCGTAAGCTTTTATTGCCCGTTGTAAATTTTACAACAATAGTTTATGGTGCGAATATTATATAGGGATATCATTGCCGCGCTATAAAGATGATTAATTTGAAATCACAACTTCACAGGTCGCTTCTTGGATATTATTTTGCGAATCCCGAGTCGGAGCATTATGTAAGGGAGCTTTCGCGGCTGCTTTCCAGCGATGTCGCGAATTTGTCGCGCGAGTTGAATCAACTAACCCGAAGCGGTATTTTCGTTGCCAGCTTACGTGGAAGACGAAAGTTTTTCCGCCTGAATCGTGCCCATCCTCTTTTCCGAAAATTCCGCAACCTTGTCCTGGAAATTGTTAATCTGGAAAAGGAGGAAAAACATCGTGCTCGTCGAAAGTGAGAAACCTTAGCGCCTATATTGTATTGTTGTAAAATCTACAACAAAGAAAAAATAAGAAATCACAATGGATAATGCAACAGAGAAAAAGGTGAACAAAGTTTTGGATAGGGTGCGGCCCTACATCCAGATGCACGGCGGCGACGTTATGTTGGTTGAGGCAAAGAAGGGGACCGTAACATTGAAAATTTACGGGGCATGCATCGGTTGTGCGCTGGCGGATTTAACCTATAATAAAACGTTGGGGACGCTCTTAAAGGAAGAAATCCCCGAAATAAAAAAGGTCATCATAATTTAAACAATCAACGAATAACGAATAAATTACGAACATACGAATCACTTAAGATAGAAATTGCGAGCTCGTTCATTCGTAAATTCGTACAAAATTCGTAATTCGTTGATAGAGCGAAGCGAACATGGCAAATTTAAAAGAATATCCGAGAAATCGGGCCGGTTCTAAAATCGGCAAAATAGTCATTGACCGCGATCTTTGCATCGGCGCGGCTTCCTGCATCGCCGTTTCCGCCGAAACATACGAACTGGACGGCGAGAATAAAGTTGTCGTGAAAGGCCCCAATGCGGTAGATGACGACGTGCTCATAATGTCCGCTGAATCCTGTCCCACGAGAGCAATCTTGCTTTTTGACGCGGCTGGGAACCAAATTTACCCCAAATAAGGCGACTGCATGGACCGATTTAAGTACCTTATCGTCGGCGGCGGCGTCGCGGGCGTCACGGCGGCGGAAATGATTCGTGAGCGCGACCTGGAAGGGTCTGTCGGCCTCGTGAACGACGAGCCGTACACGCTGTATTCCCGCGTGATGCTCTCCAAGCCGAATTTCTTTTTGGAAAAAATTCCATTTGAGAAAGTGTGGCTCAAAGGCACGGAGTGGTACCAAAAAAATAATATAAGCTTTATCGGCGGCAAAAGAGCAGTAGGCCTTGATGCGGTGAACAAGGTTTTGTCATTGGCTGACGGCGCCAAACTCGGTTATGAGAAATTGCTTTTAGCCACCGGGGTTTGTGCCAGACGCTGGAACGTCCCAGGCGCGGACAAAAGGGGTGTTTTTCATTTGCGCACCCTTGAAGACGGCAAGTCAATCATCAAAGCAATAAAGTCAGTCAAGCGCGCTGCAACCGTTGGAGGGGGATTTATAAGCTTTGAGATGGCGGATATGCTGAAATTGGCTGGTTTGGATGTCGCAGTCGTAATCCGCGAGGCATATTTTTGGGAACCGATATTGAACGAGGTATCCGGTTTGATGGTTGAAAAAGCAATGACCGGAGGCGGAGTGAGAATCGTCAAAAATGCGGAAGTTCGGGAAGTTGCCGGCGGAGAGACGGCAGAAGCGATTGTTTTAAAAAACGGGACAAAAATTCCCTGCGAGATGATTGTTTGCGGCATAGGCGTTGTCTGCCCGAACGATTGGCTTCAATCGTCCGGGATAAAAACAGCCCACGGCATATTGACGAATGAATATCTTGAAACCAGCTTGCCGGATGTTTGGGCTGCCGGGGACGCGGCTGAATATAAAGACCTTATTCTGGAAGAAACCGTGCAGATGGGCAATTGGGTCAGCGCCCATGAGCAGGGGAGAATCGCGGCGCAGAACATGGTCGCGTCCACGGGCGCAGCTGGCCTCGCGAAGGAGCCATTCAGGTTTGTCTCATTCTACACGACGCAGGGTTTTGGTATTGCCATTGCTTTTGTTGGCGATACACGCCCTGGCCCGGATAGAATTGTGATAGAGCGCGGTTCACCCAAAATAAATTCCTATGGCCAAATAATAATCGTCGGCAAGGAGCTTGTCGGCGCCACGCTAATAAACAGAAGCCAGGAGTTAACAGAAATTGCCAAACTGATCCAAAACAACGTGGATGTTTCAACCAAGCGCAAGGAACTCTCCGACCCGAATTTTGATTTGAAGCTTCTCTTATAGAAAACTAACCGGAAGAAAAAGCGCGGACCGCTGCACCGGATTCAAGCCGATTTCTTTTATTTCTCGTCATCTATAAATTCTTCATAATAAGCGGCGATTGTAGCTAAAAAAGCTACAATACTACAATTTGATTGTTGCTAAAAAAGCAACAATCGCAGGGGTACCGCTTGAGGAATTTGTACTTATTTATCCTTTTCCCAGGATTTTTTTGATTTGTTCAACGCTTTCAGGATTTGACAGGGTGCTAAGATCTCCCAATTCTCCGCCGCTGAGCAAGTTTCTTAAAATTCTTCTCATTATTTTTCCCGACCTGGTTTTCGGCAGGTCTTTAACCAAGTAAACTTCTTTCGGCAGGAAAACTGGGCCTATGCCTTTTTTTACCAAATCAACCACCTCTTTTTTGATTTGTTCTTGCGTGGTTTCCGTTTTTGAAACCACAAAAGCAACCGGCACCTCGCCTTTTATCTCATCGGGTACTCCGATTACGGCGCATTCAATTATTTCTTCGGGAGCGTCAATAACGCTTTCCAGTTCGCCGGTGGACACTCTGTGGCCCGCCACTTTTATGACGTCGTCAACCCTGCCCACAACCCGTATCAATCCGTTTTTGTCTTTGTAGGCGCCGTCGCTCGTGAAATAAATTTTGTTGCCATATTGGCTCCAATAGGTTTCCAGATATTTTTTCGGGTTTTTATAAATATCCCGCAGAAGCCCCGGAGCATAGGGCGGCAGAATCACTAAATTTCCGGTTTTTCCCGGAGGCAATGATTCGCCCTTATCATCAAGAATGTCGACCTTCACGCCGGGGAACGGCAAGCCGGTGAAACTCGGTTTCATGGGGCCGATTCCCGGCAAGGAAGTTATGAGAATCCCGCCAGTTTCGGTTTGCCACCAGGTATCAACCAAAGGGCATTTTTCCCTGCCGACTTCCTTGAAATACCAAAGCCAGGAATCCTCGTCTATCGGCTCGCCAACCGAACCTAAAATCTGCAAAGTGCCCAACTTATGTTTTCTTACAACCTCCGCGCCGTATTTTTCAAACATTCTGATGGCCGTTGGCGCGGTGTAGAAGGTCGTTACCCCGTATTTTTCGATGGTTTCGCACCATCTGTCGGGCGAAGGCCAATCGGGAGCTCCTTCGAAAATTACGAAAGTGACTCCAGAGAGCAACGGTCCGTAACAACTGTAGGTATGGCCGGTAATCCAGCCGATATCGGCTGTTGACCAAAAAATATCGTCATCTTTCAAGTCAAAAATCCATTTGGCGGTAGCATTCGCCTCCACGGCATATCCGCCGCAGACATGGCAGCATCCTTTGGGCTTCCCCGTGCTTCCCGAGGTGTACAAAATAAACATCAGGTCCTCGCTATCCATCGGCTCGGCTTCGCAGGAGTCGCTTTCTTCTTTAACTAAATCGCTCCACCATAAATCCTTTCCTTCGTTCATTTTAATTTCGTTTCCGGCTCTTTTCACGACGACGACTTTTTTCACGTTGGTCTCTTTTGTGCCCTCGTCGGCGGCTTCTTTGAGGTTTACAACTTGCCCGCGCCGGAAATATCCGTCCGCCGTTATTAAAACTTCGGCCTCGTTGTCCTCTAATCTCGCCTGAAGTGCTTTCGGGCTGAAGGCGGAAAAAACAACCGAATGTACCGCCCCGATCCTTGCGCAGGCCAGCATGGAAATTATCAGCTCCGGAATCATCGGCAAATAAATGCCGACTCTGTCGCCTTTCTTTACGCCCAGCTTTTTTAGCGCGTTAGCGAATTTATTAACCTCCTTTGAAAGTTCGGAGTAGGTGAAAATTCTTTCCTTTTCGCCGACGGGCTCCGGCTCCCAGATGAAAGCCGTTTTGTTTCCTTTCTTCTCCAGGTTTCTGTCCAGGGCGTTCAGGGTTATATTTATCTTTCCGCCCTCAAACCATTTGAAATAGGGGGGATTGTGGACGAACGCTTTTTCCCAGGGCTTGAGCCACGAGAGTTCTCTGGCCAATTCTTCCCAAAACTTAACCGGATCTTTAAGCGCTTTTTCATAAATGCCGCTGTCTTTTACTAGGGCCCTCTCTTGAAACTCTTTATCTGGGAAATACAAATCTTCTTTTTTAATCATTTTGGTTTTTTAATTTACTTTAATGCCAAAAGCTGTTCTTCGAAGGCGGGCTTTTCTATGCTATAGAAAATTCCGGAAGGAATCTTATCGCCGTATTCCCGCGCTTTTTCTGTGGCAGTCGCGACGTCGTTTGTCGGGAATTTTTCGTCTAACCAGTAGATGCGCTTGCCATAGTAATCGCGCGTATCAAAAAAGGTGATGCAGGGCTGGATGATGTCCACGAAAGAGAATCCTTTGTGCGCGATGGCCGCTTTCATAATTTCTTTGGTTTTCGCAATTTCCGGCGCATAGGAGCGGGCGACGAACGTCGCGCCGGCGGAGAGCATAAGTAATAGGGGATTGAACGGCTCTTCGATGGTGCCGGTTGGAGTGGACCTGCCCTTGAAACCCTTGGGACTTGTCGGTGTTGCTTGTCCGGTTGTCAAGGCGAACACCTGATTGTCGTGAATAAAAATATTGATGTCTGAATTCCGCCGCGCCGCGTGTACGAGATGGTCCAGTCCTTCGTCGTAGGAGTCGCCGTCGCCGCTAAAACCAACAACAGTGAGCGCGGGATTCGCGGTTTTCATGCCTGTCATCGCGGGGATAAGTCGGCCGTGGAGCGACGTGAAAGTGTTCACGTTGAGATAATCCGTGATTTTGCCGTGGCAGCCGATTCCGGAGCAGGCGACGATATTCTCAAGCTTCAAACTCCCCGCATTCATAAGTTCCATTACCGCCTCGCGGAAGGCGACGAGTATGGCGTTGTTGGGGCAGCCGGGGCACCAGGTTATTTTAGCTTTTGTGGAAAGATTTATATCCATGTTATTTCAAAACTTTGTAATGAAGCCGAAGCGTGTTTTTTGATAAGTTGTTAGCTGCCAATAATTCAAGTTTTGCCTCTGTATCTGTCTCATCAAAAAGCTTTATGCCTTTTCCAAAAAGCAGAGGATCGATATCCAAATATATCTCATCAAGTAGGCCCTCTTTCAAAAACCCGGCATTGAGTTTGCTTCCGCCTCCGACAATCGCTTCGCTAAATCCTTTTTCCTTCACTACCCTTACGGCTTCCTTTGGGGATGGAACAAAAATTGTTTTGTCGCCGCCTTGTTTGTCGGGAGAATTTGAAACAACAACGGTGGTAGGGAAATTTAATTTTTCAAATTCGTTGGCATCTTTCATTAACTCATACGTCCTTTTGCCCAGAATTATGTTGCCCCGCTTTTTTACGAAGTTATAATATCCATTCCAAACCGCATCAGACCACGGAGTATCGCCGTTTTCTTTGGCAATATATCCGTTTACTGTCATTGCCATGTATAAGACAACTTTCATGCTTGTTTAAGCGTAGCGTTTAGTTGTTCCGCGAGTTCGATCGCGTCAAACGGTTCCGAATCGTACTTGAGAATCTTATCGCGGATTTCAATGCCGGTTTTTTCGCGAATTAAGGAGGCGAGCTGTCCCAAGCGGTTGCACTCAACATCAACGATTTTCTTTGCGCCCCCAAGCCATTCAGCAACTTTTTCCGAATCGAAAGGCACCATCCAGATGACCTGTAGAAGCTTCGCGGGTTTGTCCAGGTGCTTTGCGGCCTCAAGCACCGCGCCCTTTGTGGAGCCCCAGAAAACGATTACGTCCTTGCTTTTTGGGTCGCCGTAAACTTTTACCGCGGCGCTCCTCGCCATTTCTTTTTTGATTCCTTTGGCCTTGGCGAACCGTTTATCTTGCATTGCCTTCACGAGTTTCGGGTCTTCGGTCGTTATGCCGTCCTCGTCGTGCTCGTAACTGTCGGCTTTTACCGTTAGGCCTGGTGTGCCGGGGAAGGCCATCGGCGAAACACCGCTTTCGGTTATCGCATAGCGGCCATAATGGCCGTCGACTTTGTGGAGAATTTCGCCGTTTTCAATTTTGATTTTGCCGGCGTCCAATTTGACAGTTGATAAACTTTCGGAGAGTTGCTTGTCCAATAGGACGATGACTGGGAGCTGATGTTTCCAGGAGAGGTTCAAGGCCGCCGCGCCGCATTCAAAAGCTTCTTCGTGGTCGCCGGGCGCTATGACTATGCGCGGGAATTCTCCGTGGCCGGCGTGCATCGCAAATTGCAGGTCGCCCTGACTTGTGTGCGTAGCAACTCCGGTAGCTGGTGCTTGACGTTGCGATACCGCAACAGCAAGAGGAAGTTCGGCCATACCGGCTAAACTGAACGCTTCTTGCATCAAGGCGAAGCCGCCGCCCGCGGTACCGATGGCGGCGCGCTTGCCGGCGTAGGCAATGCCGAGAGCCATATTAATCACCGCAAGTTCGTTTTCCGGCTGAATTACCTTGAGCCCCAGATCTGTCTGGTTTCTGGCGAGGTAATGGAGGATGGAAGACGACGGCGTCATCGGATACGAGACATAGAAGTTGAGGCCGGCGGCCGCAAGGCCTTTGGCAAAGGCAACGTTGCCCTCAATAAATTCTTTTTTATCGTAAACTTTTTCGCGATAGATCTGTTTTGGGTGCCTGAAATTCAGCTTCTCTATGTACTCATAGCCCATCTTAGCGAGCGTGATGTTGGGCTCGTATCCTTTTTCCTTGAATACGAGATGGAGCCGCTCGATCATCATTTCAAGCGGCAGGTCCAATAAGTAGCATGTCGCTCCAAGTGCCGCGGAGTTACGCATAATCGGCAACGCGTTGATTTCTTTGGCAAATGCGGACATCGGAAGTTCCACCGCGCGTTCGCCCAGTTTCTTTTTATCTTCTTCTTCAAAGCTGTCGGCGAAAATTACACCGTTTTCACCAAGCTCGCCAATGTGGAGTTTTACTGTTTCTTCATTTAGGGCGACTATCGTGTCTAAATTGGAATAATCGTTTGTTATTTTTTCCCTGGAGAAACTTATGCGGCTAAAATTATGCCCTCCGCGTATGAGCGAGGGGTAATCAACAGACGCAAAGACCTCGTAGCCGACTTTCGCGAGAAGCTGTCCCAAACTTATTCCTGCTTCGCGGACACCGTCTCCGGCCGCCCCGCCGATAAGTACGGTATGGATTTCTTTATGCAGTCGATGTGGAACTGACATACAAAGATTATAACACAGCGGCAAGGCATGTTTTTTCCGCTGCGAGGAAATAGTAGTAGTGATTTAAATCTTTCTTATGCCCCTTAGGAACGTGTAAGCGGCCAGGCCTCCAGCGAGAGCGGTAAAGAGCTGCGGCCAACTCATCATCGCCAGTAAGGCAGGCGCAATTTTTACCGGGAGAATTTTGGAAACTAAAAAGTAGGCCGTTCCATAAAGCAATGTAAATTTCAGAAAGGCGGCGAGGCCGATCCCAATAAAAGCATTTTTTCGCATGCCGTAGTGGAAAATAACTATGAGAATCGTATTCCCCAGCATTATGAAGGGAATCATGGGTGCGAGCGGTGCAGGCAGGGTTCCGCTTCCGAACGCGATGATACTTGGCATAAGTCCCAGCAAAATCGCGCCTGCGGGGCCCAAGATAACGGTTGCGGCAAAAAGAGCGGCATTAACAAAAGTACCCGTTACGGCCTGACTTCGGATTACAAGCGGAGCGAGAACCGTTGCGGCCAAAAGAACTGAAAATATCGATATTTTTACGGGAACACTAAGTGTTAGCGCGTACGAAGTCATAATCTCATTTTAGGCGCTGGGATCTGGAAAATCAACAGCAAAGCCCCCGAATTTAGAATTGGCGGTTATCCATGCTAAGATTAGATAAATAACCGCACCGCAGAGCGGTGCGGTATCCACCGCTCAAGGGTTGCGGTTATTCACCCCTCCCCATTTGCTACAAGAACTATGCATATACAACACATGAAGACGAAGTCGCCTTGCGGCTCTGATTGGGTGTTACCACCCGGCCTCTGCCACAAATGGGGAGGGGTTTATTATTCACACGTCGCAATTCATCCCGCCCGCAAGCGGGCGGGTATTCTTGCGAGTGAATAATAAAACAAACCATGGACGAAGTTTCCCGGCTTACCGACCTTTTAAACAAGAAAGCAAAACTGGCCGCCATGCTTGCTCCTTCATTTCCCGTTGTGTACGAGTATCCTCAAATTATTGGCAGACTAAAACAACTGGGTTTCTTGTATGTTGTTGAGGTTGCGGCCGGCGCAAAGAAAACGAATGAGGCGGTGCTCACACTACTGCAAGATAATCCTCAATCGCGGTTTATCACCAGTCCTTGTCCGAGTTTCGTCCGGTTAATAAGGGCGAAATATCCGCAACTTTTGCAATATCTCGCGCTCCAGGCCGATTCGCCAATGGCGGCAACGGCACGAATTGTGAAAGAAAAGTTTCCCGATTGTAGTCCGGTTTTTGTCGGTCCTTGCGTTGCCAAGAAGTTTGAGTCTTCGGAAGATTATCCGGAACTTAATATTTTAGTATTAACCTACAAAGAGCTCGATATGGTCTTTGATGCCTTTCATGTGGGTGAGGCGGCGGCCCAGGCAGGCGATGGTTTTGACGTTACCGGACAAACGACCCGCATCTATCCGATTGACGGCGGACTCACGGAGTCGAGCGGCGTAAGGAATATTCTTAAGGATGAGGAAATAAGGATTGTTTCCGGGTGGAAGAATTGCGAAGCCGCCCTCTTAGAATTTGAAAGAAACCTTAAAATACGGCTCCTTGACATTCTCTTCTGCGAAGGGGGATGCATTAACGGACCGGGAATAGCAAGCGTCTTATCGCCCGACGATCGGAAGAAGAAAGTTCTGGAGTTCTCGGCAAAAAGAGATTTGTAATTAATGGAAACATGTTATCATTTATAGTATGAAAACCATCAAAGAGCTGCTTGATCTTTCGGGTAAGACGGCGATAGTAACCGGCGGCGCGGTGGGCATCGGCTGGGGAATCAGCCGCCGCCTGGCCGAAGCTGGCGCGAACGTACTTATTGCGGACATCAATGCGGAAAATGCGGGGAAGGCGAAGCAGGAACTTTTGGCGGGTGGTTGGAAGGCGGAGGCGATACGAACCGATGTTTCAAGCGAGGCCGACGTTCAAAGTATGGTCCAAAAAGCGGTGAGCTCGTTCGGCGGCGTGGACATTCTCGTGAACAACGCGGGTATTTTTCCGAGCACCCCCGTTATGAACATGACATCGGCCGATTTTGAGAAAGTGCTCGCAGTCAACCTGAAGAGCGTTTTCCTCTGTACCAAAAAAGTGGCCGAGCAGATGATTGCCCAGGGGCGCGGCGGGAGAATTGTGAACATCACCTCCATTGACGCGCTGCATCCTTCGTCCGTAGGTCTTGCCCATTACGACGCGTCCAAACACGGCGTGTGGGGTTTCACCAAGAACGTGGCTTTGGAGCTCGCGCCTCATAACATTTGGGTAAACGCCGTGGCCCCCGGCGGCATCGCAACGCCCGGCGTTGCCGAAATGCAGAAGAAAGAACAGGTACCCGCGGGCGTGGATATGAAAAAGATGCTTGCGAGTTTCCTCGCTAAGATTCCGATGAAACGGATGGGGGAGCCGGACGATATCGGCAAGGTAGTGCTTTTTCTCGTTTCAGAGATGGCTTCGTATATGACGGGGAGCCAAATTGTCGTGGATGGAGGGGTGCTCCTCTCGTAGGTCTCGCGCGTTGCGATTTATACGAAGACATGAGTTTAATGATGTGTTAAAATTAACGCAAAACGACCATGCCGGGCTTTATAGAAAATATTGAAAAGAAAACGCTCCGGAACGAAAACTTCCGCGAAGTGCTTTTTACCGCGCCCCACAGCCAATTAGTGGTGATGACGCTTAAGGCCGGAGAGGAAATCGGAAACGAGGTGCACGAAGAAAATGACCAGTTTATCAGGTTTGAGTCCGGCGAGGGCAAGGTTGTTTTGGACAATAAGGAAGAACACGCCGTGAGCGACGGCTACGCGATGGTTGTGCCAGCCGGGACGTGGCACAACGTTATCAATGTTTCTCCGGAAAAACCACTCAAGCTTTATACGGTTTACTCGCCTCCGCATCACAAGCCGGGCACCATCCACAAAACGAAAGCCGAAGCGAACGCCGACGGAGAACACTACTGAATCAATAATACGTCCTTGAGTTAGAGGAAATATTTTTGTTTAGAGCGTTGACAAGCGGCCGCGAGCGCGCCTATAATCTAAACAGCATTTGAACCACGGAGGCGTATATGGCCGGAGGCGTTGGAACCGGGTTGATTCTGAACGCTTATTGTTTCTGTTGCGATTTTAGGGGCGCCGAGGAAG
>Ga0315291_10001336_pt1 | contig 32997 bp, 18 predicted proteins | sample YL17G12_20_MG_FD_203070 | JGI IMG/M metagenome (GOLD analysis project Ga0315291, IMG submission 203070) | Sediment microbial communities from Yellowstone Lake, YNP, Wyoming, USA - YL17G12_20 | ecosystem: Environmental > Aquatic > Freshwater > Lake > Sediment | place: USA: Wyoming | collected...
GGCACCTCCTCTTCCTGGTCGAGCCGGCCCGGCCAGCCGAGAACTTCGAGTGGTGCACCGAGTTCATGGAGTTCGTGGAAGGCGAGATGGCCGCGGTGGACCAAGAAATCCCGGGGGTCTGGCACGGCGCGACCGGCAACGCCGCAGTGATGCGCGACGACAACCGGGTGATCCGGCGGGACATGGCCCGCACCACCTTGATTGCCTACCTCCTGATCATGGCGCTCTTCGCCTACTCCTTCCGCGACCTTTCCTCGATCCTGATCGTAGGCTCCTGCCTGGGCCTGGGCATCCTCTGGTCGCTCGGCGCGGCCTACCTGATCTTCGGCTACCTCACCCCCATCACCGCCATCTTCGGCGCTATTCTCCTGGGCATGGGCATTGACTACGCCATCCTCATCCTCTCCCGTTACACCGAAGAGCGCCACCGCGGCTACACCATCAAGCAGGCGCTCGATATCACCCTGACCAAGGCGGGCAAGGGCATCCTCACCGGCGCGGCCGCCACCTCCCTCGCCTTCTTCACCATCACCGCCGGAAGCTTCCGCGGCTCCCAGGAAATGGGGATCGTGGCCGGCACCGGCATCCTCATCTTCCTTGCGGTCATGCTCTTGGTCCAGACCTCGCTGCTCATCACCTGGGACGGCCGGCGCTCCCTGCGCGGCCCGGCCCAGGCCCGGGTCAACCCCCGGATCATGCGGCTTTTGGCGAGGGGGGTGGGCCGGGGCGCACCCGTGATTTTCCCGGTCCTGGCCCTGGCCGTCGGCGGCCTGGCTTATGTCTCGCCCCGCTACTCCCTGGAATACAACTATCTGAACCTGGAGCCGGCCGGGGTCGAGAGCATCGAGCTCATCAACCAGATCCCGGAATGGTTCAACATTGACACCAACTTCGGCCTGATCGTCTCCGGCTCGATGGAGGAAGACCGCGAGTTTTCGCGGGCGCTGAGAGATAAGCCCACGGTCAGCCTGGTGGATTCGATCAGCGCCTACCTGCCGGAAAACCAGGGCCAGAAGCTGCCTTATGTCCGCAAGCTGGAGAGCCTGCTAGAGCCTTATGCCGAAGCGACCCCGGCGCCGAACGCGACGGCCGACCCCGACGCTCCGGAATTTTCCGTCCGGGACTATGCCGAGCTGAAAAGTTCGCTCGCGGAGGTGCGGGAGAAGATCAAGGGGATCAAGGGCCTGGCCTTCCTCTCCGACCTGGAGGACGTGGAAGCCGGCGCCGGCCAGGTGATGGATGAGCTGGACGGGCTGCTTGCCGCCTGGGACCAGGAAGACCCGGCCCAGGTGCGGCGCAACCTGGCCGGTCTTGACCAACAGGCGGCCCGGTCAGTCCAATCCTCGCTTCAGGGCTTTGCCCGGCTGAGCCGCAGCCAGGGCCTGACCTTGACCGACTTGAAGCGCGATTACCCGGAGCTTCTCGACCGCTTCGAGGGCAAGGACGGCCGCTTCCTGATCTACGCGTATCCCTCGCTGGTGATCTGGGACGAGCACAACCTGAAGGCGGTGGTGGCGGACTTGAAGTCGGTATCCGCCGAGGCCATGGGCGTGGGCGTGCTCTTCAACCGCATCCTGGATCAGATCAAGCACGACCTCTTCCGGATCGCGCTCTATGCGCTGATCGCGGTGTTCGTGGTCATCTCGCTGGATTACCGCAACCCGCTCTATACGCTCCTCACCCTGATCCCGCTCGCGGCCGGCGGCATCGCCATGGTCGGGACCATGAACCTCTTGGGCATCAAGTTCAACGTCATCAACATCGGGATGCTGCCCTTGATCATCGGGGTGGGCATTGACTACGGGGTTTACGTGGTGCACCGCTGGATCGGCGAGGGAAAGAGCAAGCCCGCGGTCAAGGTGACGGTGGAAAGCACCGGCCGGGCCGTGGCCCTGTGCGCCCTCACCACCATGATCGGGTTCGGCGCGGTGGCCACCGCCACCTGGCGCGGGCTGGCCGGCATGGGCCGCACCATGACCATGGGCATCGGCTTCTGCCTGATCGCCGCCGTCGTCCTGCTCCCCGCGCTCCTCGCCCTGATCAGTCGAAAAGACGCGAAGTAGTGAGCAGTTCACCTTACCCAGTGCACGGTGCTCGGTGATGTAGCCGCGACCGCTCCTCGATCACGGAGGGTTAAGCCCGGAAAGAGCCGGTTATGAACAGATCGGGTCAGGCAGGAGATTTTTCCAAAAGGTAATAAGTTGAGGCCGGCCTTGATGTCTCGCGCAAAAATTCCGTCACCCTAAACCCTGTGCGCAGCAGAGACTGGATGCGGGAGCGAAAAGCGCGCTGCTCCTCCCGGCCGGCCTCCGGGTCTTGCTGGGCGCGCTCAAGCAGATTGGCCGGGACCTCCACCCGGTAAGCCGAGGCAGTCGGTTCCTCCGCCGGGTCCCGAAAAACCGGGGCAGCTTGCCCGCGCTGGCAGAGCTCCTCCATCAAGGGCCAATCCCCGCGCAGGCGCGTCTGCACCCGCTCGCGGTCCAGCCGCCACTCGACCAGGAAGCGGTCGGTGGGCAAGCCGGGATCAAAGCGGCCGCCATAAGGGCCGTAGGCGTCCTCCAAGTAGGTGCGGACGATCCCGCCGAGCTTGCGGAAGTTGAGGTTGGCGTTGGGGAGCATGAAAGGATCAAAGGTCCAGGTGACGAGCTTCACGCCCATCTCGCCGGCCAGGAGCGCATGGGCGCGCTTGGCTTCCATTCCCAGACCCATCTTCTGGTATTCGGCTTTGAATCCCATGATGTTGGAGTGGTGGTGATAGCCGTTCTCCGGGTCATAGGCCGGGAGCACGTAAACCAAGCCCACCTTTTCCCGGTCGAGCTCCACCCCCAGGAACAGCCCGCCCACCCGCGCCGCCACGGTCGGCTCGTGCGCCGGAATCCGGCCCCGCTCGTCCAGGCCCCAGATCTCCTGATAGAGGTCCATGTAAGGCTCGATCTCCGGCACGGTGTCGAGCCGGGTGAGGGTGAGCATCCGGCCGTGAAAGGGCTTGACCAGGTCGCGGCCTTGGCGCTCGAATCCGTAGGTTTCGATCATCGCCGCCGCCCGCCCTTCTTCGAAGGGCAGGCGCCCTCACCCTAACAAATCCGGCCGAGGAGTCAAGGAACGGAAAGTTGCGAACCTTGGTGTGAAATGCTAACCTAACGCCCAAAATTCCGAGAAAAGAAGTAAAAGAGGTAGTGCAGTGAACGTTCACGAATACCAGGCCAAGCAGTTGTTAGCCCGGTATGAAGTGCCGGTGCCCAAGGGCAAAGTGGTAACAACGCCGGAAGAGGCGGAGGCGGCCGCGCGGGAGATCGGCGGCGCGGCTTTTGCGGTCAAGGCGCAGATCCATGCCGGCGGCCGAGGCAAGGCCGGGGGGATCAAGCTGGCGAAAAGCCCGGCGGAGGTGAAGCAGGCGGCCGCGTCAATTTTGGGAAAGGTGCTGGTGACGCCGCAGACCGGTCCGGCCGGGAAAAAGGTGCACCAGGTCTGGGTGGAGCAGGCGACCGAGATCAGCCGCGAGCTTTACCTGGGCCTCTTGGTGGACCGGGCCACGGCCCAGGTGGCGGTGATGGCGAGCGCGGCCGGGGGCATGGAGATCGAGGCCGTGGCCAAGCAGTCGCCGGAAAAGATCCTGACCGAGCGGATTGATCCGGCCGCGGGGTTGATGCCTTTTCAGGCGCGCAAGCTTGCCTTTGCCCTGGAGCTTTCGGGCGAGCAGGGCAAAGAGCTCGGCGCTTTGGTCCGCGGCCTGTATCGCGCCTTCCTGGAGCTCGATTGCTCGCTGATCGAGATCAACCCCCTGGTGGTGACCAAACCGGGAAAGCTGCTCGCGCTCGATGCCAAGGTCAATTTCGACGACTCGGCGCTGTTCCGCCACCCCGAGCTCGAGGCCTGGCGGGACGAGGCGGAAGAAGACCCGATCGAGGCGCAGGCGCGCAAGTTAGGGGTCAGTTACGTGCACCTGGACGGCTCGATCGGCTGCCTGGTCAACGGCGCCGGCCTGGCCATGACCACCATGGACGTGATCAAGGCGCGGGGAGGGGCGCCGGCCAATTTCCTGGATATCGGCGGCCGCGCCGACACCGAGGCAGTGGCCCAGGCCCTGTCGCTGATCATGGCCGACCCCAAGGTCAAGGTCATTCTCATCAACATCTTCGCCGGGATCATCCGCTGCGACATGATCGCGGAGGGCATCATCGCCGCGGTCAAACAGATGAGCCTGAAGGCGCCCATGGTCATCCGCCTCTCCGGCACCAACTACGAGAAAGGCCGGCAGATGCTCCGAGACTCGGGCCTGGCCTTTACCACGGCCGAGACCTTGAACGAGGCCGCGGAAAAAGCGGTGGCGCTCCTTAAGTCCCAGATCCCCGGCGCCTGACCTTCCCGCTGAATTTCAACAGCGCATAGTGCTCTGTCAAGGCAAATTTGCGGAATGGGAATGTAGGGGCACGGCTTGCCGTGCCCAGGATCAGGGCGGGGCAAGCCCCGCCCCTACCAAGAATTTATTCCACATTTATCGTTTGACAGAGCAATAGGGACGCGCCTCCAACCCCTCTTTACTTTCCGCCGGCCTTGGCTAAGATAACCCTCAGGATGCATTCCATCCTCAACTCAAGGAGTCAATCATGAGTCACGACGCCGCGGTATCTCCGGACAAGATCATGGTCCACGGTTTTGCCTTTGCGCCCGGCCAGGTGATCCTCAGCGCGGTCGAGCTCGGCGTGTTCGAGGGCATCCACCAGGGACACCCTACCAGCGACGACCTGGCCCGGCACCTCGGCGCCGACCCGCGCGGCGTCCGCATCCTGCTCAACGCTTTGGTCGGGATCGAGCTGCTCGAGAAAGTCGGCGACCGCTACGGCTGCACCCCGGTGTCCGAAACCTACCTCGTCCCCGGCGCGCCCGCCTACCTGGGCGACTCGCTCCTGCACAACAAAGCCGTCCGCGAGTCCTGGTCGCACCTGACCGAGGTGGTGAAAACCGGCCAGCCCTGGCGCAACCCCGAGCGCGCCAAGGACCTGGGCAAGCACCTCGGCCACCTGGTCAAGGGCCTTTACCTGCGCAACTACCAGACCGCGCGGGAGCTGGCCCGCCGCCTGGGCGCCGGCGACAAGCTCAAGGGTTTGCGCATCCTGGATGTGGGCGCCGGCTCCGGCGCCTGGAGTATCCCTTTGGCCGAGGCCGACGCCTCGGCCCGGGTGACCGCGGTGGACCTGGCGCCGGTGATCCCCACTACCCAGGAGTTCGTGGCCCGGCACGGCTTGGCCGCGCGCTACCAGTTCCGGCCCGGCAACGTGCGCGAGCTGGACTTCGGCACCGCCGAGTTCGATCTCGCTGTCCTCGGCCACATCTGCCATTCCGAAGGCGCCGGGCACGCGCCCGCCCTGATCCAGAAAGTCGGCAAGGCCCTCAAGCCCGGCGGCCAGATCGTGATCGCGGATATGATCCCCAACGACCAGCGCACCGGGCCGCCCTTCCCGCTCCTCTTCGCGGTCAACATGCTGGTCAACACCGACCAGGGCGATACCTTTACCCGGGCTGAATACCGCGCCTGGCTGAAAGAAGCCGGGTTCGGGGAACCGCGCGAGCTGATGACCGACCGCGACTCGCCCATCCTGGTCGCGACTAAAAAGTGATTACCGCCGTATTCCTTTGTTTAATCAGTGCCGCCGGATTGCATCCGGTGGGTTTGGAATCCGACCCCGCTTTCGGCTCCGGCATTTTCGGGCAATGGACCACGGACCGCTTCGGTCTCCCGGCCTACCTCTATACCATGGACGAGCGCACCGAACCCGCGGCCGAGTGGGACCCCAAAGTGAAGCCCGTCTCCCGCCTGATGTGGACGCAAATCGGCAACGAGCGGATTAACGCCGCGGCTTTTAACGCGGGGTTCGTGGAGCTTTTCTATTCCGAGGCCGGCACCTACTGGCTCAATGACTATGAGCCGGGAGAGCGCGCTTTTGCCGGCGGCTTCGGCTGGATCGAGGAGCACGGGCGCTTCTTCTCCACCTTGCTCACTCACAACCCCGACGCGAAGATCCTTCGCCGGGTTTTCGGCATGGGCTATTTTGAGAAAGAACTGGAAACCGGGGAGCTGCGGGTGCGGGAGCTGGTGTTTGCGCCGCGAGGCGATTGGCCGGCTTTGGTGGCGGAAGTCACGATTGAAAACCTCTCGGAGCGGGAGCGCGACCTGGACTGGTTCGAATACTGGGACCTGAACCCAAAAGAACTTTTAGGCTTTGTGCCGCCGGCGCTCCTCTCCCAGGCGGCGGAGCGCAAAGAATTCCAAATGCGCTTCCACGCCGCGCCGCGCCTGCTCGTGGCCGCAAGCAAAAAGATCTGGGGCCCGGAAGGCGGCTTTCCGCCCGGGCCGCGGCTCCGGGATCCGGAGCTGCCTTCCTATTTCCTGGCGCAGGTCGAGGGCGAGGTCGCGGGCATCGGCTACGACCAGGCCCGGATCTTCTCCGGCGCCGACGGCTGGATCGGAGACGGCGCCGGGCTTGGGGGCCTGGAACTTTCAGAACCGAATAACCGGCGATGGAGCGCCGAGGCGCTTTGCCTGGTCCTGCGCTCGCCGGCCAAGCTGAAACCCGGTGAAGCCAAAACCCTGCGCTTCATCTTCGGCTACGCCAAAGGAAAGCAGCCGGAGGCGATGGTGGCGGCGATGCGGGCCGCGGGCGCGGATCAGATCGGGGCCACCGCTGCGCTTTGGCGGGAGGAGCTGCCGGCTCTCTCGGTCCCGGGATCTCCCTGGATGGACCGGGAGCTGAAATGGGACTATTACGCCACTTCCTCCGCCTCGCTCTACGACGGCTATTACCAGCGCCATTACGTGCCCCAGGGCGGCCATTACCTCTACGTGGCCGGGACCAACGGCGCTACCCGCGACGTGGCCGCCTTTGCCCAGAGCCTGATCTATTACCGGCCGGAGCAGGCGCGCGAGATCCTGGAATTCATCATGCGCTCGCAGGAGCCTTCCGGCCGGCTCTTCTACGACCTGGAAGGCTACGGCCACCGCTACCTGGTCCCCTACCGGCCCTCGGACCTGGACCTGTGGCTGCTCAATGCCGCGGTCGAATACGTCTTCGCCACCCGCGACTTTGACTTCCTCGACCTGGAGGTTCCTTTCTATCCAAAAGAGAAAGGCATGAGCGGCACGGTTTACGAGCACCTCCGCCGCTCCTTCACCCACCTTAAGGAGAACGTGGGGATCGGAAAACACGGCCTGGTCAAGCTCAAGTTTCATGATTGGAACGACGAGATGGTTTTCCTGGTCTGCGGGCCCAACCCGGTTGACATTCTGCTCACCGCTCGGGACGGCGGCTCGACCATGAACAGCGGCATGGCGGCCGAGATCCTGCCCCGCTTCGCCGAACTGGCCGAGAGGCGCGGCGATCCGGAGAGCGCCGCCCGCGTCCGGGCCTGGGTGGAGCAGTTGCTGCCGGCGCTCCAGGCGCAATGGCGCGGCCGCTATTTCAACCGGGCCTATTCCGCCTTCGGCCGGGAATACGGGGCCGATTACATTCACCTGGAATCGCAGATCTGGCCGCTGCTCGCCGGGAACGTCCTGACCGAGGAGCAGACCGAAGCGCTGCTCGACGAGATCAAGACCAAGCTGATGGACCCGTCGGTCCTGGGCATGACCATCAGCTCGACCCTCGCCGGCCAGATGTTCACCAAGCCGGGCGAGCAGGAAGAGGGCGGCATCTGGCCGGCCATGAACGGGCCGGCGATGGTGGCGCTGGCCCGCTATCGGCCGGACTGGGCCTGGCAGCAGCTCAAGCAGAACTCGCTCGCCTGGCATGCGGATTTGTATCCGAAGATCTGGTTCGGGATCTGGGGCGGGCCCGACGCCTGGAACTCGGCGGCCTCGGCCCGGCCGGGCGAGACATGGTTCGTGCAGAACCCGCTCCTCGCGCTGGCCGCCCAGGAGTGGCCGGTGATGAACACCCATGCCCACAGCGAGTGGCTCTGGGCCGCGGCCCGAATCGCGGGATTAAATCCCACGGCCCAGGGCTATGTGATTGACCCCGTCATCCCGGGTGATTTCGCTTTTGTCTCGGAGATCGCCAAAATCGAAAGCCAGGGCGGTTGGCTGAGGGGAAGCTTCCGGCTGCGCGGGGAAGGCCGCCTGCGCGTAACCCTGCGGGAGCCGCGATCAGCTTATACAGTTATGGTTGACGAGAAACCGGTGGAATCCGTTGCCCAAAATGACTGGATTTCATTCGACTTGCCCGCCAGTAAAAACCAAAAGATCACCTGGCAGATTTTACCCAAACCTTAAAGATTTACCCCTGCTTGGCAATCAGGCCGATGCGGGTTTGGAGGCCTGCTTCGCGGTCTGGATCAGCCACTCGAAGTAGTCCCAGATTCTTTCCTCCAGGCAGACGTGGTCCAGCCGGTCAATCTCCTGGACGCCGGTGGGGCTGGTGACGTTGACCTCGGTGAGGAATCCGCCGATCACGTCGAGCCCGACGAGATGCAGGCCGAGGCTCCGGAGCGCCGGGGCGAGGCGCGAGCAGATCTCGCGGTCGCGCCTGGTGATCTCGGCCTTCCGGCAGGAGCCGCCGACGTGGATGTTGGCGCGGTGCTCGCCGGCTTGGGGCACCCGGAGGGTGGCGCCGATCGGCTCGCCCGAGAGCACGATGATCCGCTTGTCGCCCTTCTTCGCCGCGGGCAGATACTTCTGGGCGAAGGTGAAGCGGGTCTGGTAGCGGGTGGCGGCTTCCAGGATCACGTTGAGGTTGGGGTCTCGCGCCTCCACGATAAAGACCTCGTCCCCGCCCCGCGCGTTGATCGGCTTCACCACCATCTTGCCGCCCACTTCTTTCAGGAAGTCCTTGAGCTCGGCGATGCGGCGGGAGATGATCGTGGGCGGGATCAAGTCCGGGTAATGCAGGGTGAAAAGCTTCTCCCCCGCGGTGCGGAGTCCCACCGGACGGTTGACCACCACCGTGGGCGGCGGGATCAGGTCGAGGAACTGGGTGAGCAGCACGTATTCGATAGTGACCGGCGGATCCACCCGCATCAGCACCATATCGGCCTTGGCCAGCGGCTCTTTGGACTGGCCGGCCGGCCGGAAGTGAGGCTGGCCCGGGCGCTTGGGCCGGAAGACCTCGACCTCCTGGAGAGCGGCCCAAGGCCTCCCGGCCTGGATGCGCATCTCGGCCGGGGTAAAGTAGAGGACCTGGTGGCCGCGCTTTTGCGCCTCCAGCATCAGCGCGAAAGTAGTGTCTTTGTCCGGGAGGATGCCTTCCATCGGGTCCATGAAAAAGGCAAGACGATAAGAAGTGGAATTTTTCATGGGAAGCTATTTAGCATAGAGAGTGGGAAAGGTAAAGTGGTGAGGAAAAGCCTCAGCCCTTGAGTTTTTCGTCCAGCATTTTCAGCAGACGATCTTTACCAATAAGCTCGGCAAAAGTTCCAAACCTTGGTCCTCGCTCTTGGCCTAAAACAACGAGATAGAAAATTTTGAAAAATTCTGAGGGTTCGACATTCACTTCCCTCGCAACTTCGAAAACCAAGGCTTGAAGTTGCTCGGATACTTTTTGCTCTACCTGTTGCCCGGTTATGCCGGGCACTTTAGACTTGATTTCTACAGCAATAATTTTCCCCTCTTTATCTTTCACTACCAAGTCAAACCGTTTTCTAAGGCTCATTAAGATTTTTCTCTCTCTATCACTGGGAGGTTCTTTACGTTGTTTAGGTTCGATAAAGTCCTTAAAATACTCCAAAGCAGATTGAACCAACGCGTTGACGATAGTTTTGTTTTCATCTACTTTTGGATCGTAGCGGAGGAGGTAATCGTAGAGGAGCTTGGGGTCGGCCGCGCCCAGGCCCTGGATCAGGTTCAGGACCAGGCTGTAGTTGATGGCGCCGGTGTAGCGCGGCGTCTCGCCCTTGAGCTGAGCCAGGTGCCAGACTACGCTCTCTTGCGCCCGGGCGTCTTCGAGCGAGGGATAGCGGAAAAGCTCGGCCAGGTAGTCGTCCACGCTCTTGGGGATCACGTCGAAGTAAAGCCGGCGCTGCTTCTTCGGGTTCTGGTAAAGGTAGTAGAGCATGGACTCGAGCGGCGCGTAGCGCAGCCAGTCCTCCACCGCCAGGCCCTCGCCCACGCTCTTGCTGATCTTTTTGCCGTCCTCGCTCAGAAACATCTCGTAAGACATCCCGGCCGGCGCCTCGCCGCCCAAGAGCCGCACCAGTTTGCCGGAAAGCTTGGCCGAGTCAATCAGGTCCTTGCCGAACATCTCGTAGCCGACGCCGTAGGCGAGCCACCGGAGCGCCCAGTCCATCTTCCAGCCCACCTTGGCGTTGCCGAAGAGCACCGAGACTTCGGCTTGATGACCGCAACCCTTTACCGGCGGCTCGCCGAAGACGCCGTCGCAAACGTAACTAAGAGAATCCCGCTCCGGGTGGTAAGCGGTGACGCGGGTGGTGTAAAGCCGGCCGCAGTTGTGGCAGACCGGGAAGAAGGGCGACCAGTCCTCCCGGTTCTCCTCCTTTAGCGTGGGCAGGATGACGGCCTTGACCGGTTCCACCTTTTGCAGGATCAGGCGCAAGCCCTCGTTGAAAACGCCGCGCCGGTATTCTTCCGTGGAGCTTTTCAACTGGTAGGGGAGCTGATAGGCGTCCAGCATTTCCTGGAGCTTCTTTTCCATGTGGCCGGCGTAAGAGTCGCAGCAGCCAAAGGGGTCCGGGATCCGGGAGATCGGCCGGCCGAGATGCGCCTCCAACATCTCCGGCCGGGGCAGGTTCTTGGGCACCCGGCGCAAGCCGTCCATGTCGTCGCAAAAGGCATAGAGCACGCCTTGCCGGCCGAAGAGGTGCTCGAAGGCCTGGAGCACGAAAGTGGTGCGGACCACTTCGGCAAAGGTGCCGATGTGCGGCAGCCCGGAGGGGCCGAAGTCGGCCTGGAAGATCACCGGAGGGGCGCCGGCGCCCTCACCGGCGGGTCCGGGCTTGATCTTTTTGGCTTCCCGGAAGGGCCAGGCCACTGGATCGCTCATGAGGCCTTTTTCTCCCCGGAGCTTTTACCGCCGGCCGATTGGGCCTGCTCGGCCAAATAGGCCTCGATGAAGGACTGCAGCTCGCCGTCGAGCACGGCCTGAACGTTGCCGGTCTCATGGCCGGTGCGGGTGTCCTTGACCATTTGGTAGGGCTGGAGCACGTAGCTCCGGATCTGGCTGCCCCACTCGATATCTTTTTTGGTGGAGTGGAAGGCTTGCATCCTCTCGTCGCGCTTGGCCCGCTCGTGCTCGTAGAGCTTGGCCTTGAGCACCTTCATGGCCATGGCCTTGTTCTTGTGCTGACTGCGCTCGTTCTGGCAGGTGACTACGATCCCGGTGGGGAAGTGGGTGATGCGGACCGCGGACGAGGTCTTGTTCACGTGCTGGCCGCCGGCGCCGGACGAGCGGAAGGTGTCAATCCGGAGGTCGTCGGGGTTGATCTCCACCTCGATGTCCTCCTCGATGTCCGGGAGCACGAAGACCGCGGCAAAGGAAGTATGCCGGCGCTTGTTCGCGTCAAACGGCGAGATCCGGACCAGCCGGTGCACGCCCGACTCGGCCTTGAGATAGCCGTAGGCATACTCCCCGGTCACGGTCAGGGTGGCGCTCTTGATCCCGGCCTCCTCGCCGGGCAGCTCGTCAATCAGCTCCGCGGCGAGGCCGGCCCGCTCGCAGTAGCGGAGATACATGCGCAGCAGCATCTGGGCCCAGTCCTGGGCCTCGGTGCCGCCGGCCCCGGCGTTGATGGAGAGGATGCAGCTCTTGGCGTCGTGCTCGCCCGAGAGCATCCGTTCCAACTTGAACTTACCCAGCCGCTCCTCCAAGTCGGCCAGGCTCTGGTCCACTTCCTTAAGCGCCGCTTCGTCGCCTTCTTCCTCGGCCAGCTCCAGCAGCACCCGCGCGTCCTCCAGGTCCTTCTCCATTTTCTCCCAGCGCGCGAGCTGGGCCCGAAGCCGGGTGGCTTCCTGGTTTACCTTCTTGGCCTGCTCCGGGTTATTCCAAAAGCCGGCCGCGGCCATGGCCTGCTCCAGCTCGGCCACGCGGGCGCGCCAGCCTTCGAGATCAAAGGAACCTCCGGAAATGGGCGAGCTCGCGCTCCAGGGTTCGGGTCTTCTCTTGCGATTCTACCAGCATCGTTTCGTTCTCCTCATCATTAGAATAGCGGTTTCCGGTCTCACCGTTCCAGTCAGGGGCCGGTGTCCTGGCTCCGGTCCCGAAAGCGCCAGCCATACACGGCCCCGGCCAGGACCGCCAGGGTGCACAGGTAGGCGAAGAGGTCGCCCACCCGGGTATAAAAGGTAGTCCAGGCCGGACCCAGGCGCAACTCCACCGAGAGCGCGGCCGGCTTAAAAATCTCGGATGCCACCTCCACCCGGCCCACCGGGTTGACCAGGGAGGAGATGCCGGTGTTGGCGGCCCGGGCAAAATAGACCCGGTTCTCCACCGCCCGGAAAGCCAGGTTGGCGTGGTGCTGGAAAGGGGCGGAGGTCCGGCCGAACCAGGCGTCGTTGGTGATAGTGGTCAGGAACTGGGCGCCGCGCTTGACGAACTTGCGGTCCAGGTTGCCGTAAATCACCTCGTAGCAGATCACGCAGCCGAAGCGGTAGCCGGGCGGCTCGAAGACCACGACCTCCCGGCCGGGGGTGGTGTTGCCGGTGTTGCCGTTGGCGATGGCATCGGCGAAGAAGAAGAGCCGTTGCAGGGGCACGTATTCGCCGAAGGGGACCAAGTGGATCTTGTCGTAGCGGCCCCACAGCGTCCGGGCGCGGGGCGAGAGCAGGTAGGCGCTGTTGAAATAGTGCCGCTCGAAGTTGTAAACCTCCCGGCTCAAGCTCCCGACCAGGAAGTTCACGTCGAAGCCGTTGATCGCCTTGACCACGTCGGAGTCCACCTGAAAGTGCTCGTTGAAGAAGACGGTGAGCGCCGCCTCCGGCCAGATCAGCAGGTCCGGCTTGTCCTCCATCAGCCGCCGGCTGAGCGCGAGGTGGGTCTCCAGGTTTTGCCAGAACTCCGTTTCATCCCACTTCACGCCCTGGTCAATGTTGCCCTGGACCAGCGCGAGTTTCAGCTTGGGCCGATCCGCAAAAGCCTCGTCCATCTGGCGCAGGCGGAGGTAGCCGAAGCCGAGGTCGCCGGCCAAGAGGACAGCGGCCAGGAGAATTTCGCGCCAAGGGAGAAGTTTGAAGGGTGAAGGGTGAAGGGTGAAGCTCTGAACCAGAACCGCCAGGGCGGCGTTGACGAGCACAATCAAGAATGAAACTCCGTAGATGCCGGTGAACTCGGCCACCTGGATCACCGGGAGGAAAGCGTGCTGGGAAAGCCCGAGCAAGGTCCAGGGGAAGCCGCCGAAGGGGAAATAGGTCCGGAGCAGTTCCACCGCCACCCAGGCCAGGGGCGCGGCCAGCATCAGGTGGAAGCGGGCGCGAAGCATGAGCAGGCGGCTGAGGACCATGAACAGGCCGAAATAAGAAGCCAAGAGCGCGATCAAGAGGAAAAGGATGAGCCAGGCCAACGGCCGGGACATGTTGGCATAGGTGACCATGCAGTGCACGATCCAGTAGAGGATGCCGGGATAGGCCACGGCGCCGGCGACCGTCCCGCGCCAGAAGGCTTGGGGGTAGCTGGTTTCCGGGAGGGTGAGCAGCAGCGGAACCAGGGCTACCCAGGCCAGCCACCCCAGCTCGGTTTTCAGGAAACTGGGGAAGATGACGATCAGGATCAGGCCGGAGACCGCGGCCAGGAGGTATGGGCGCAAGGTTTTCATCATCGTTCCTGGAGCGCCTTCCAAAGCGCGGCTTCCTGGTGGCGCATGCGGCGAGCTTTCTGGCCGCCCGGCTCGTGGTCGTAGCCGCGCAAGTGGAGGATGCCGTGGATCAGGAGGACCGCAAGCTCATCCTGGAGGGAATGGCCGCGCTCCCGGGCCTGGCGGCGGGCGGCGGGCAAAGAGATAACCACGTCGCCCAGGAGGTTTCTAGCCGGCCCTTCCTGGACAAAGGCGAGCACGTCGGTGGTCCGGTCTTTCCGGCGCCAGAGGCGGTTGAGCCGGCGCATCTCCCGGTCGGCAACCAGCGCCACGCTGAGCTCAGCCCGCTCACATGCCAAGACGCTTAAGATATTCTTCGCTGTCTTCGAGATCCAGGCCCTCACCGTTTTTGGGCTTCTTGTCCGGTCGTTTATCCGAATCGGCATCGCTTTTCTTCTTCAAGGGCACCGCGCCCTTCTCCACCGGCTCCGGGTAATCGGGCCGGGAGTGATACATGGCCCCCAGCACCTTGTTGAACGCCTTGGCGATGGCGTTCAAGTCCTTGAGGGTAAGTTCGCACTCATCCAACTGGCCGTCGGCAAAAATCCGGTTGATGATATTCTGGACCATGCCCTGGATGCGGGCGTGGCTGGGCTCGCGCATAGTGCGGGCCGCGGACTCCACCGCGTCGGCCAGCATCATGATCCCGGCTTCCCGGGTCGCCGGCTTGGGCCCGGGGTAGCGGAAGTCCAGCTCATCCACCGGGTCCACCTCCGGGTTCTCCAGCTCCTTGGCCTTCTCGTAGAAAAATTTGATCAGGCTGGAGCCGTGGTGCTGGGCGATGCAGTCAATCGCCTCCTTGGGCAGCCGGTGCTTCTCCGCCAGCTCCACTCCTTCCTTGACGTGGTTGGTCAGGATCAGGGCCGACATGGTGGGCCGCAGCTTCAGGTGCGGGTTCTTGCCGTCCCACTGGTTCTCGCCGAAATAGTGCGGCTTCTGCATCTTGCCGATGTCGTGGTACATGGCCAGCACCCGGGCCAGCAGGGGGTTGGCATGGATGGCCTCGGCCGCGCCCTCGGCCAGGTTGGCCACCGCCAGGCTGTGCTGGTGGGTGCCCGGCGCCCGCAGGGTCATTTCCTTGAGCAGGGGATGGTCCTGGTTCAAAAGTTCCAGGAGCTTGATGTCGGTGGCGTAGCCGAAGACCGATTCGACGAACGGCACCACCCCGGTGATGATGACCGCGGCGAACAGCCCGCCGGCGAAAGCGAAGAACCCATTTAAGAGAAGCGCCTGAACTTCCAGAAACTGGTTTTCCGCTAAAGCCACCATCAGGACCAGAACCACGTTGGCCAGGCCCAGCACCAGGCCCCCGCGCAAGATGGTGGCCCGGGTCCGGCACTGGCCCACTTCCGACGCGGCCACCACGCTTCCCACCAGGGTGTAGAAGGCAAAGGTCAGGCTCCGGCCGGCCACCAGGCCGCCGAAAAGACCGGCGAACAAGGAATAAACCAGCGCCACCTCGGAATTGACCACCAGCCGCACCAGCATGGCGCCGCCGGCCAGGGCGATCAGGTAACGGAAATCCACCTCCTCGGGCAGACCGGTAAAGGCCTCCCGCACCGGGCCTGACAACTGGTCCACCAGCTTAAGCGAGGCCAGGCTGCTCACCAGGACCAGGGAGAGGAAGATCAGGTCGCGCGGCTGGAAGGAGAACTTGCGGATGTTGCGGCTGGCAAAATGGACCACGGTGGCCAGGCTGATCAGCCCCAGGAACAAAAGCCCGGCGTAGATGAACGGGAGTTCCCAGGGCACTCGGATCGAGGCCAGCGCCTTGATCTTTTTCACCTGCGGCTCGGTGATGCGGTCGCCCTTGCGCACGATGATCTCGCCCCGCTTGAGCTTGTAGAAGACCGGCTTCACCTGGGCCACGGCCTGGCTCCGCACTTTCTCGGTTTCGTCCTTGTTAAAGGTCAGGGGGGGAGCCAGGAGCTTGGCGGCCAGCCGGCCGGCGGTGGCGCGGAAGCTCGCGGACTTGTCCTTGAACTGGCTCTGCGCCGCCGCTTCCACCGCGGCCTGGGCCTCAACCAGGTCCTGGATGGAAGAGAAGTCGGCCAGCGCGCTCCGCTCGTCCTGCGGCAGCTTGCGGACCACGATGCCCTTGTCCTTGTCCTTGAGCAGCAGCTCCCTGCTCACCACGATCGGCTTGCCGTAGGCCACCCGGAGCAGGCTTTGCACCGCGGATTCCAGCTCCAGGGAATAGTTCTGGTGCGCGAGCGCCTTGAGCAGATCCTGGTCCAGGGGCACCCCCAGCCCCTTGAGGAGTTCCTGCTCCCGCTCTTCCCGGAAGGCGGAAGGCACCCCGATCACTTCCTCGCCCCCGCCGCGGTCCGCGGGGCGGGTCATGTTCAATTCCCGGAACCCCTGGAAAAATTTTTTGAGCCGCTCCTCGGCCACGGCCCCGGCCTTGGTGTCCAGGTCATAGACCGATTGCACCGCGGCCGCCGCCTCTTCCCGCCGCTTGTCCGTGGCCGCGGTGTCTTCCACATCCAGGTCGCGGGGCACCTTGACCGTCTTGACCGCCACCTCGCCCACCACAAACTCGTCCTCGGGCAACTGTTCGTGTGGATAGTAAACCACCGCCACCACCGCCAGGCTCAAGGCCAGGTTGATCGCCCACTTGGTGGCCCCGGGATGGGCCAGGTATTTCTGGTGCAGGCGTTTGTCCCAGGTGAGCTTCTTCCCGCTCTTGGGCACGCCCAGGGAAACCTTGGGCGCCCGATCGGTCTCGCGCAATGCCATCAGGCCTCTCCTTTTGGGGGTGAAGGCTCCGGCCCCGCGACCAGTCCCTCCCGGTCATAGGCCCGGAGGATATCTTGGACCAGAGGATGGCGCACCACGTCGCGCTCGGAAAAATAAGAAAAATGCAAACCCGGAATTCCGGACAGGATCTCCCGGGCATGGACCAGCCCGCTTTTCTCGTTCGGGGGCAGGTCCATCTGGGTGATGTCGCCGGTTACCACCGCCCGGGAGTCAAACCCCAGGCGGGTCAGGAACATCTTCATCTGCCGGATGGTCGTGTTCTGCGCCTCGTCCAGGATCACGAAACTGTTGTTGAGCGTGCGGCCCCGCATGAACGCGAGCGGCGCCACCTCGATCACCCCCCGATCCAACAGCCGCGAGGCCTTCTCGATATCCATCATATCGTGGAGCGCATCGTAAAGCGGCCGCAGATAGGGGTTCACTTTTTCCGCCAGGTCGCCGGGCAAAAAGCCCAGCTTCTCCCCCGCCTCCACCGCCGGCCGGGTGAGGATGATCCGCCCCAACTCGCCCTGGGTCAGCGCCTCCACCGCCATGGCCATGGCCAGGTAGGTCTTGCCGGTCCCGGCCGGGCCGATGGCGAAAACGATGGCATGGTGGCGGATCGCCTCCAGGTATTCCTTCTGGGCCAGGCTCTTGGGTATGATCGGCCGGCGCCGGCCCGAGACCATCACCCCATTGCGATACATCTTGTCCAGGCGGAGGTTGGGGTCGGCCTGCAAGAGCTTCACCGCCGGTTCCACGTCGTGCTCGGTGATGGCGTAGCCCTTCTGTAAAAGCCGGTAAAGCTCGCGCAGGAGCTTCTCCACCAGGACCACGTCCGACTCCGGGCCGATCAAGTTGAGCGCGTTGCCCCGCGCCTGGATCACCACTTTGGTCAGGGCCTCGATCCGCTGCAGGTTGCGGTGGTGCTCCCCGAACAGGGCGCGCACCAGCTCGGTGTCTTCCAGCAAAAGTTGACGAGAAGTTTCCACCTCGCCTATTTCTCCTCCCCCGCGGACAGGATCGGGCTCTCCAGACGGAAGCCGTCCCCGGTGCGCCGGTAGGAGTAAGCCTTCCCGGCGGGAAATCTCAAATCGCTCGCGCGGCAGAGTCCGGCGCGGACCAGGTCCTGCAACTGCGCCGGCCGCTGGCCGTAGCAAAGGCGGTAGACCGCGAGGCCGTTTCTCAGCCGCTCGGTCTGGTAGCGCGCGAGCAGGCCCAGGCGGCTGTCCGCCTCGACCCTGGGGCCGGCCAGCCAGCCGCTCCGCTGCACATTGAGCCGGACGCCGTTCAGCATCAGGAGCAAAAGCAGGGCCAATGCCCCGGAAAAGGCGAGCGCCCGCATCCGCGAGGCCGCCGGCGCCGATCGGCGGAGACCGGCTTTGGTGCTTTCCACCGCCTCAATCCGGCCCCGCTCCAGCAGCCGGGCCAGGGTCTTAAGGGTCTCGAACTTGCCGCGCCGGCCCAAAAAGATGATGTCCTGCACCGTGCGCTGGCCGTCGAGCAGGCGGTAAATCCGGTCGTCCTCCGGGTCGAGCCGATCGATCGAGGAAAAATCCCCGGGCGCGCGGCGAAAACGGAGGTTCAGGTCGGGGATCTTTTGGGCCAGTTCCGGCCATTCGTCTTTGACCCGGTAGCCGTCCATGAGCACCTGTTCGGAGGAGGCGGGAATGACGAGCTTGGTCAGATAGTTAACCGGCCCGGCCTCGAACTCATATTCTCCGTCCTTCCAGAGGAAGAGGTCGTAAAGAATCTCGAGATGGCGCAGTCGTTTCATTTCCCGGAGGTCTTCCTCGGCCGCCGCCTTGGTCTTGAGCAACACCAGCTCCAAAGGCTGGAGGCTCTCCTTGGACTGGGCCTGGGCCATTTCCAACTGGGCCGGATGAATCAGCCCGGCCCGGGTCATCATCATCCCCAGGTCATACTCGGGCACGGCCGGCTTAGTGGCAGCATCCACGATCTGGCCGCCGTCAAAGAGCACGGTCACCACCGATTGGGGCCCGGTCACCACCAGGGTCCCGGACTTTTTCTGCTGCCCGATCAGTTGGAGGATCTCGGAGATGCCGAAATCCCGTAAGGTCCCTTTCAGCGCCATGACGAGTTGATACCCCTAATCTCGAAACTGAGCGGCATAGCTCGCTGTCCCGACCATGACCAAAACCAGATACCCGGCGGCCGCGGCCAGCCATCCCCAGGGGAGGCCGTCCGCCAAGGCCGGCACCTCCGGCCGCCACACCCCGGCCGGGGCCAGGAGAGCCGCGATCCAGCCGCTGGCCAGCAAGAGGAGCGCGATCCCGATCCCGGTTGACCCTTGCAGCAAATGCCCGGAGCCGGGCACCAGGACCGAGGCCAACAGGCCGGCGGTATGCCAGCTTTCCTGGAAGCGGCGCGCATAAGCCTTGCGCACGAGCTTGACCCGCGGATCAATGCCGCCCTGGGCCCGGAATACGTGGTAGCAGGGCGAGCAAAGGTTCGGGTCCTTGGACAGGTGGTGGCAGCGCGGGCAAACCGGCTGGCCGCAGGAGGTGCACGGCCGGGATACCGTAAGCCGGCCCGCCAGCGACCAGCCCAGGACCACCCCCAGGCCGGCCGCGACTAAAACTAAACTGAAAACCCAGAACGACATTCCCCTTGCCCACTCCCTAAAACTGGCCTGGCGGACCGCCTCGGCGCGGGGCGTCCCCAGAAGCGCCCGGGCCCAGAGCAGGGACAGCGGGATCGGAATCTGCACCACCCGCCGGGCCAGGGGCAGGCCGGTGCTCGCCTCCCCCCATTCGTCCACCCGGGCGGAATCAATCGCGGCCGCCCGGTTGTTCCAGGAATCCCCTTGGGCCATATCCAGAAGCGCGCGGTAGACCTGGCTTAAATTGTAGGCCGCCTCCACCGGCAAGGGATTGGCTAAAGCCGCGGCCTGATACGAGGCCAGGGCCTGCCGGTGATCGCCCGCGGTCACCCAGAGGTTGCCGAGGTTGTTGTAGATCACCTCCTGATACGGTGAGCTCTGAGACCGGGCATCCGCCAGCAACCGCTGGAAGTCCTTGCCCGCTTCCTCGATCCGGCCCTGGCGCTCATGCACCGAGGCCAGCGCCAGCAGCACATCGAGCGGCGCCGGATCAGAAGCCGCCTCGGCTAAAAGCGCCTTCACCTCCGCCTCGGAATAGACGCCCCGGCGGACGTGGAGCACCGCGGCCAACACCGGATCCGCCGGCGCCGCCAGCAGATGCGCGTAAAGCGCATGGAGATAGGGCAACCCCCCTATCGCCGCCAGCAGGGCCAGGGCGATCACCCGCTCGCTGGTCCGGCTGTAAAGGCTCAGGACCGCGATCCAGACGCCGGCGATCACCCACAGCGGCGCCCCGAACATGAGCGGGACCAGGGGCAGGACCAGGCCCAGGACCGTGATCAATCCCCGGGGCAAGAAGCCGGCGGGGAAGAGATGATGAAAGTCATGCAGGAACACCCGCAGGTAGCGGGCCAAGAGCGCCAGCGCCAGCACGCTCAAGGCCACCCACCCGGTCCAAAGCACAATCCAGAGCAGGCGGGCCAGGAAACGGAGCGACCAGTCAAAGTCCTGCCGACTCTTCCGCAAGAACTGGAGATACTCCCGCCCGGCTGCCGCCGGGTCCATCTTGCCCGCGCCCAGCCAATAGCGGGCCCGGGCCAGGTGGAAATCGGCCTGGTGCGGGGCCAGGCGGCGGGACCAATCCAGCAGCCGCTCCGCGGAGCTGGTTTGTCCTTTCCGGGCTTGATCGGCCGCGGTCCGGATCAGGGCCGCGGCGATCAGGGGCAGGTCGCGGATCCCGGCCTCCCACTGGGCCTGACGGAGGCTGGCCAGGTTCTGCTCCAGGGCGCTGGGATCGCGGCCACTGACCACGGTCTCCCGCGCCGCGTCCCAGGCTTGCTCGATCGCGGCCCGGGCGGCGGCGTCCGTCAGAGGAGGAGCGGCCGCGGCCTCTTCCTGGGCTCGGCCTGAAAAGCCGGCGCCAAGAGCCAGCATCAGCGCCGCGATGCACGCCCAGCGCTGGCGCCCGGCGGCGGAAAATAAAAATAACCTCAAAACGAACTCCTCTCTTTCATGGTCTGCCACTGGTCCGTTCTGAGGTCAAGCAAATGTTGGAAAGGTTACCATTCTTCACACATAGTTTAACACACTGAACACCGCGAAACAAGAAGGGATCAACCCCTTGCCGGCAAGGGGCGGGCTGGAAAAATCTGGGAGAGGGTAGTCACGCGACGATAGCTCGTGCTGCTGTCCCTCGTTTCTGGCCCCAACGGGAATCGAACCCGTGCTTCCGGATTGAGAGCCCGGCGTCCTAACCGCTAGACGATGGGGCCGTCTTTCAGAACCGGAGGTTCCGATCTTCGCGTTAGAATGGCTCAGGGCCAGGGATTCGAACCCCGACTCCTGGGTTCAGAGCCCAGTGTCCTGCCGTTAGACGAGCCCTGAAAATCTTTTGCCTCAAGTATTGCAACTTTCTTGCTCCATGTCAAGGATTTGTTGAGCAAGGGGTGATTAAAGCCGGAGCTAAATCCGACATCCGGCCTGCGACCTCCGACCTACTAACGCTTGCGCCCGGATCGGCACCTGGTTGAAGACCTCCACCCGGCTCCCGAACTTGCCCAGCGTGTTCTCGATCACCAGGTAGTCGAAGCCGGGGATGACCACGTCGTGCCAGTGGTCGCCGAAGCCGCGCAAGGCCACGTCGAGCATGGTGACAATTTGGTTCCCCAACGGGGCGTTGCTTTCCAAAGTGATCGCGCCGTAAAACTCCTGGCACTCGGTATAGCCGGCGTTGTGCGTGCCGGTGTAGGGCTTCAAGCGCTCGAGCTGAATCTTTTTGCGAATCCGCCGGCTGACTTCCTCCGACCTGGCGGCAAAGTAGTCCACCAGGGCCTGCTCCTGGAGCCTGGCCGGCAAATTTTTTTCCGCGACCTCGATATATTTCTTCAGGCCCACCTCGTATGCGCCCTCGACCAGGTCGAACCAGTAAGCCTGGTCCTCGGTCACTTTCCTCGGGTCGCCTACCGCAATCACCGAGCGCCGAAGGCAGGCGTTCAAGCCGTCGCGCTTGGGCGCCACCCCCAGGTGCACCCAGTCGCCCTCCCGGATCAGGCGGTTCTGCGCCTCGCCGATCAAGGTGCGGTTGGCCTCGTTCGCGCCCACCATCACCTTGAACCCGTTCTCCTCGCTGCCCAAAACCTTCCCCACCCAGTAGGCCCAGGCCGCGACCTCGGTCTCCAGCATCCCCGGCTTGAGCACCGCCAGCATCGCCCGCAGCATCGCGTCGGCGATCACGCTCGCGTCCCGGATCAGCCGCATCTCCACGTCCGACTTCTCGTATTTCACTGGGTAATAAATTTCCTGCGCGTCAACGACTCCATCCTTGCCGAAAAGCTTTCCCAGGTATTCCACCACGCCCGCGGGCACCACCTGCCGGGGCGTGAGGAGCGCGATCCTCTCCACCTTCTTCCCGGCCGCGGCCTCGATCACGTCCTCCAAGCGCTCCGCCCGGATCGGATACTTCTCGTCCGCCAGTTGCAGCAACTCCACCTTGTGCACCACTGCCCCGGCTCTTGGCGCCAACTGCTCGGCAATGTAGCCGCCTTCAAGCCCGGCCGCGATGTGGAATCCTTTCGGCCCGATCACGCCCGCCACCTGCTCGATCGAGACATTGGTGTTGCCGCCGAGGTAAGGCACGTCCCCGCAATAGTGCTCATCGGAGAAGACCAGGCCGGCCTCGAAGCCGGCGCGCTGGAGAGCCTCGGCCGTTGCCTGCTGCCGCCGCTCGAACTCATCCCGCGGGCACATGAAGGTCCGGTCAATCGCGGGCGTGCTCTCCAGCACCTTCATCACCAGCTCAAACTCGCGGCGCAAAGACTTCAGCCGATCAGAGTTCAGCCCAGGCATGAGGCCATCCTTTCTTGGTCTGGGAACGGAATTATCTCGCGCAGAAGCGGACCAGGAGATCATACAAAAGCCGGGCGCCGAAGATCAAGTTCTGGATGGAGACGCGCTCGTCCTTGCCGTGGAAGCGGCGGAAGATCGGCTCCTTCTCGCCCGCCTCCATCTGCAGCGGGATGAAGCCATACACCTTCACGCCCTTCTGCACCAGGTAGCGGCCGTCGGTGCCGCCGGGCATCAGGTAGGGTGCCAGGATCGCCTGGGGCGAGTGCGCCCGCAGCGTCTCGCCGATGGCGCGGTAAAGCTCGGAGTCGGCCGGCATCTCCCCGCCTGTGGAGGTGGCGATGGTCTCCGCGGTCACGCCGAAAGGCTCCACGATCTGCCGGACCTCGGCCAGCATCTGATCGGGCGTAAAGCCGGGAATCACCCGGCAGTCCAGGGTGGCAATGACCTCGCCCGGGATCACGTTCACCTTGTCCCCCCCTTTCAGGCCCGTGAGCGTGACCGTGTTGTGGATCACCGCCCGCGCCAGGTTTCGGTTCTCCGCGCTCTTGATCCGGCGCAGCGCGTATTCCTCCAAGAGCGGGCTGAGCGCGGCCCGCGCCGCGACCCGGGCGACCGGCCCGAATTGCGACGCCACCTGGTCCACCAGGACCCGCACCGTGTCGGTCAGGCGGAGCGGCTGCTTATGCTGCATGACCGCGGCGAGCGCCTTGACTATGCGGGTCATCGCGGTTTCGGCCGGCGGGGTGGAGGCATGGCCGGAGGGGCCCTGGGCCGTGAGCTTGATCCAGCAGATGCCTTTCTCCCCGGTCTGGCAGAGGAAGACTTCGCGGCCGGCGACCTTGACGCTGAAGCCGCCGCCCTCGTTGATCCCGAACCCGGCGCGCAAGAGATCGAAGTGATGCTCCACCAGCCAGCCCACTCCCCGCTCGCCTCCCATCTCCTCGTCCGCAGTGGCGGCCAGGATGAGGTCGCGCCTGGGCTTATGCCCGGCTTCCACGAAGAGCTTGAGCGCCGTGAGCTCGACCGCGGTCGCGTTCTTGCAATCGAGCGCGCCCCGGCCCCAGACCTCGCCGCCTTCGATCGCGCCGGCGAACGGGGGCTTGGACCATTCCTTGGCGTCGGCCGGGACCGTGTCGAGGTGGGACAGGAGCAAGAGCGGCTCGCCCTCGGGCTTTTCGGCCTTGAGCCGGCCGATGATGCTCTGGCGGCTAGGCTCCGGCCCGAGCAGCACCGGTTCGAGGCCCAGCCTGGCATAAATGGGCTTGAGGAACCCGCAGGCCGCGGCCTCGTTGCCCGGTGGGTTAGAGGTGTTGATCCGGATCAGCGCGGCCAGGAGCTCCGCCGCCTGCTCTCCGACCTTGTCCCAATTGATCTCCATCTTCAAGTCCTTACTTCCGTGAACCTGAACGTGAACCTGAACCTGAACGAAATGTAGCCGCGACCGTTCGGCTGTCTTCGACCCTGAGGCTCAGACCGAAGGGAACTCTCGGCCGAAGCCGCTCTTCGGTCGCGGGTCCTGAGGACGCGATTCCTCGACTCCCTGGCGGTATTTTATAAGGCATGGCATGCCATGCCCCTACTTTCCTATCAGAGAATAGCCCTTGGTCGGGAGGAGAGTCAAGGGCGGGAAGGTCGCGCGGCCAGTGGCGCGGGTGCCCGTTCGGCTGTCTTCGACCCTGAGGCTCCGTTCGGCCTGTCTTCGACCCTGAGGCTCAGACCCGAAGGGAGCTCACGGCCGAGGGCGGAGTGAGCAAATAAACCTTTGCGAGCAAAAAAATACTTCATTCTATTTGTGAATCGAAGCACGAAGGCAACGGGCGGAGTTTCTGAGCCTTTTGCCGAAGGGTCGGAATGCCCTCAGATAGGGGCTAACCGTGTCGGGCTAGTTATCAGGCTGGCGTTCGTTGACCGCCCCGCCGGGGTTGCGGTTCTATTTCAATTCCATAATTTTTCATTTTGTTGAGAAGTCCTACTCTGGAAATGCCCAGAATCTCTGCCGCCGCGGTTCGGTTTCCCTTGGTGTATTCGAGGACGCGCTGGATGTGGTCCGCTTCAAGTTTGGCCAGGGTTTTGCGAACCTCGGAGGGGACGGGAACGACGCGGGGAGGCCCAATGGCTTTCAGCAAATAGGGGGGCAAGGAACGCCGAGACAAAGCGTTGCTATTTTCCAGGACCACGGCTCCGGCCAGGATGTTTTCCAATTCGCGGATGTTGCCCGGATAGTCATACATCTCCAACACACTCAGCACTTCCTCGGAAATGAACTCGATTTTTTTACTATTGAGCTTGGCGCGTCTTTCCAAAAAGTAATAGGCCAGCAATTCCACATCGCCTTTTCGCTCCCGGAGGGGCGGAAGAAAAATCGAGCTGATGTTCAGGCGGTAATATAAATCCCGGCGGAATCTTCCCTTTTCAATTTCCGCGGCCAGGTCTTTGTTGGTGGAAGCGATAATTCGGACATCCGCGCCCCGCCGCTCGGTGGAGCCAAGTCGAAAGTATTCGCCTTCCTGCAGCACCCGCAACAACTTTACCTGAATGGGGAGTTCGAGTTCTCCGATCTCATCCAAGAACAAGCTTCCGCCATTCGCCTCCTCAAAGAATCCCGCCTTGGATTGGACGGCCCCGGTAAAAGCTCCTTTCTCGTGACCGAAGAACTCGGAAGCAAAAAGTTCAGAGGCAAAGACTCCGGCATTCACCGCAATAAAGTTCTTATCGCGACGTCGGCTGATCTGGTGAATGGCTCTCGCGACCAGTTCCTTGCCGGTGCCGCTTTCTCCCCAGATCAACACATTGTTTTCGCTTTCCGCAATCTGCTCCACCTTCTGGAGCACCCGGAGAAAATTCTTATTTTGAGTAAGAATGTCCTTAAAAGTCTCTTTGTGCCGCAATCCTTCCAGCTTGACCTGATCCCGCAATTGCGAGATTTCCCCGCGCAATTGGGACCGCTCCAAGGCCCGCTCCAGGGTGAGAACCAGCCGGTTGTTATCCACGGGTTTGCAGAGATAATCGTAGGCGCCCATTTTCATGGATTCTACCGCGAGCTCGACATCCTCCACCCCGGTGATAATGACGATCTCGATCTCCGGATGATTTTGACGAACATATTGGAGGACTTCTCGCCCGGTGACTTCCGGCATATCCATATCTAAGAGGATGAGATCAATATTTTTACGATCTATTATTTCAAAGGCTTTCGTGCTATCGCTCAGGACCTCCACTTCAAACTTTCGGGTCTGAGTCAGGAAGACCAGGAGATAGTTAAGAACCGCTTTATCGTCATCAATAACCAGGATCCGGTTCATTCGGCACTCCTTTTAACCGGTCCACCGGCAAATGATAAGTAAAAGTAGTTCCTTTCCCCACTTGGCTGTCCACCTTGATGTGTCCGCCGTGCTCCTGAATGATTCCGTAGGTAATAGACAAGCCCAATCCAGTGCCACCGGTGCGGTGCTTGGTAGTGAAGAAAGGATCAAAAATCTTATCTTTGAGTTCCTCGCTCATGCCGGAACCGTTATCGGAAATGGAGAGGCTAACGCTCTTTCCACCATCTTCGGCTCGGGTGATGATCTGGATGGCCCCGTTGGGGCTCTCTCCGATCGCCTCCGCCGCATTGATGAGAGTGGCGATCACCACTTGTTCGAGCTTATTTTCACTGCCTCGCAATTGGGGCAGGTCCGGATCCAAACTTTCCTCGACCTGATAATGCTTGATCTTGTTGTGAACCAGCCGGGTGCAAACCCGAACGACTTCGTTGAGGTCAACCGCCTCATCCATCCGGCCTTCATCCCGGCGGGCAAAGGTCTTCAGGTCTCGAATAATATTCCGGATGCGTTCCGAACCCTTGTCCATATCATTCACGAGAACCTGAATGTGCTCCTTAAAAAAAGGATACTTCAAGCGCGCAATCTCTAAATTTTGTTGGTTCTCGCTATATATGTCTAGAATGGGAATAATATTTTCAAAGGCCTCCTGGAAAATATGCAGATTCCCCTGGATAAATTGAATCGGATTATTTATCTCATGAGCAATTCCGGAGACCAACTGGCCCAGGGAGGCCAATTTCTCCGACTGGACAAGCTGTTTTTGCTTCTCGATCAATTCCAGATTTGCTTTTTCCAAGTCTTCCGTTTTCCTCTGCAAAATGTTCCTGGTTAAAAATAGCTCCTTCTCGCGATCGCGAAGACCTTTGGCAATGGAAGAACTGATATAAATGGTGGTGGAGATGGTAGCCAGAAGCACCAGGCAAACCACGGAGATATAAAGCAAATTCTGGTGAAGTTCCTTGGGGAAAAAACCTTTCAGATGATAGTGAGGGATAATCTCAAAATATTCAAGAACAATAAAAAGCACAAACAGCGAAAAAGCCCCTCCCCCCTGCACCCAAACCTCAATGCGAGAAAGAAGAATGCTCCCAATGATGGCATGAAAAATATAGAAAAACATGAAAGGATTCTCCACCCCTCCCGAGTAATGGATCAGGAAAGTTAAAGCCACGAGGTCCAGAGCCATCTGAAGGTTGGTCTCGATCTGCATTCTTCCCAGATCAGCCTTCATCCTGCTTTTAAGAAAACGGTGGGAAGAATAAAAAATTAAATTATATAAGAAAAGGACTCCTCCCACGATCAAGATTTTTTTCAGGGGTAAAGAAACATTGAAAATCTGGGTAGCAACAAAAATTGTAGAAAGCAATCCAATTAAGAAGATCCACCGAAGTTTGATGAACCATTCGATCCGGATAAAAAGTTCTTCTTCCCGCAGAGCACGATACGGCACTTCCCCTCACCCCTTTCTAACTCCAAAAGAGTTAAGCAGGATATTGCCCAAATGGATAAGAAAACCGCCTATTGAGGGAGCTGCCCTCCCTTAAGTATAGTAGAACCTTCGCCTAAAGGCAAGGGTTTCTTTCCCAGCACGTCCCCCCAATTTCCAATTTCCTCTCTCGAATCGAGGGCGAGGGTCATGGGCCGTTTCGGCCAGAATTTTTGGAGGCGTCCCTCGGGTGTCCCATGCCTTCCAGGTAGAAGTGGAAGCGCTTAACCGGGAACCCTGGTGAGTTTTAGCCATCTTCGTTTCCTTCCTCGATTTTCTCTCCCGGACCTGCTTTGGCTCCTCCCTCTTGAATCTCTTTCTACCAGGGGATTCCCATCTGCAGGCATCGCCGCCGCAAATATTCATCCAGGCTGGCCTCGGGATAACGGATCGAAGGCAAGGCTTTTGAAGACAGTTGAATTTTCTTTAACCGGTGAAAGTGAGAAATGGCTCTCCGGGCCGGCCACTTCTCTCTCTTCTCCCGCGCCGTCTCGAGCGCGAGGGGCGAGATTTCCAGCAACGCGGAAATCTCTCGCCGAATATCTCCGGCTTCGGGGGAGGGAAGGGGATGCCCCAGCGCCTGGGAGAGCTTGCCGATGACTTCGGCCGTGGTGAGCCCGCCGGGCGGGGAGTTCCCCTGGGTTACCGCTTGGACCCGGCGATCAAAGCTGACCACGGTTCCCTGGCTCTCGGCCAGGGTGGCGGCCGGCAACACCACTTGCGCCATTTTGGCGGTTTCGGTGAGGAAGAGATCTACCACCACCAGCGCTTCCAGCTTGCCCAGGATGCGATTGGCTTCCGGGTCCCGGAAGGGGTCCTGCAGGAGCACGAGCGCTGCGGCAATCTCCCCGGAGACCAGTCTTCCGAACAGGTTTCCTTTGTGGGAGGACACCAGCCCCTCCAGATTTACCTTCCAGGCTTCCTCTACTCTCCGGCGAATGGCCTGATTTGAAATAGGATAGCCACCCGGGAGCACGCCTTCTCTCATTCCCACCAGCCGGGCTCCTTCGGAGTTGCAGTCAGGCTGCAAGAGGAGAAGCCCGCTGCCAAGCCGAGTCAGATGATCCATGAGAATCAAGATCAGAGTCAGGAGCGTGAGGTCGTCCGGGGCGCTTTCCATGGTCCCCTGCAAGTCGTAGATGGCTACTACTTTCTGTGCGGTCGTCAGCAGGTCCGCGACTTCATCAATCTTGGTGGCTTCTACCCCTGAGACCCGGCTCACCTCATCCAGGGTTGCATTGGCCAGCGAGTCCCTCAAATCTCGAAGCTCATCGGGCGGGAAGTTCGAGAATCTCGGTTTCAGTAAGCTCCGATCCAGAATCCGGCGCAGGAGGCCGGCCAGAAGAATCCCTAACGTCCCTCGGCGAGGATCGAGCCAAAGCCGGGAAGAGCGGACCAAGTCAATATTGCTGGAATTGACTACAATAATCTTGGCGCCCCTTCGGGCCGCCCGACGCACCCTCATGCTGATGACCGGATGGGTCGAGGATGGATCCGCCCCCACTAGCCAGATCACATCCGCGGAATCAATATCTTCGCGCGAGCAGGTGGAAGTCGTTTCGCCGAGAAGGTCGTCCAGATCTTGCCGGGGTCCTCCCCGGTAAATTTGGCCGAAGCTGCCAATCTGGTCAGTGCCCAGGCCGGCGCGGGCGAGGCGTCCCACCAGATAACATTCCTCCAAGGTCATCCGAGGCGCCGCCAGAACCGCCACGGATTCGGGCCCTTTCTGATTCCGAACCGCCTGCAGCAGCCGAGCGGCTTCCTTGATCGCCTCGTCCCAATCCGTTTCTTGCAGTTGCCCGTTTTTTCGGACCAGGGGTTGGCGAAGCCTATCCGAGCTTTGCAGCAGGCCGGTCCCAAAGCGACCCTTGAAGCAGAGGTCTCCTTCGCCCGGACGGGAGTTCGGCAGCGAGGTAGCCCAGAGCAGTCCGTCGGTCACTACGTTCAATTGCAGCGGGCAACCCACGGAGCAAAAGCCGCACACCGAGGGGAATTGCTTGACTTTCCACGGCCCCTGCCGGCCGTAGGGCAGCTTGGCGGTCAGGGCGCCGGTCGGGCACGTTTCGACACAGGCCCCGCAACTGATGCAAGGGGTTTCCGCCAAGGGCTTTCCCAGGGCGGGCTTGATCTGGCTGGTGAATCCCCGGTTGACAAAGCCCAGGATGGACTGGTTCAAAATGTCCGCGCAAGTCCGCACGCAGCGGCCGCAGAGGATGCACTTGTTGGGATCCAGAGAGATCAGGGGATGGCTGTTGTCCACTTTATGCCGGCGCACGGCCCCGGACATTTTCATAATATCCACGTTGTATTCGGTGGCATACTGGCGGAGAGCGCATTCAAATTGAGCTTTGCACCCGCATTCCATGCAGCGGTTGGCTTCCGCTTCCATCTCCTCCTGCGAGAGACCCAACTCCACCGCGGCAAAGTCCTGCCTCCGGGCCTCGGGGGGTCGTTCGGGCATCTGGTGCCGGGGGATGCGCTCCACCTCTTCGAACATCCGGGCCGGGATCGGACCAAACACCTCCCGTTGACTCACAAAAGAAGGTGGCGAGGCCTGCATCTCCCCGGTCAAGAGATATTGGTGGATCGCGTCCGCCGCCCGATGACCCTGCGCAATCGCGTCAATCACCACGGCCGGCCCGCTCACCGCATCCCCGCCCGCGAACACGCCGGGCCGATCCGTGGCCATCGTGGCCTCGTCCACCTGGATCGTTCCCCGTCGGCTGATCGCGGGCCTGGTCGTTTCCGGCTCTTGGCCGAACACCTCGGGTTCGGTTTTTTGACCGATCGCCGATAGAACAAAATCACAGGGATAGTCAAACTCGGAACCGGGGATCGGCACCGGTCTCCGCCGGCCGCTGGCATCGGGTTCGCCCAGTTCCATCTTGATGCATCGCAATCCCTGCAAACGCCCCTGTTGGGCGATCACTTCCACCGGCGCCGCCAGCATCTCCAGCCGGACCCCTTCCTGCTCGGCCGCGTCCACTTCTTCGTGGTGGGCCGGCATTTCTTTGCGGGTGCGGCGGTAGAGGATGGTCACCTGTTTTGCGCCACAGCGGAGGGCGGTGCGCGCCCCATCTACCGCGACATTTCCTCCCCCGACCACCACGACCTCCTGGCCCTGAAGGGGGCGGGGGCCGTGAAGCTCGGTATCCCGGAGAAAATCCAAGGCCGACTCGATTCCCTCGGCGTCCTCGCCCGGGATATCCAGTTTCTGGCTCAGCGGGGCGCCCGGAGTCAGGAATACCGCTTGAAACTGATCCTGCTTCAGCAGGCTCTCCACGGTGAAATCCCGCCCCAGCTTTTTTTCCAGGGCGACCTCGATGCCCAATTGGAGAACTTCACTTATTTCTTTGTCTAACTCGGCCTTGGGCAGGCGATATTCGGGAATCCCGTAACGGAGCATCCCGCCCAGGCGGGGCATGGCCTCAAAAATTTTGACCGAATGGCCCTGCAGAGATAGATAATAGGCACAGGTCAATCCGGCCGGACCTCCCCCCACCACCGCGACCCGCTTGCCCGTGGCCGGCTTCACCTGGGGGCGAATCGCCTCATGCCGCGAATGTTCCGCGCAATAGCGCTTGACATAGTTGATCCCCACCGGCTTATCCACCTCATTGCGCCGGCACTTGACTTCGCACTTGCGCACGCAAACTCTGCCGCAGACAATGGGCAGGGGATTGCGCTCCTTGATCAGGCGCAGAGCTTCTTCGTAATGTCCGAGTCGGGCCAGGCCCAGATATCCCTGCACGTCCACCCCCGCGGGGCAGGCGCGCTGGGCCGGACAGGTGCAGTCGGCATAATGGTCGGAGAGGAGAAGTTCGAGCGCGGTTTTGCGGGTAGTGTTGATCCTTTCACTCCGGGTGAAGACTTCCATCCCGTCCCGGATCCGGGTGGTGCAGGAGGGGAGCAGACCTCGGGCTCCCTTCACCTCCACGACACACAGAAAGCAGGAACCGAAATACTCGAGCTTGGGGTCGTAGCAAAGGGTGGGGATCTCGTCCAGCCCTTGCTCGCGGACCACCTCGAGAATGGTCTGGCCGGGACGGGCCCGAACGCTTTGCCCGTTGATTTTCAACTCCACGGGCAGTTGCGACCTTTCCGAATCGGGTATCGGAGACATGGTTCTACCTTTTCTCGACCGCGCCCTGGCGGCAGACCGTGATACACTTGCCGCATTTCACGCAAGTGCTCGGCTCGATCTGATGGGGCTTTTTCTTCTCCCCGCTGATGGCCCCGGAATCACAGGCTTTCAGGCACAGCCCGCATCCCGAGCAGAGCTCGGGATTGATGTAAAGCTCGACCAGCGCCAGACAGGCCTTGGCCGGACATTTCTTCTCCTTGATATGGGCCTCATACTCATGATAAAAATAGCGCAGGGTGGTCAGCACCGGGTTGGGCGCGGTCTGGCCCAGGCCGCAAAGCGAGGACGATTTGATCTGCTCGCCCAACTCCGCCAGGATCTTCAAATCCTTTTCCTCGCCCTGGCCGATGCAAATCCGCTCGAGGATTTCCAGCATCCGCTTGGTGCCGATCCGGCAAAACGTGCATTTGCCGCAGGACTCATTCTGGGTAAAGTTCAAGAAAAAGCGGGCGACATCCACCATGCAGGTGGACTGATCCATCACCACCATGCCGCCCGAACCCATGATCGCGCCGGTGGCCGTGATATTTTCATAGTCAATCGCCGTATCGCCCAGCGAGGCCGGGATGCATCCGCCCGAGGGCCCGCCCATCTGCACCGCCTTAAAGGGCCCCCCCGACACCGTTCCGCCGCCGATCCCGTAGATGACCTCGTTGAGCGTGATCCCCATGGGCACTTCCACCAGCCCGCCCCGCTTGACCTTGCCGGCCAAGGCAAACACTTTCGTTCCTTTGGAGCGCTCGGTTCCGTAAGCGGAGAAAGTCTTAGCGCCGTTTAGAATGATCCAGGGAACATTGGCCAGAGTCTCGACATTGTTGATACAGGTCGGGTGTCCCCAGAGCCCGGCTTCGACCGGAAAAGGCGGGCGGACCCGGGGCATCCCTCGTTTCCCTTCAATCGAGGCAATCAGCGCGGTTTCCTCGCCACAGACAAACGCGCCCGCGCCTTCTTTCAGTCGGATCGAAAAATGAAAGCCCCGGCCGAAAATGTTGCGGCCCAGGAGATTCTTTTCCTCCGCCCGGGCGATGGCGTGACGAAGCCGGATCACCGCCTGGGGATATTCCGCCCGCGCGTAGATGTAGCCCTGGTCGGCGCCAAGGGCATAGCCGGCAATCGCCATCCCTTCCAGAACTGAATGAGGGTCTCCCTCCAGCACGCTTCGGTCCATAAAGGCGCCGGGGTCCCCTTCATCCGCATTGCAGATCACATACTTGTGTGGGTCCTGGGCGGCGCGGGCCAGGCGCCACTTGGTGCCCGTCGGGAATCCCGCCCCTCCCCGTCCGCGCAAACCCGACTCCGCTATGCACTCGATCACCTGCTCCGGCGTCAGGGAGGCGAGGACCTTTTCCAAGGCGCGGTAGCCATCCCGGGCCTGATAGGCCTCCAGGCTGAAGGGGTCAATTTCGCCGCAGTTGCGAAGCACGATCCGCTTTTGTTTGGCCAGAAACTCTTTCTCTTCAACGACCCATTCCTGGATGACCCTTCCCCCCCGCAGATGTTCTTCCACGATGCGGTCCACCCGATCCGAGGTGACCTCGCCATACAAAATCCGGGGGTGCTCGTCTTCCACAATCTCCACCAAGGGCTCGCGGAAGCACATCCCCAC